>RCNE010000214.1_pt1 | contig 30188 bp, 18 predicted proteins | sample 2041361 | NCBI WGS metagenome assembly RCNE01 (sample SAMN09708229, study PRJNA481090) | Marine sediment metagenome, whole genome shotgun sequencing project. | reverse complement strand
TCGGGAACAAATGTGTTTGAGGTAACCACCAAATCAAAATCGTTCTTACTACCATCTTGAATATGTAGCCAATTACGTTCCATAATATTCGGATTTACTTTTACGCATGTACCGCTTAGCTGAATGGTATGGCCTTCATACTTTTTGGGGTCTTTGACCAATTCGGAAATTTTGAGTGTTCCTTTATGTTCTATTACCTTATCGGTATGTGTTGGAATATCCTCTTTAACAGCAGTATTTGATTCTATTTTGGGTGCTTGGGTATTTTCAACATTTTGAGCAACTGCATGTTTTGAATGGTCTTGAGATACCAAATTGGAAACCAAAAAAATGGTATCAAAAACCCTATTGTATTCCTTGCTTTCAAAATTAGTTTTCAATAAAGGCCTTCTATAAAAATAGATTTCCCCTTTTTTGGCATCTTGTTTTCTAGAAGCAATCCAAAATTGACCATTTCCTTCCTCTTTTACATTTAAATATACATAGCGACTCGCTTGCAATACTTCTTGTACAACCACCTTATGCAAGCCATCATTAAACGACGTTTCAGAACTTGTATTTACCTGTATTTCCGGATTAGTTGTAAAAATACCGCTCCCTTTTTCTGAACTTTCTTCTGTTTCAGAAGATGGTGCGATGACTTTCGGCCCGTTATTACATCCTGTAAAGAATACGGTGGATATCATTAATAAAATCAATATTCTCATGTTTCCTTATATTTAAAATCGTTGCACAATCCTTGAATAAATTCTATAACTGTTTTCCACATCAGAGGTAGCGAGTTCTCCGGTAAGACCGAATCGTAACTTTCTTGTAATATTATAAGACAGATTAGTGCCCATATAGTGTTGGTTCAGGGGATCCAAACTATTCACGTAGTCATAAAATACAAATCTATAATAAAAGTCAGCGCTTAGACTCCCGTCGAAATAACTATTCGAATGCCTGATGGAGGCGATGTTACTTTTTAAATAGTTAGACTCGTTCCTATTATAGGACAAAGACAACCTTCCATCAATGAAAGGGACTTTTGAAAAGGTCACATATCCATAGACATTATCCGACTTGTTCTCGCTATTATTTTGAAAGCGTTTACTATAACTAGCCCCAGCTAGTATATTCTTGAAAGGTCTTCCACTTATTCTAACTCTGGCTCCCTGTCGTGCTATATCGTTATCTAACAAACGTTCAATTTCCGTCTGATAGGTCTCATAATAAAGGATTCTTTTTCTAGAATCATAAGAAAGCATCATATTGAATTTTCTGCTAAATCGATATCTCGCTGACACGTACAAATTCGTCAACCTGATTTCATTGCTAACTTCTTCATTCAATTTACTGAAAAGGTCTAATTCAAGAGAAGAAAATAGGTTCAGGTTTTTAGCAATGGTGCTAGTATGCTGAAAATACGCATATCGCCTATCTATTTCCCCGCTATTTTGCTGTTGGATAAATCCAAGGGTCGTTTGGGAATAGAATTTTGCTCCTTCGGTCATCGTTCCTATATAACCTCCATATTGAAGCAAATTAGCATCGAATCCATAATTGAAAATATCAGGTCGAAATCCTCCAATAGCGCCGATGTATTTTTTTCCGAAGTACTTTTCCACTTGTAAGCCATCAATAGCGCCCAAAGAAGAAATTTTGGGATTGATGTTTCTTCCTAAAGTAACATTTAGAGTAGGAGTGGCGTCATAATGAACGGCAAAATTGTAAATCCTCAAAATATTGTTATTCTGAACGGATGAACTATCCTTCTGGTCCAAAATATGCCTATAATTTAAATAAGTATTGAAAGAAAATTTCGAATTCTTGATATGATTGGCGCGCAGGGAAAGTCGCCCCATCAATCGATGCCTATCGTCTCTCTTCTCTGCAATAGTGTTATAACTTGTGGCGGATACACTTCCGCGAATATTCTCTTTATAAAGTGGTTCTTCTTCTGCATCGGTAATGAGAGGTTCAAACTGTTCCGGTTGGGGTTCTTCCTTTTTTTCAATTCGAGTTGGGCGAATTTGGTACAGAACGTTGTCTCCTTTTTGAATAATGCATCCTTCCACTACTTCACAAACGCATGAAGTGGTTGACTTACTCTTAACCAGTAAACAAGAGGTATTAGTGCTTGCTAAACGTAAAGTGTCACCAATAGCAATCGCTTTTGTATCCTGAAATTTTACATAGATATTCTGAGAAGTCACAAACGAGACCTGCCCTTTTAGTAGAGGGTTAGGGTCTTGCCCGAAAACACTATAGGTTAAGGCCAAAAAGGCAATAATGAAACTATATCTAAATTTCATATTTTTAATTCTCGCCATTGGGGTGGCATTCGAGACAAGTGGTACTTACATATTCATATCCATTTTCTTCGCTGTGTTTATCGTCCATTTCTGGTTTAAGGTGACAGGTAAAGCAGGTGAAATCTGCAAAACTGGCTGGGTTGGCATGGCATTCTACACAATCGTTCCAGGCCTCTCCTTCCCTATGTTTTCCAGTATAAATGGGGAAATATTGTGCGTCATGGTCAAATGTGGCCGGAGTCCAACCAGGGTTCGTGGTATGACAGGCTACACAATCTATTGGGAAATTGGCCGCTAAATGATTCGGGTCATTGGTCTGGTCATAATCACCTTGATGGCAAGCAACACAATCTGTCGAGGCGTCCGAAAAATTCGGCGTAGTATGACATTGCGCACAATCTTGTATGTCGTGACCCAAGGTCAATGGGAAAAAATCGTGGTTGATGGTCGCTGGAGTCCAGCCGGGATTAGTGGTGTGACAGGATACACAATCTGTTGAAAAACCAGCATTCGCATGATTAGGGTTCTGCGTAGCTGCATAATCATCATTGTGGCAGGCCACACAATCTGGTGAAGCATCAGCATAATTTGTCGTGGAATGACATTGAGTACAATCCTGTATATCGTGCCCCAAGGTCAATGGGAAAAAATCGTGGTTGATGGTAGCTGGCATCCAACCGGGATTGGTACTATGGCAAGCGACACAATCTGTTGAAAAGCCAGAGGTGCTATGGTTTGGATTCTGTGTTCCCACATAATCATCGTTATGGCAGCTCACACAATCAGGAGACGCATCCGAGTAATTTGCTGTGGTATGGCATTGGGTACAATCCTGTATATCATGACCCGCGGTTAATGGGAAAAAATCGTGATTGATGGTTGCGGGCATCCAACCAGGATTCGTGCTATGACATGATACGCAATCTGTTGAAAATCCTGAAGTACTATGATTTGGATATTGAGTCCCCGCATAGTCATCATTGTGGCAACTCACACAATCAGGAGAAATATCACTATAATTGTCTGTATTATGACATTGCGCACAATCTTGAATATCATGGCCTAATGTCAAGGGGAAAAAATCGTGATTGCCTATATCAGCTGGAGACCAACCTGGATTGGTAGTATGACAAGAAACACAATCCGTCGAAAAGCCCGAGGTAGTATGATTCGGGTCTTGTGTTCCTGCATAATCTTCTTGATGACAACTAACACATTCAGGGGAAGCATCCGAATAGTTTCCAGTAGTATGACATTGGGTACAATCTTGTATATCATGACCTAAAGTCAATGGGAAAAAATCGTGGTTGATACTTTCTGAATCCCAACCGAATCCTAAAGGGTTATGACATTCTGTACAATCCGTCGAAAAACCTGCGGTTTGATGGTTTGGACTTTGCGTACTTGCATAATCATCTTGATGACAGCTAATACAGTCATTTCCTATTCTATCAAAACGGATGGTGGTTTCATCGGTATGACATTCGACACAACTCAAGTTACTATGCGCGCCTATCAATGGGAAGCCATTTTCTTCGTGCAATTCAGGAATGTTATCTACTAACCAAGTTTCTGAGGTATGACAACGCACACAATCATTCCCTACGGATTGGCTGTGAATATCGGCATGGCAGGATACACATTCTGTAGAAGGAACTTGGTCAAAAACTAAAGTACTGTGACACAACTTACAATCAGTCTGTGCGTGAGAACCTTCTAATGGATAGTCTGTTTTATCATGGTCAAATTGAAGTGTTCGGTAATTGATATCCCATCCTGACGGATTATGGCATTTGACACAGTCCATCTTCAACTCATCTCCATGCGGAGATTGTGCAAATAAGCATAAAGTACCTAATAATAGTACTATTGTAAGTGGCAGTCTATACATCTAAACTTCTGTATTTTATACACTACTTCTATTTGTCCGGTTGAATTGGTAACCTCATGACAGGCACTACATGTAATCTTTTCATGTTGGCCTTCCAAAGGAAAGTTGGTTAGGTCGTGATTGAATCTTTTTGGAAACCAACTTTGTGTAACATGGCATTCTTTACAGTCGGTTATCCCATCAATGGCGAAAGTATCTCCATGCGCGTTATCATGGCAAGAGACACAATCCGTATCTAAGTTAGCAAACTTTTGATTTGTAACAGACTTATTATCAGTTATTTCGTTGAAATGACATGCTCTACAATCTACTTCAATATGTTTTCCTGTTAAAGGCCACTCCGTTTGGTTATGGTCAAAGTTCACCGATGTCCATGCATCATTGGCGTGACATGTTTTACAATCATCTTGTGGATAATACTTTTCGCTAATATATCCTTCATGAATATCTTGATGGCATTCAACACAAGTCATTCCCATGTTTCTAAACGTCCATCTTTTATCATCTTCGCTTACATGACATGCAAAACAAGGCGTTGCATTGTGAGCTCCTTCCAATGGAAATTTAGTTTCCTGGTGTTGTTCCAAAGTATATAAACTATAATCAAATCCTTTCTCAAGGGAATGGCATTGCACGCAATCTGGTGAAACTCCGTTTTCTTCAAATTCTTTCCTATGATAATCGTCATGACAACTGGTACAAGCTGAAAAATCTATAGGTGTTGTAAACCTTTTTTTGTGACATTCTTTACAATCTACTTCGACGTGTTTTCCTTCCAGAGGATAGTCCGTTACAGTATGGTCAAAGAAATCCATAGAACGTAAGGACAAAAAGCTTGTCTCCTTATGGCATTTGACACAGTCCGTACCGAATTTACCGTTATGAACGTCCGTATGACAGTTTACACAGCTATTTTCATTAAAATTACTGATATCCTGAAAAACATCCAATGGTGCCGTGTTTTGTCCATGACAACTAAAACAATCCGTTGTTTTATGTTTTCCCTTTAAGGTAAAGTCCGTCAAATCATGATCAAATTGGCCTTGTCCTTCAAATGAGGTGAAGGACTCCACGGTATGACATTGTGCACATTGCCCTGGTAATTGATTATCATGTGGGTCTTCGTGGCACGAAATACAATCTTCGAATGGGATATCAGTAAACTCTTGGAATTCTTTACCATTTCTTGTGGTAGTTTGATGGCATTCGATGCAATCAACTGAAATATGCTCTCCCTCTAACTCAAACTCCGCGGTATCGTGATCAAACTTTGAAGCAGGCTCAAAAGCTTCCATGGTATGGCAATCAATGCAAGTACTGGATAAGGTTTCTTGGTGGAAATCATCATGACAAGAAAGACATGTCTCATCCAATCCTAAAAAAGTATTCTGCCGTTTCTTTAAATTGTTATCCGTTATGTTTTCAGAGACATGGCATTTTCGACAATCGACCGCTTCATGAGCACCTTCTAATTCATAGCCGGTTTTATTATGGTCAAAAGCATCTTCGTCAAGGTGGATCATATCGAATGTTCGCCCATGATGTTCGCTATGACATTGAAAACAGTCTTGTTTGATCACTTCTTGTTGCCCGTGCAACCCTTGCTTTTTGTTGACCAAACTTTGAATTTCTTTATGGCATTCCAAGCATTTTTTATCGGTAACCTTATTCCCCAAATCATGACATTGGGTACAATTGCTTATGCCCTCTAAATCGGCATGCGCATTTGTTAAGTCACCCGGTGAAATTTGACTGTACGTAAGGCCAAACAACATTAAAACAAATGGGACAATATATTTTGTTTTTGTATACAAAAAATTTATTTATGTTTTTTCATGATATGTCCAAAACGCTTACTGATTTCCACGCCAGCTTTTTGCAAAAAGCCCGTGGGCATTTCGCCGCCAGCGAAAATGTAAACGAGGTCATTATTCAAATCGATAGTGTTGCCATCATCTTCGGTCTTTATTAGTACACTTTTCTCGTTAATAGACACTAAGTTAGAATTAAATAAGACGTTAATTACTTCATCAGCTATTGCTGCCTCAATTTTCTCCCGATTCTTTGGTTTTAGCCTAGCGAATTTGTCTTTTCGATAGGAAAGGGTTACTTCATTCTCATCGGTTAAGAGTAAGGCCGATTCAATAGCAGAATCACCGCCACCTACAACTACGACCTTCTTTTCCTTTATTCGCTCCGGCTCCAATAAGCGGTAGGCAACGTTCTGAGATTCTTCTCCTGCAACGCCCAATTTTCTAGGGGTTCCTCTCCGGCCTATGGATAGTAGCACTTGGTTACAGATATATTCGCTGTTCTGATTGGTTATAATTTTAAAAGTTCCGTCTTCCTGCGGAATAATACCATCCACTTTGGTTTGCTCAACGATTTCAAGCTCGTGTTCAGAAATCACCTTTTTCCAGAGTTCCAATAACTCATCCTTTGAGGTATCATACAATTTTACCTTCCCATATAGAGGTAATTCCATGGGCGCGGTCATTACAATTTTCGCCCTAGGAAAGGTATAAACGGTTCCGCCAAGCGAATCTTGTTCGAGCGTAATAGCCGATAAGCCATGTTCTTTAGCTGAGAGGGTAGCCGCTATTCCTGCGGGGCCCGCACCGATGATGACTACATCCAAAATGCTTTTTTTCGAAGGTTTTTTAACCTTAACCATATTTTCAATGGCCATTTGCCCTTGTTCGACGCTATTTTTAATGAGCCCCATTCCTCCTAACTCGCCAGCTATATAGATACCCTTGATATTGGTTTCATACTCTTCATTAACATGGGGTAGGTCTACACCTCGAGTTTCTGTACCTATTCGCAAAGTAATTGCCTCGACAGGACATGCATGAAAGCAGGCACCGTGACCCACGCAATTCGATGTGTTGATGACTGTTGCAACCCCATCTACAATGCCCAAAATATCCTTTTCGGGACATGATGTAATGCAGGCACCACTACCAATGCACGCGCCTAGGTCTATATGTGGGTAAAGAGAAACTGGCTCGAAAAGGCCTTCCTCTTTGGCAACCACAACTTTCTTTTCTGTTTTGACAGATTTAACCTTTTTCTTTCTGAGATAGAAGAACATGATGCCCGCACACAGTAGAATTACGATACCGTAGATGATTATCTGTTCCAATAGCACTTCTTCCATTAGAATATCCATTTATAACCAAAAGCAAGGGTTACCGCCACATGAATAACAACAATAACGAGCATGATTATGGCAAAAGGCATATGAACTACATGCCAATATTTAAAAAGGGTTTGCATTCGTTGCAATCTGTTAATTTTTTTAGAAAGGGAAATTTCTTCTTTAACTAGATGTATGATGGCCTTTCTATCTGTTTTAGGAAGGTCTTTGCGATTCAATACTTTTTTTAAAAAATTTAATTTTTTTCTATTCTCCGTTGTGTTTTCATCACTTATTAAATTAGCGACAATATCTATCGTATTCGATTCCAATTGATATTTTTGATGGAGTATCACGGCTAGGTCAGTTTTCGTATCCTTTAGTTCGCTCAAGGTCATTTGTCTGCCCTCAATGGTTTTAGGGATCTGGTTGTAGATAAACCTTCCAATTACACCACTTAAAACTACGGCCACCATACTCCAAAAAGCTACGGAAACGATTCCGCCAAATTTAAAGGCGGTATGAAAGAGTATCAGAATGGGACCCAATGTGCATAGGAAAATATGGAATTCTAGTAAGTACTTCAATCGAATTTGTTTAGCTAGAAAATTGTATCGCTTTCGCGCAATGTAGATGCTTACCCCGAATGTAATCATGAAGGTGCCAACAATCCCCAAGCCCTGTCCATATATTCCACTTGGCTTAAACCAGTTGTGATGAGGATGATAAAAACGTTCTTCTAGTGAAGTTGCGTAGTAGGTATAGCCTGTATAAAACAGATATATTGTTACAAGTATGGTCATAACTACCATAGCTGAAATGTAGGTGGTATGTACTGACTTTTTCAAACGTATAAGTTTATTAGTCGGGGGATATGAGTACTAACGTTTATTTAGGGTAAAAATTGGGCTTACTTAAACTAATGTACGTTAAAATGAAACTTTTGGATGTATGACATAAAATTTTAGAAATCAACATTTTACCATTCCCAGTTTAACTTCATTTCTTATCAGTTGGAGGTTGAACAAAATAAAATCCAAAAAGACCACCCCACAACGTGCTGCTGAGGCTTACGTCACTAATCGATTCAAAATATTCGTATTAAAAATCATAAAAAACGATAATTATCGTAACATTGTACGAAAAACATTGAAATAAATTTAATAAATAGGCCCTTATTCTCGTTAAATACTAATTGGTTGTTTTAAAGAAAGTCTATGATAATCGGAGTTTTTAAAGAAAATATTGGAAACAAAGTTGGTTTGGTCCCGAATGTGGTCAAAAAATTCGTAGATAAAGGGTATTCCGTCCTAGTTGAACATAAGGCAGGAAGAAAGGCGTATACTGCGAATGCCGATTTTGAGGAAGTTGGCGCTAAAATATCGACAAGGGAAGACCTTTTTCAGAAGGCAGATATATTAATATCTTTTGCTCCTTTGTTGGACCAAGAAATTGAGTTACTTAGAGCTGGCACTACTTACATCTCGCATTTTAAACCCTATATATATAAAGATGTCTCCGATAAATTAAAAAAAAGGAACATTTGGGCTTTTAGTTTAGATATGATTCCAAGGTCTTCGATTGCACAATCAATGGATGTTTTATCTTCAATGTCATCTATTGCAGGTTACAAAGCTGTCCTAAGAGCGGCCGATTTATTACCTAGATATTTACAAATGATGATTACTTCAGCAGGAAGCATCAAACCTGCAAAGGTTTTTATAATCGGAGCAGGGGTGGCCGGACTACAAGCGATAGCTACGGCAAAAAGATTGGGAGCGATCGTCGAGGCGGTCGATACCAGACTTGAAACGGAAGATGAAGTTAAAAGCTTGGGCGGCAAGTTTTTAAAAGTGGAAGGGGCGAATCAAGCTACAAAACAAGGGTACGGCGCACAGCAGAGTAAAGAATACATAGACAAACAGCGGCAAATGATGTTTGACACCATTTCCAAATCGGATGTTGTGATCTGCACAGCAACCGTCAGAGGCACGAAAGCACCCGTCATTGTCACCAAAGAAATGGTCGAAACCATGAGAAGGGGTAGTGTTATAATAGACCTGGCAGCCGATGCGGGCGGTAATTGCGAACTTACGGAGAACGATCAAATTGTTACACATAATTATGTACGAATCGTAGGGGATTCTAATCTTTCCGATGCAGCGGTAGTAGATGCCAGTGCCCTCTTTGCAAACAACGTTTTTAACTTTTTGAAATACATATCCAACGACGAACTTCAAATCAGAATCGATATGGAAGAAGATGAAATATTTACCTCTTCTTGCATAGCACGTCCTCAAAAAACAACCGACCATGGATGAAATTATAGTTTTTTTTAAACAGAACACAGAACTGATTTATCTTTTGACATTTGCCATTTTTCTTGGTTTTGAAGTGATTTCAAAAATCCCAACTGTTTTGCACACGCCTTTAATGTCCGGTTCCAACGCAATTAGCGGAGTGGTCATAATCGGCGCTATTTTGGTCATCAGGGTTACGGACCCAACCAATTATTTTGCCCTGATTATGGCTACTTTGGGTATCATTTTAGGAGCAATTAATTTGGTAGGGGGATTTGCCGTAACCAGCAGGATGTTACAAATGTTCAATAAGAAAAAGAGAAACTAAGATGGAGCAAGTGCTATTAGATATTGTACTGTTTGTTGCATCGGTATTATTGATTATCGGACTAAGGAAATTGTCCCACCCAGATTCGGCAAGCACTGGAAATACATTAGCTGCCATAGCATTGGGTCTAGGGGTGGTAGTCGCCATTATTTATCCCTTGGAAACCCAAAACAACAATTACTTATATATAGCAATAGGTATTGGTATTGGGGGCCTTATCGGTATTTTTGCTGCAAGAAAAGTGGCAATGACAGCTATGCCAGAGATGGTGTCCTTGTTCAATGGCTTTGGCGGACTATCCGCAGCACTTATATCCCTAGTTTGGATGGTTAATAATCATTCGCGAGGGAGTGCGTTTGAACTGGGAATTGTGCTTTTAAATCTTTTCTTGGGTGGCGTTGCCTTTGTGGGCAGTATGGTAGCTTATGGAAAGTTAAGTGGCCGATTACAGGACCGTCATTTAAGAATACCTTTTAGCAAGGTGCTAAACATCATTTTACTTTTAGTGGCAATAAGTGCTATTGTTCTCTATTCCTATTTCGGATATTTAAGCAATACGCAGCTCATATTGTTTTCTGTGCTTACTATAATTTATGGTGTAACCTTTGTTGCACCAATTGGCGGAGCAGATATGCCAGTGGTTATTTCTACCTTGAATTCGCTAACGGGAATAACAGCCGCAGTATCCGGAGTTATTACGGATAATAAATTGATGCTTCTCGGCGGTGTCTTGGTTGGTTCTTCCGGTATCATTCTGACTTTGCTGATGTGTAATGCGATGAACAGGCGTTTTTTAAGTGTTATTTTTGGTAGTTTTTCTTCTGCCCAAAGCGATGCAAACCAAATTGAGGGAAATGCAAAAGAAGTCACGGCTTCTGATTTGGCGATTCAGTTGGCATATTCTCAACGTGTATGTATCATTCCTGGATATGGTATGGCGGTTGCACAGGCGCAAAAAGTGTTAAAAGAGATAGAGGAAGTTTTGGAAAGCAAGGATGTCGAATTCAAGTATGCAATACATCCTGTAGCCGGAAGAATGCCAGGGCATATGAATGTTTTGTTGGCGGAGGCCAATGTTTCGTATGACAAATTGTTGGACTTGGATGACGCCAATAGATTTTTGGAATCTACCGATGTAGCTATAGTGGTGGGCGCAAATGATGTGGTCAATCCGTCCGCAATCGAAGATCCATCCAGTAAAATCTATGGCATGCCCATCTTAAAACTGGCCGATACGAAAAACGTGGTCGTTTTAAAAAGAAGTATGAATCCAGGTTATGCTGGGATTCAGAATCCATTGTTCTTTAAGGAGAATACCAAAATGTTATTCGGTGATGCCAAGAAAACCGTGGAAATTATTTTAAAGGAATTAAAGGATATATAAATGATGGTCGAATTCAAACCTGTAAACACAGAAGCTAATAGTTGTACCCCCAATTGCTTCGCCCGCTAGTTTATACCATTGAGCGCTATTAACCCACTTGATCTTCCAGCAATGGCTTCCTCGTTGGTATGTGCCCTTAAAATCTTATGCAAATCAACACTACTAAAAAGATCGAAAACCACAGCGATGTCTGCTTTTATTTCAATTTTCAAATGGATGGTTGGCAATACACAAAAATAATATAGAAACACTCAAATTCATATCAAAAATGATTTTTGATACCAAAAGAAAAGCTCAGATTTTTTGATACTATCTTTTACTTGAAGTTGGTCTTAGAAAAGGGAACGAATTTTCATTCAAGCTTCCCATTAGCAGTTATAAAAACACAATAATGGCAAATTACCGCAAGTTGCCAGCTAGTTAAACGCCTATTTAATGACTGATTTTGTGCCTTTTTCATCCAATTTAAATTATTTTTTCGATAACATACTACAAATTATAACCTACTGAATACTAATGTTTATGGTGCATTTGGCATTATTAAACATTTAAATAAAAAGTTGTTTTCAGTTATTATTTCCAAATTCAAATTTTTCGTTCTAATTTTGGAGTACCCAATATTTGAACTTAATTATTTAATGATGAAAAACATACTTTCAAAGTATGCAATGGTGTTTGCAATATTTTGCTTTTACCAGACAGCACTTGCGCAAGAAATTTCTTCATTTACTTTAATCAACGCTGAAGAAGATATCGAGATCGGTGTTTTAGCTGATGGCGACTCCATTCACATTCCAGACTTGAATACCAATGAATTGAGTATTCGAGCGAATAATTCAGGTCAGATCGGTAGTATTGTGTTCCGTTTAGATGGCGAAATCATACGAGCGGAAAATACCCCACCTTATGCACTTTTCGGAAAATCTGGTAGTAACTATAACTCATGGACTCCTGAATTCAAGACATATCGCATAACAGCAACTGCCCATTCCTTCCCTCAAGGCCAAGGAACATTGTTATATACCTATTCCATACTAGCTACTTTTACAGATCAAACTGAAGAACAGCCCACGGGTCCTGATGTTCAATCACTAGTTTTGATAAATGCTGATACTGATAAAGATATAGCAGAAATTACTGAAGGAGCGGTTTTTAACTTAGCTGAAATTGGAACGTCAAATTTAAATATTAGAGCAGAAGCTGATAATTTGACACAAAGTGTGGTATTTGACTATCAGGACGTTGAAAACTATCATACCGAAAGTTTAATTGAATATGCAATTGGCGCCAATGACGATTCAGATTATCGCCCTTGGATTGCTGACCTAGGCGCAAATACTGTTACAGCGACAGCTTACACAAAAGATAGAGGAGAAGGTATTTCAGGAAACTCTTTAACGCTCAATTTTGAAATCATCGAAGAAGTAATACCAGAGGAGATAGCGCCTTTTGTATTGCGCATAAATAGTGGCGGTGAGGCCGTAATGACTAACGACTCCATTCAATTTATAGCGGATACTTTATACTATGGAAGTAGCATTGCATATTCTAATTATGATATTGTGGATATTCTAGAAACCACTTATGATTCTATCTATAAAACAGAACGAACTACAAACGGAAGCCTCCAATCGTTTGCTTATAATATTCCGGTAAGTGATGGCGAGTATGAGGTCAAACTACATCTAGCCGAAATTTTTTGGGGAGCAACAGGCGGATATAGCGGTGGCGAAGGAAAACGCTTGTTTAGTGTTTCCATTGAAGGTCAAGAAGCGTTTACAGATTATGACATGAATGCTGAAAGTGAGCCGATGACTGCAATTATCAAAACCTTTACAACTACAGTTTCTGATGGTGAACTGAACATAGATTTCGGGGCTTCAGTCAATCAACCTAAAGTTTCAGCTCTTGAAATACATGAAATTAAAACTGATATAGAGCCGATGGCTTGTGATTGGACCGAACTTGCCGATTCTGCTTTGAGCAAATTAGGGGCGCAAAGTGTAAAGGTGAATGACAAATTGTACGTCATGGGTACAATTGTAACGGATTCGACTTTTACTCGAGTTACCGAAATATATGATCCCGCAAATAATACCTGGTCATTAGGTTCGCCTATACCAACAGCTGTTGCCCAAACCGGCGCAGTAGGTGTTGCCGATGAAATTTGGGTTATTGCAGGAGTTGAAGGCGACTCTATTAGCGTTGAAACTAATAAAGTACAAATCTATAATACGATTACTGATTCATGGTCTACAGGGCCCTCATTACCCACACCTCAAAGCTCAGGAGCTGCTGCTTTTAGTGACGGAAAAATTCATTTTTTCGGTGGGCAATTCATTGATAGTATTTCTGAAGTAGCACATTATGTTTTAGATGTTAACAATATCATTGAAGGATGGCAAACTGCGGCCCCACTACCTGACACGCGAAGCCATTTAGGTGCAGCAGTTGTCAATGGCAAAATATATGCTATTGGTGGGCAGTCCGTGCAAGATAGCCTAGTTGTAGATCATCCATTTTTAGATGAATATGTCCCTGAAAGTGATAGTTGGACTAGAAAAGCAGATCTGCCATCGGCACGTTCACATTTCAACTCTGGTACTGTTGTATATGGTAATAAGATTATTATTATCGGAGGAATACGTGGTGACTCCCTTTTAAATAACATTACTGAATACAATGTGTTAACAGACAGTTGGTCTGAATTGTGTTTATTACCATCTAAAACATCAGGCGCCACAGCAGCAATTTTTGAAGATCAACTTATCGTAACTAACGGAAGTGATAACGAACCTTGTTGCTCACCCAACCTCACTATTTCAATGCGGCTAGAACCAGAAATTCAAATAGAGATTCCGGAAGAAGATACTGAAATTAGTGTTTTAGTCTATCACGAAACTGGTGGTTTCAGACATGGTTCTATTGATGCAGGTATAGCAATGGTTACTGAATTCGGTAATGAACTCGGCTGGAAAGTGGAAGCTTCACAGACAAGTGATGTATTTGCAGGCGATAGCTTGTCGACTTACGATGTTGTGATTTGGCTGAATACTACTGGCGAAGATTTACTTACTGATACGGAAGAGGCGGCTTTTGAAACTTATATCCAAAATGGGGGCGGTTTTGTAGGCGTGCATTCCGCAACAGATACCTATCGCAATGGTAGCTGGCTTTGGTACAACGACTTGGTGGGTGCTATTGTACAAGTAAACCCATATCATACTGCAAACAACACCTCTGCTATTATTGACGTAGTTGGCGAACATGCGGCAGTTGAACATTTAGGAAACGAATGGAACAAAAAAGATGAATATTATTATTGGGAACGAAACGGTGGTTACCTATTTAGCGGCAATATTGACTTGCTAACCGTTCAAGCAACGGGCGCAAATAGCTATGATGCTGCACGTCCTGTTACTTGGTTTAAAGAATATGACGGCGGCAGATCATTCTATACGGCACTAGGTCATAATGCTTCTGATTATGAAGGGGATGAAAACTTTCGAACCATGCTGCAAGAAGCTATTATTTGGGCAGCAGAAAAGGGTGAGCTTACTATTGCCGATGAAATAGCGGAAGTAGATACTACTCTAACGGAGAACAACGTCATTGTTTTGTTTCCAAACCCTGTTATTGACCAATTATATGTTGATACCGTTTTGTTAAATGATGTTCCAAATGGGACAGTTTCTATTTATGGATTTGATGGTGCGCTCATGAAACAAAAAATAATTGAAGGCAATGACCCACGAATTGACATGAGCGACTTACCTGCAGGGTACTACGCAGTAGTACTAGAAATAGGAACTACTATTGAAAGACACATGATTTATAAGCAGTAGGACTATAAATATTATAGTGGTTTCCTTAAAAGTAAAAACACCCTTGCAGAAAACTTCAAGGGTGTTTTTACTTTTAAAATTGAATTTTTAAAAATTGATGGTAGCCCCTAACAAGAAATTAGTACCTGCCTGTGGGTAATAACCCGCACCTTCAATCGTAGTAATCGTACCCGGATTCGAAAAACCATCATCATAAGTGAAAAAATAACCGTTAGTGACATTTTCTTGATTGAAAATATTATTGACCAATCCTGAAAGTGTAATGCTCTTGATAAATGACTCACACTTAACAACGTATTGAACGTTCAAATCTGATTGTGAATAGGCATCTAATACAGAACCTTCTGCATCAATATTACCCATATACTGCTTACCCACGAATTTTGTCAAAGCAGAAAATTGAAGGTTCTCCCTAGGACTATAGGTCAATCGATTTCCAATCACTACATCCGGAGAAAAAGCAATGTTCGTATTTCCTAAGTTTTGCAATTCGCCATCACGTTCAAAATTAAAATCTTTGTTCTTATTTGCACTCAGCGCGATATTCGGGCTCCATTGAAATTTATTTCCTAAGCTGATATTCGCATCTATTTCTAATCCCAAACGATAACTATTACCCACATTTTCACGCAAAGGAGCACCCACATCATTAAGCTGACCTGTCAGCACCAGTTGGTTCTTATATCCCATATAATAGGCATTAGTGCTTACTTGAACATTTAATGAAACATAGCGCCATCCTAATTCAAAATCATTTAGTTTTTCGGATTTGGGGTTTCCATTTTCATAATCGTTTCTATTGGGCTCTCTGTTGGCCACCGCATAAGAAAAATACAAGTTGTTATTCTGATTCAAATCATAAGTAACTCCCGCTTTCGGGTTGAAAAAATTGAAGTTATCATCAACCAAACTGGTATCAGTACCATTGGCTTGATAACCCACATTTCGATATTGTAAATCTCCAAAGAGACTCCATTTATCATCCAATTTATAGTTCGCCTTAGTGTAGATACTAAAATCTGTTTTTGTTGAAGTATCATCATAATATCGATCACGAATAGTACTTGTACTCGCAAAACGTGCCCAAATAACCTCTCCAAAATGATCGCCTTCATATTTGTTGTAACCGCCTCCTACTATGAAATTCAATTTATCATTCACATAATTAGCAGAAAAAACGGTACCGTAAAAATCATTGTCTAGCCAACGTCGGCGAATGACATCAGTTTCATCAACCAATTCGCCATCAACGGTTATAGGCGTAAAACCATAGGTTGCAAAATCGTCATCTTCTTTGAATTGCTCAAAATATCCTCTGCCACGTGTATAATGTATGGCAATATTGGTACTCCATTGGTCATTTAGCTTTTCGTTCCATAAAAGTTGGGCATGGTCTTGCTTGTAATTATCCACCTCGTTATCGTAGAATTGCGTATTTCCATCCGCATCAGTATAAATTCCTGACGGATTAAAGGTTCTGTCGCTTTCTAAGGTAGCCGCGTCAATACCATTCCAGGCTTGATAGGTAACTTCATGACCTCCAAATAATAGCGCCTTGATCAGGGTGTTGTCGTCTTTATAACTTCCTTGTAAAAAATAGGAATCAAGTTCTGAAGATGCCCTATCGATATACCCATCAGAAGTAATTCGTGATAGGCGACCTGCAATTTCTACATGGTTTCCTAAAAGACCCGTGCTGAATTTAAGGTTATTCCTAAATGTATTAAAACTTCCTGCGGATGATGAAATTTGAGCGTATGCATCTTCAGATATTCCGTCAGTTAATATATTTAAACTCGCTCCAAAAGCTCCAGCGCCATTCGTTGAAGTTCCAACACCTCTTTGCAATTGCAAACTTTCGGTGGAAGAGGCAAAATCAGGCATATTCACCCAAAAAGTTCCATGCGATTCAGCATCGTTATAAGGTATGCCGTTAATCGTAACATTCACACGTGTTGCATCGCTACCACGAACGCGAATGCCTGTGTACCCTACTCCTGCTCCGGCATCAGACGTAGTAACTACCGACGGCAAAAAATTCATAAGAATCGGAATGTCTTGACCTAGATTTCTAGGTTTAATTTGTTCTTTGGTAAGGTTGGAAAAGGTTACCGGAGTTTGATTGGTTGCCCGAATTGCGGAGACAAAGACTTCATCTAAAATGACTTTCTTTCTCTCTAAAGAATCTTTGAGTTGTTCTTGAGCCTGTGAGGCCACGGTTAGCCCAAAAAGAGCTAATGTTGTGACAATAGTTTTCATTCGCACTAAAATTAGTGACGAATAAAAGGGGCTATTATTCTAAGTTAAAATTGATTTTGTCCAATTAAGGATCTTGTTGTCCAAATTTAGGCTAACCATCACGCCGGCTGGCCCCTCGCTAAAAATGTCTACCAGACATTTTCTTAATGCTCGGTCCCTTAGCAGCATTACCTGCCCAGGTTCGTTGGGTATAATCTCAGCTTCAGCCTGAACTCGTTTCAGGACTTACCTAAGACTAGTTCGGGATTTGGCACCCCTTTGAGATGCTACAAAGGTAGCATTGAAATTCAATCTTTTCATATAAAAACAATAAATATTTAACTATTCACAAAAAACAAAATAGCTGTTATATACGTATCTATTAAAGGACATGTAGTTGATATGAAGTATGGACAAAAAGTCAAAGAATAGATTCACATTCAAGATTATATTTAGTTACCTGGTTTTGGCGGTGCTTGCTTTAGCATCTGGGTACTTTATATATTCAGAGATAGACACCTACTTATCAACGGAGACCGCTAAAGATAATGATGAAAAACTATTGAAAACAGGTTCTTTTCTTACGGAGTTATATGAAGCGGAAAGTCTTTCAAAACTTGCATTGCAAAACAAAACCAAAGAAGACTTCAACGCCTATTCGCTGAAAATTGATTCCATTTTCGTAGAAATCGACACGCTCAAACAGTTAACCAATAATGAGAACCAAAGAAAGTTACTCGATAGTGTTCAGCTGCTGCTGCTCCAAAAGGTTTCTAATAATAATGATCTCATTCTATTAAAAGTAAAAAATGATGCCAATAATTCCATTGATAAGGCGCTTCAAGAATTTTCTAAAATGGAAACCTCTCTTGGCAAAATAACAGCAGAAGCTCTAGCTCCTAACATTAATGAATTATCACCCAAAGCCCAAAAAGTTATTCGTGATGTCGCCTCTTATTTAAACTCAAATGTACCTGCTAATTACGATAAAATTGAAAACTCAAAACAGGTAGACTCTATCATAAAAGCTTCTAAATTGTTACTTGCCAAAGCGAAACAAACTGATTCGAAGGCACAGCGGTTTTTGGCACAAAAAGAAACGCAAATTAATACCAACGATTTTGAACTTTCACAACAGTTAAGAACTATAGTTACTGCCTTTGAGCAAGAAGTATTAGTGAGTTCTTATATAAATAATCTAAAGAAAAAATCAGCAGTAAAAAGAAGCATTCGCCTGGCAGGATTTACTGCTCTTTTAGGCTTAATCATTGTGAGCATATTTGCCTTTTTAATTAACCGTGATTTTTGGCGCATTCAAACGTATCGTCAAAAATTAGAAAAAGAAAAGAAATTTTCTGAATCACTTTTAAAGAGTAGAGAACAACTCATCTCAACGGTTAGCCATGATCTGCGAACACCTTTAAATACCATAACTGGATATGCAGAACTTATGGAGGGTACGGCGCTGTCACAGAAACAAGAGCGCTATTTGTCTAACGTCAAGTCTTCCGCAGAATATGTGAATAATCTGGTTAATGATCTACTAGAATTTTCAAAGCTTGAAGGTGGAAAAACACAAATAGAAAAAGTGCCATTTATAGCCGCTCATCTAATTCAAGAAACCGCCGAATCAATTCAAGCTTTTCACGGCAACAAAAAATTAAAGCTATTTTTAGAACTAGATACTGCCTTAAACCAAACCGTTTTAGGAGATCCGTTTCGCATGCGCCAAATACTCAATAACCTTATTGGTAACGCCTTTAAATTTACCGAAGAAGGTCACATTAAAATTACAGCAAGAGTTAGTAAACGCAATCGAAAACTACTACAAACTCAAATCGAAATTCAGGATACAGGCATCGGTATCGCTAAAGAAAAGCAACACCTTATTTTTGATGAATTTACGCAAGCAGAAAGTACTACTGAGAAAAAATTTGGGGGCTACGGCCTCGGTTTAACGATTTCTAAGAAACTGACTGAATTATTAAACGGAAGTTTACATTTACAAAGTAATTTAAACGAAGGAAGCACCTTTACCATTAAACTGCCTCTTGAAGCAACACAACAGTCGGTCAATTCGACTTCAGAGACTGGCTACCTTGCGCCGAAACTAAAAATGCTCATTATTGATGATGATACTGCCCTATTGAGTATGCTACGCGAATTGGCTGAAAGTATGGGAATAACAGTTAACACCTTCACTAACTTCTTACAAATAGAAAAAGATTCACATTTGGCATATGATTTGGTGCTCACCGATATTCAAATGCCGCAAATAACTGGTTTCGAGGTCTTAGAAAAACTCAAATCAGGCGGCTATAAACATTATAAAAATCAACCCATCATTGCGATGACTGGGCGAAGAGATTTAGAACCAGAAGCCTACATCTCAATAGGGTTTCATCAAGTTTTAGAAAAACCTTTCTCCAAAAAAGAACTCATAAGCATGCTCAAATTATTAGGCTTTGATACAGAGCAAGAGCCAAAAAAAATAATATCAGAATTGACCGCGGAAACTCCGCATAATATAAAGAATACTTATGATAATTACAGCTTAGAAATAATACACTCTTTTCTAGGAACTAATGAAACTGCCGTGTACGAAGTTTTACAAACTTTTTTAAAGGATACCGAAACTAATATGGCCTTTTTAGAGGAGGGGATTTCTGCTATCGATTATTCCCAAATCAATGCAGTAGGACACCGTATGTTACCGATGTTTAGACAATTGAAAGTAACGTCAGTAGTGCCTACATTAGAACGTTTAGAGCTTGCGAAACCTTCAACCATGAACATGGGAAAGTTACTAGATGCGCTACAGATATTAAAAAGAAAGGTGAATGATTTAACTGCTGAAATTGAAGGTAGTTTGACTACAGATCTAAGTTATAGTGATTGATCTTATTGTATAAGGTCTTTCGTGTTACTTGTAGTAATTTAGCGGCTTTCGATTTATTAAAATTTGTCTTTTTTAGTGCTTTAATAATGCGATCTTTCTCAAATTCAGACTTCGAAAAATTCTCATCTGGCTTTGGTCTGCCGCTGGATTCGAGTATTTCTTTGGGTAATACTTGCATTTTAATTTCTTCTCCTGAAGTTAAAAGAACAGCCCTTTTTACAACGTTTTGAAGTTCTCTAAGGTTTCCAGGCCAATGATATTTACGAAACGCATCCCATACATCTTCTGAAAAACTTAGTACATTCTTATCAAGATTGGTATTTGCCTTTTCTAAGAAGTGTTCTGCAAACAAAATCAAATCTTCGAAACGCTCTTCTAAGGAAGGAATATGGACTGAAAATTCATTCAATCGATGAAAAAGATCTTCCCGAAAAGTACCTTTTTCAACAGCCTCATTTAAATTTTCATTGGTCGCCGTAATAATTCTAAGATCTACATCAATCTCCTTCGTACTACCAATTCTCTTAATCTTTCGTTCTTGTAAAGCTCGTAAAAGTTGAATTTGGTTTTGGTACGATAAATTACCAACCTCATCTAAGAACAAAGTACCCCCGTTAGCTGCTTCGAAATTTCCAATTTTATCTTCAACGGCTCCTGTAAAGCTGCCTTTGATATGTCCAAAAAACTCACTCGCCGCCAGCTCTTTAGGTATAGCTCCACAATCTACCGCTATAAAATTGAAATTTTTCCGCTTACTATTATCATGAATAGCCTTTGCGGTAACTTCTTTTCCGGTACCACTTTCCCCCGTAATTAAAACGGACATGTCAGTCGGAGCTACCAAATTCACATACTCATCTAGTTTTTTTGAGGCTTCACTAGTACCTTTAACAATTTTATATTCGGTTTTGGTACGTTTTATTTGTTGTTTGACATCAACCGCTGGCTCTTGTGATTTGATTTTTATATTCTGCTGGCTTTGCCCCGCTTTTAAAGCTTTCTCAATAACCTTCGTAATATCATCAGGGGTAAAAGGTTTCGCAATATAATCGAATGCACCTTTCTTCATTGCCTTTACAGCGGTACCAACCTCAGCGTAACCAGTCATCACAATTACTTGAGTACTTTCGTTCGCCTTCTTAATATCTGTAATTAACTGAATACCATCATAATCAGGTAGGCGTAAATCTGTCAGCACCAAATCGAAACCCTGTTCTTTGAGTTTTAATTTAGCTTCAGGCGCAGTAAAAGAAATCACTACGCTATAACCATGTTTTATCAAGAACTTCTGCAGCATTTGACAAAATGCAGCGTCATCCTCAATGATCAAGATGTTTGGCATAAAAACGTTCTCGTTTCATATATGTACGTAAAAATGTACTTGAAAGCCGTTTACGCTTGAGATTTATACTAAAAGAAACATGGAAATAACTATCCCTTAAATAGATAGGAGATAAAAAAGCAGAAACAAAAAGACCTCGCTCAAAGGCAAGGTCATCTTGGCCTAGCAGATAGACGGGGCCTGTCTATCAATGAAAGTAGGAACTCATTTAGTTGAGAGTGTACATTTGTTTTAATTGGATATATAGAAAGGGGTCGTACATTGTACAACCCCTTTCAGACCAAACCAACTTGATACAAAACAAATAACTCAAGTTTATTTTTAAGATCTTATAATTCTATCCAGTTACCTTCAGCATCAGCATACAAAGTGCCAGAAGTACCATCTTCTAGAGAAACTTCTAGTTTGTATTGCTTCTCCTCATTAACAAATGCTTTATCAATAGTCGCTGTAGGATAGTTTTTGGCTACTGCCGCTGTTACCTCTTCAGGTAATTCTGCTACTACAGTTTCAGTAAAATCATCTTGTGTAGTTACTGCTTCAGTCGCTACTTCTTCTACTACTGTTTCAACCTCTTGTGCAAATGCAGTCATTGTACCTAAGGCCATAACCGCTACTAACATTAATTTTTTCATGATTTTCAATTTTATATTCATAATTAAACTCCTAAAGTCTATTGAAAATATGATACCATTCTTAACTTAAATAGCAAATATCTGTTTATCAGTATTTTACAAAAAATTAACTATAAAACAAGTGTGTAATTATGGGAAGTTGCCTTGGTAATCGTATAAAAAGTATACGCAAAATTCTGTGGTTAAATATAGTTGAACGATCAGCGTACTATTGAAAAGGAAATATTCTCCTTGAGCTTATCCTCGAAAATATTTTAAGGAATGCATTTTCAAATTTTAAGGTTGACCTGTAGGAGGTATTTTAAAATATAGCTATTAAAAAAGTTTAAATAAAAGTGGGTTTGTTTATACCGTTAATTTGCCCCATCAAGTATCAAAATAATCAACTGGCGACATAGCAATGTTAATCTAGTGAAACTGGGTAGCAAGGTCTTTGTAGTTAATTACAGCCTCACGAAATCAAAAACTTCAATCAGGTGAGCTTGATGGGGTTTTCTCATTTGATCAGCAAAAATTATGGTTAGGCTAAACCAGAATTTTTAGAAACAATATAAATGCCTGTCATCTAAACCTCTACTATTTTTTAATTTGTTTAACTTGTACTACTCCCCTAGAAAAATTGAAACGTAAATGAGCACGGGCCATAATTTGTCTAAAGGTTTCCAAGAAAAAGCATCTTTTGAAACATTGGTCGATAAACTGACTCAAGAAATCGAGTCGAATTTAAACAATGACCAGTTTGGGGTCGATAGTCTTGCTCAATCGGTCGGAATGAGCCGATCAAGTCTGCACCGAAAACTGCAAAAGGCTGTTGGTATTTCTACAAGTCAATTTATAAGGGAATATAGATTAAAAAGAGCTTTGGAAATTCTGAAACAAGAAGATATTACAGCCTCGGAAGCTGCATATCGGGTTGGCTTCAGTAGTGCAACATATTTCAGTACTTGTTTTAGGGAATATTATGGGTATCCGCCTGGGGAAGTCAAGTACAGAACTGAGAAGGCAACACTTTCCGTTGACAATATTACTAGAAATAAGATGCCACATATAGGCAGACCATCACCTAGAAAAATCACTTTGGTTGTTCTTTTATCGCTGGGATTGCTGCTTATGGGTTTCTTTGTAATGAATGCCATTTCAAAAGCTAATTACCAAGCTGAAACGATAAAAGAGGAGGCAAGCTTAACTTCCATTGCCATACTTCCATTCAAGAACCTAAGTGATACTAAAGAAAGTGAGTACTTTGCGGCTGGTGTTGCACAATCAATTCAAAGTCACTTAAACAAAATTACAGGTCTTAAATTAATCTCTGAAACAAGCACTGCACAATATGGGAAAACCACTAAAACTAGTCCAGAAATTGCTGCTGAGCTTAATGTTTCGCACTTATTAGAGGCCAGTGTACAAGTATATGAAGACAAAATAAGGGTTATCGTAAAATTGATTGATGCCAAAAAAGACGAACAAATTTGGTCTGATACTTATGATAGGGATCTTGTCGATATTTTCAAAATTCAATCCGAAATATCCAAACGGATTGCCTCAGAATTAGAGGTTGTTCTTTCCCCAACACAAATAGGGCAAATCGATAGAATACCTACAACAGATATCGAGGCTTATAACCTTTACCAAAAAGGGAAACATTTCTTTAACCTTAAAGATCACTCACATGGTAAAGGTGAAAAAAGCATTCATTATTTTAAACAGGCTATCGAAAAAGACCCAGAATTTGCATTGGCCCATGCAGCACTGGCAACGGCCTATCTTTTTTCTGGCCAAAACTTGTATATGGCCGATTCCGTAGAAGTTGTTGAAAAATTGGCGCTAAAAGCGATTGCATTAGATAATACTATTTCAGAGGCCCATGTAGTTTTGGGTACCTTGGCATATATGTACGAATGGAATTGGGGAAAAGCACAAAAGGAATACAAACATGCCATTCAACTCAACCCTAATAACTCCAATGCATACATCTATTATTCACAATTTTTATATAGCGTAAAAGGGGATTTTGACAATGCTCGAAAACATATAGATAAGGCACTACGCCTTGACCCTCTATCTTATGTGGCCAATCTGAAAAGTGCCCAATATTATTTTCATGAAGGTAAATATGATAAGACCTTTGAGGAAACATCCAAATTAAGAGAAATCAATGGGCATAATATGTATTCCTATTGGATAAATGTTCAAACATATGAATCCCAAGGAATGAACGATAAAGCAATAGCCGAGTTGGTAGATTATTATGAGAAGGTACCTCCAGATTATATATCCGTTGATTCCTTAAAAATTTCCTATGAAGCACATGGATTAAAAGGTGCTTATAGGTATTTCATTGAAAGTAATCTGCACATATTTGGGCAGCCTTCTAATTGGAGTGACTTTACGTTATACTCAGGCGCACAAACTTACGGGTCTATAAGTGATAATGAAAAAGCATTGGAATATCTTGAAATAGCATTTGAAAGACGATCCAGCTACTTATACGAGATTAAGCACGACCCGTATTTTGAAAATCTTCGTTTGGAACCTCGATTTTTAACGATTCTAGATAAAATGAAATTGGGAGGTTACAATTAATAATTTCATTCCCAGGCGATGGTATTTTCACTTTTTTAGTATCTACAAAAGAGTAATTTTTTTGATTACTACTACTCTTCTTTACAGCACCCTTTGTTTAAAACTACCTTTTTAATGGCTGATGCATCATAATTTATAGGCTTTAAATTATGTTTTTACACTTCAAAAATAACTTTAAAACAACTGCAACATGACTGCTAGGCTTTGTATTAGCGTTCTTTCCATCTTTGCTTCAATTAATTTATTAACCTCTTAAATTCAGAAGTCATGAAAAAAGTAGTATTTAGTATTATCCTTTTAGGTCTTACTGGCCTTGGGTTTTCACAGGAAAGTAACGAAGGAATTACGGCAGTAGAATTGGCTGCGGTCACTGTATCAGCACTAAACTCAGATTATTTAACCTATGTGCAAAACCAGGATACACCTGAAGTAGTACAGCAGTTACAGAACAGAGCCGCGCGTTTCGATGTAACCGCTTTGCGCGATTATAATAAAAAGGAGAAACAAATGTTCGAAACCGTATTTAAGGCTACGAATGGAAGCTTGATTGCTTTTTATGCAAAGAATGGCCAAATAGTATCCTCCATGGAAAATTTCAAAGATGTGGTGCTTCCTATGACAATAAGGAAAAGGGTTTTTGAGGCCAATCCCGGTTGGAAAATGGGTCGTAACCAATACGTAAGTACCTATCAGGATGATAGGCTTATAAAAAAGATGTATAGGATTCAGTTGGTTCAGGGCGGCGAAAAAAAAAGGCTTACCATTAAACTGAATGAAAAGTAATAGTTTAGCAGCGTACCCCTCATTTATAACCCCTTGTATATAATACAGGGGGTTTTTTTATTGTTTGAGAGAAATGCTTGAAGTTTGAGGTTAATAGATTCATCGATTGGTTTATTGCACTTTACTATTCCCATATATAGGATTACGAAAAAACTTTCGATTTACTACAAAAGTCTTATGATCGCCATGAAGTAGAAATGATCTGGCTACGAGAAGAACCCTAATTGGCCCAAATAAGAAACGATCCGCAATACAAAGATCTTTATGAAAAAGTTCGGTTTTCTAGTATCTGAATACCGATAAAAGCTTCTTCAGAAAATTAATCCTCCGAGTACTTACTTCAACATCATTTAAAGGTTCTGCATCATAATTTGAACTGCCGAACAAAAGCTTAACAAGCTTGCAACATGCCTGTTAGGCTTTGTGTACGCGTTCTTTTCATCTTTGATTCAGTCAATTTATTGTTGATAAAAAAGATTCTTTAGTAGGGAATCAAGTATTCACTTAAAATCAAATCATTATGAAAAATGTTATTAGAACGTGTTTAATTATTTTAATTCTTGGAGCTATTTCTTGTACTAAAAATGGCGAATTAGGCCCAGCTGGACCACAAGGAACTGCAGGTGTTGATGGATCAAATGGCGCAGATGGCGCAGATGCCAGCGTAAATATTACGATGTCTACCGCTGATGTATATAGCCCCATGACAAGCGAAGTGTCGGGGAGCTCTACCTTATATAGAACTGAAGATACCGTTACGGCTACGCTTGAAACCACAGGTTTAGTTGCTGGGCATGCCTATACATTGTGGGTGTTGGTTTTTAATCAATCAGAAAATTGTGGAGGTTCACCCTGTGCACTTTCCGATTTAAAAAATGCACCTGCAAAAGCGGAAATGTTATCCGGTTCAGGGCTTGTAGCAGATGCCAACGGTAAAGGAATTTTCTCTTGTAATATTATGGAAAACGATGGCACTTCATCAATCAATGATCGTTTAGGAATGCCTATTGACGTTGGTGGAATCTGGGACGCTCAAACAGCAGAGGTTCATTTAATAGTAAGAAGCCATGGGCCAGCAATCTCAGGTCAAGTTATAGATCAAATAAGTTCTTATGGAGGCGGCTGTACTACATTTTTGAGCCCTCCATTTTCAGCAGTACCTATGCTAGAAGGAGAGTGTGTAGAAGTGTTGGCTTCAATTCACATGTAAGATATTTATATAGTACTAAGGTCAATTATTAAAGCCGTTAAGAATGACTCTTTTTTACCGCTCTAGAATAAATTTACGATGAACATATCCACGGCGCTTTTTTAAGGAATATGTTTCAAACTTTAAACTAGTTGGCGCTTCAGGGCGCTAGGTATTAATCCAATAAAAAAAGCCCTGTACATACAGGGCTTTAAAATAAATAACAATGATATGATGTATAAGTTTAAAACTTACATTTCAATCCAGTTACCTTCAGCGTCAGCATACAACTCAACCGTAGTACCGTCCTCTTTAGCAACCTCTAATTTGTATTGAGAATCTTCATTCATATAAGCCTTAGAAATTGCAGTTCCAGGGTGATCTGTAGCCAATGCTTCAGTAACCGCTTCTGGTAATTCTTCAATTGTTACCTCAGCGAAAGTATCTTGTGCTTCCATAGCTTCAGGTGTAGCTTCTTCGATAGCCTCAGTTGCAGTTTCTTCGATAGCTTCAGTCGCAACCTCTTCAATAGTTGTTTCTTCTTGAATCTCAGTTGCTACTACTTCTACTTCAGTTTCTACTTCTTGTGCAAATGCAGTCATTGTTCCTAAAGATAACGCTGCAACTAAAAATACTTTTTTCATTTTAATGTGTTTTAATACTAATTAATTATTTGTTTTTGTAATCGTTGGATATAGAGGAAATATTATGCCAGAGCGAAAAGAAAAAACAATAATCAATTAAAACATTGCGAACCAGTTGATTAACTTAAATTTACGTGATTTATAAAGTGTATAGTGATGTGTAAAAACCCTTATAAGTGTATAACATTTATACACTTATAAGGGTTATAAATTGGTATAGACAAATTATGTAAACGCTACTTCACCTGATGTGAAGGCTTCAATAAATCATTAACTGTTTTTACAGGATTAAAAGTTAACAAAGGCACCTCAACAAATATGGTATTCCAGAAAGCCATACCGCCGTTCCAGAGTCCCGGTAACTCTAGTGCTTTTAGCTCCTTACCATCTTTGGTTTTATTAGTGATAAAGCCTTGTTTATGATCCACAAATTTCAAAAGGTCAAACTTTTCTCCTTTGTAATTGCGAACACCACAAACCAAATCTACTGGATTAAAATGTGTAGCATTTGCGACAATAGCCATTTGATTGGTATTATCACTATCAATTTGAGCAGATTCTATGATCTGTAAAGAGCTATTTCTATTATTATCATTAATCCAAAAAGGACCACCACCTGGTTCGCCTTCGTTTTTTACCATTCCGCAGATCCGAATAGGTCTATTAATCTTATCTATCAGAATTTTAGTCTGTTCCTCTTCGTTGTAGGTTTCAAATTCATTATTAAATCGCACATTGAGATGCTGTTCTAAGAAAAGTTTGATTTCATTTCGTAGCTCTTCCCCAATAGCATGACCCGCTAATAACTTGGCGTATATAAATGCTTTTTGCTGTACTTGTATGAGTACCCCTGCAAGTATTTTTTTACTATTTGAAACACCTTCTAAATTTTCAGGCACGACTACATTGTCAATATTTTTAATAAAAATAATATCGGCATCCTGTTCATTTAAGTTTTCAATGAGGGCACCATGCCCACCTGGCCTAAAAAGCAAAGAACCATCTGTATTTCGAAACGGAGCGTTTTGCATATCCACAGCTATGGTATCTGTAGCAGACTTTTGAAAAGAATATTCAATATTAAAATTGGTTTCTGTGGCTGAAGTAATTCTATCTTTAATGCTATTATATTCCGAATTAAACAGATCGACATGTTGTTCAGAAATCGTAAAGTGAAGCTCTGCAGTATTGCCTGTTTTTGCATATTGTACCCCTTCTTTCAAATGCTCCTCAAAAGGAGTTGCTGTTGAACTTCCATAATTATGAAAAGGAAGTAGCCCTTTGGGGTAAAATCCATAATTCAAGGCATTTTCAGACAATAATTCTTTTACAAATAAGTAGACTTCTTCTCCCTCAGAATTTGATTTTCCAGTAATTCTAGCATTTACGATTTCGTAAAACGGGAATTCTTTAAGGTTTTCTGAAAATACTTTCAGGTCTTTATCGTCGGTTCTTTCAAAATAGCTTTCCAATTTTTCTTTGGATGAATCATAAGACTCTAAAAAATTAAATAAGGCTTTAAACATTCGGGATGCTGCCCCAGAAGCCGGAACAAATTTCAAAAGTGATATTCCTGTTTTTTCTCGATCGAATTTAGCTATCAATTGTTGTTCTTCATCCGCAGCATGCTTTAAAACACCATCACCGACTACACCTGCTTTTTCAAGATTCACAAATGGAATGCCTTCGCGAAAAGTCTCGATTTGATTGCGTACTTTCTCTATTGAGATTCCTTTTGGTTCAGTCAATGACCCGCCTGGTGCAGAGACCATTTGTGGATTAGGGAATAAAAAAAACCAGCTGTTTAATGAAATGCTTAGTGAACACGGCGTAAAGGTCTATGAATCCACCATCGACCTTATTAGACAATTAAGAAAAATTGGGCTTAGGACGGCTATTGTCAGTTCAAGTAAAAACTGCCATCAAGTAATTAAGGCTGCGGGTATTGAAGCTTTATTTGACACACGAGTAGATGGTGTCGTCTCTGAGAACCTCGGTCTAACCGGCAAACCCAAGCCGGATATTTTTCTGGAAGCAGCCAAAAATCTGGATGCCGATGTAACCAGATGTGTAGTGGTGGAAGATGCGCTTTCCGGTGTGGAAGCGGGAGCAAAAGGCGGTTTTGGAATGGTTATCGGTGTCAATCGTGGAGATCAGGCAGAACAGCTTCATCAAAAAGGAGCCCATTTGGTAGTAGATGATCTCTGTGAAATAGGAACGGGGGTATTGGTGAAACATCTCCCTCTTTTGATGGAATGTTACAGTAATATTTTGGGGCAAATAGGGGGAAAGGAAATTGTCATTATTTTTGACTATGACGCTATTTACTCCCAAATGGTTTCTGAACCTGAAAATGACTCTTTTTTTCAAAACATAACAAAGATACTTATCCCTCTGGCTGATCAATTCACAATAATAATTAGAAGTCAGAAAAGGCCTGAGCTGGTGAAAAAGAAGGTCAAGGTTGACAATATCTACTATGCAGGCAGCAGGGGATATGTGATTAAGGGACCAGAAGGTTGCTTATTGGAGATTGACGACCATCGATCTGACTGCCATCTGGATAAACAAAATATTATAATAAAAATTCTGGAGAAACTCAATCTTGTAAGCCAGAACATTATACCTCTTTTTTTTGGAGATAGTTTCAAAGACAATGATCTGTTTGATGCTGTAGCTCCTGTCGGGATT
>RCNE010000213.1_pt1 | contig 30238 bp, 21 predicted proteins | sample 2041361 | NCBI WGS metagenome assembly RCNE01 (sample SAMN09708229, study PRJNA481090) | Marine sediment metagenome, whole genome shotgun sequencing project. | reverse complement strand
GGATACGAATTGAAGCGCTCCAACGACATCGCTGAGACCCAGGCAGTTGCAACTATCTATAGTATGACAAACGAGATGGGTTTGGCATTGGCTGAGAATCCAGAGTTATCTAGAGTATTCGGTCAGGCACTATCTGATTTTGAATCATTGAGCCCTGACGATCGCTTTACCCTTTATGTGCTACTTGAATATGTGATCAATGTGAATGAAGCGGCATGGAAGTTCTATGACAAGGGTATCATCAACCAGGAAGAAGCCGATTTTTATACTCGGAGCCTTTGTCAGTTAATTGGACGCCACCCTAGCCTTGTCGAGGCTTGGCGATCAAACAAGCAGCACCGACTACCGGGATTCTACGAATACGCAACGGGTGTCTGCGAACTGTAAAGTCGATCTGGAACCAGCAGTGGCGCATCGGATTCGTCGATGACGTTGTCAGTTTGGTGTGGCTGTCTCAGTTCTTGTTAGCTTTCGCATGGACTAGTTACGTCGTAAAATCGGCGTCTATGAATTCCACCGGCAAACAGGAACTGGACAGAACATTATCGGTTGCACCGATGATGGACTGGACCGATCGGCATTGCCGTTACTTCCATCGTCTGCTGGCGCCTTCTGCCTTGCTGTATACTGAGATGGTAACCACCGGTGCCATTATCCATGGCGATGCAGATCGATTTCTTGCCTTCAACCCTGAAGAACAACCGGTGGCCCTGCAACTAGGCGGCAGCGATCCGGCGGATCTGGCGGCCTGCGCCCGAGATGCACAACAGCGCGGTTTTAATGAAATCAATCTGAATGTCGGCTGTCCGTCCGACCGGGTACAACGCGGCCGTTTTGGTGCCTGCCTGATGCTGGAACCGGAACTGGTCACCGATTGTATGTCAGCCATGCGAGAGGCGGTTGATATACCGGTGACGATCAAGACCCGCCTGGGTGTCGATGACCATTACAGTTATGAATACATGTCTGATTTTGTCGGGCGCGTGGCGGGGTCGGGTTGCACTGTTTTCATCATGCATGCGCGCAAGGCCCTGTTGGCGGGCCTGAGTCCGAAACAAAACCGTGATGTACCGCCCTTACACTATGACTGGGTCTACCGCTTGAAACAGGAGTCGCCGGATTTACAGGTCGTCATTAACGGTGGGATTGATTCGTTCGACTCGGTGAAAAATCACCTCGAACAAGTGGATGGTGTCATGTTGGGCCGTGCTGCATATCAAACGCCCTGGCTGCTGGCTGAATGTCAGCAACAGTTGTTCGATCAACAAGACATAAAAAAACGAGAAGACATCATAGAATCCATGAATCTATATATTGAACGCCAGGTGAGCAGGGGTGTGGCGGTAAAATATATCAGCCGGCATTTACTGGGTTTGTTCCAGGGTTTGCCTGGTGCGAAGGCCTGGCGGCGATTCCTGAGTGAAAATGCATACAGGGATGATAACAATACGGAGTTGCTCAATCAGGCGCTGTCCGCCATGAAAAAAGTGGCTCAAATTTGCTAGAGAGTCTCTTCCCCCTGGAAATTGTTCAGGAGGTATTCACCTGCTTGCGTTAAAATAGTTCACATATTTAGGAATTTGTCGGAAAACACCTGGACCTCCATGGTACGAAGAAAGCTACAAAAACTGTGTTTGATACTGCTGGTATTGCTGATGCCGGTATCGGCTTTTGCTATCACCCTTCAGGAAGCGGCGCGGCAGGCGGCGCGGCAAAATAATGCCAAGGTGCTGTCAGCAAAAACGGTACAGCAGGGTGATCGTCGTATCCATGAGATCAAGTTGCTGACTCGTGACGGCGTGGTCAAGACCGTCAGAATTAAAGACAACAGTAACAGGAAAAAACGTTAGTAAAGGGCCATCATGCGTATTTTACTGGTTGAAGATGACAGTGGCTTACAGACCTCACTCGCGGAAATCCTGCGCGAGGCGGGTTATGCCGTTGATGTCAGCGGTGATGGCATAGAAGGCCTCTTTTTTGGCCAGGAATATCCACTTGACCTGGCTATCATCGATCTTGGATTACCGGGTCTCCCGGGTCTGGACCTGATACGAAAGTTACGTGAACAGGAACGCCAGTTTCCTATTCTGATCCTCACCGCACGCGCGGACTGGCAGGATAAGGTTGAAGGTCTTGAAGCCGGTGCCGATGATTACCTGACAAAACCCTTTCACCTGGAAGAACTCAAAGCACGTGTCGGCGCCCTGTTACGGCGTTCTGCCGGTCATGCACAGCCACTGATTGAGTTGGGACCATTGAAAATTGACCTGGTCAGCCAACGGGTCTTCAATGGGGAAGAGGAGATTGAGCTGACCACCTACGAATACAAAGTGTTTGAGTATTTGCTGATGCACCCTGATCAGGTGGTGACCAAAACTGTGTTATCCGAACATATTTATGAGGAAGATGCAGATCGCGACAGCAATGTCATCGAAGTTTTTGTTGGTCGTTTGCGAAGAAAGATCGATCCCCAGGGTCTTATGAATCCTATCGAGACGCTCAGAGGCAGAGGTTATCGCTTAAACAAACCATCTCCTCCCAGTTGACAAAAAGCAAGCCGCAAACCACCAATGTGACTAAAAAGGCCACTCAGAAAAGTCCCTTATCTCTGCGATCACGTCTGGTCGTGCTGGCGGTCATCTTGTTGACTGTTTCTTTTGGCCTGGTCGGGTTTGCCCTGGATTCTGCTTTTCAAAGAAGCAGTGAGGCGGGCTTGCAGGCACGCATGGAATCACTTGTTTACCTGGTGCTGGCAGCGACCGACGTGAGTGATGACGGCTCGTTGATTTTTGATGACGATCCCGGTGATCCGCGTCTGCGTCAGCCGGGTTCCGGTATTTATGCGATCGTAAGCGGCGAAAACGATCGCTGGGCTTCAGCCTCATCGCTGGGTGTTGACCTGCCGCAGCCGGTTCAAATCCGAACCGGTCAAAGTGACTTTTTGCAGGCTACAGATGAGACCGGCTTTTATTACACATTTCGCTACGGTGTCAGTTGGGAGCTACCTCAAAACCTGCTGTTGCCGGTTACCGTTAGCATTCTCGTAGACCCGGGGGAGTTACAGCCGGAATTACAGGCATTCCGAACCGGCTTGTGGCAAAGCCTGGGTTTAACGGGCTTGATCCTGATTCTGGCACAGGTGATATTACTGGCCCTCGGTTTGCGCCCCCTGCGACGTATTACTGAGAATATATCCGGAATCGAGTCCGGAGACCTTGAGCGCCTGGAAGGAAATTTCCCCAAAGAACTCGAACCACTACAGCGAAATCTCAATCTTCTTCTGGAAACCGAGAAAGCAAACCAGGGTCGCTACCGGAATGCACTTGATTCACTCGCACACAGTCTCAAAACGCCCCTGTCAGTCATCCGCGCAAGTCTGCCGTCAGACGGTTCTGACAAAACAGTTGCCATGGAAAGTGCCGTTTCGGATATGCAACACCTGATCGCCACGCGCTTACAACGGGCCGCGGCTTCCTCACGCAGTTCAAATGCACCGGCAGTGGACGTGAAAACCCAGCTTGAACGCCTGGTGCTGTCTTTGAATCGTGTCTATTCTCAGGAATTGATAAACATCGATGTCATGATTGACCCTGAACTGGAATTTTTTGGTGAACAACGTGATTTTCTGGAGTTGACAGGCAATCTGCTCGACAATGCCTGTAAATATGGTGACGGGCAGGTTCGAATATCCGCTCAAACACTGGATGCAGAAGATTCCCGGGCGGGTATCCGTTTGCAGGTAGATGATAACGGCCCGGGTATTGCTGAAGATAAGTGCGAGCAACTGCTGAAGCGTGGCGTGCGTGGTGATGAGCGTGTCGAGGGCGACGGCCTGGGTCTGGCCATCGTGCTGGAAATTGTAAGCGCCTACCATGGCGACATTGCCATTACGCAGAGTGACCTGGGTGGTGCCTGTGTAAGTGTTACCCTGAAGACGCGTTAAAAGGAGACTTCATGTTACAACTGCTCGAAATCATGCAACGCTTACGTGATCCCGAAAACGGTTGTCCCTGGGATGTAAAGCAGGATTTCACAACCATCGCCCCGTATACGATAGAAGAGGCTTACGAGGTTGCCGATGCGATCGCCCGGAATGACATGCCCGATCTGAAAGACGAGTTGGGTGACCTCTTATTCCAGGTGGTCTTCCATGCGCAGATGGCCGGCGAGCAGGGCAGTTTCACCTTCGACGATGTACACCGGTCAATATGTGACAAGATGCAACGTCGTCATCCACACGTATTTGCCGATCTTGAAATCACCGATGCAGCACATCAAACCAGGGTCTGGGAAGACTACAAAACGGAAGAAAGAAAGCAAAAAGGTGAACACAGCCTGATGGATGGCATTCCGGCCGGTATGGCCGAGTTACAACGTTCTGTGAAATTGCAAAAACGAGCCCGCAAGGCCGGTTTTGACTGGGCATCTCCTGAACCCGTAATGGATAAGTTTGACGAGGAATTGCGTGAAATGCGCGACGCGATGGCTTCTGGTGAGCGTGACGCGATGGAAGACGAATTGGGTGACCTCCTGTTTGTAGCTACCAACCTGGCACGTCAGTTGGATATTGATCCGGGTACCGCACTGCGTCGAAGCAACGCCAAATTTGAACGGCGTTTCAGGGCAATGGAAGAAGCCGCAGGCGGTCATGATCGTCTGGAATCAATGCAGTTGGATGAGATGGAAGACCTGTGGCAGGAAATCAAGAAGGTAGCAAAGCGTGAAAACAAAAATTAGGGGTTTCGACTAACATGTGGAGCATCATGAATGAATGGATGACACAACTGGATATCAACAGTTTGATTATCGGTCTGTTGGCAGGCTTGTTTGTCGCGCTCATAAGTGCCGTTATCGTCGCAAAAACGGCCCGGCGTCGAGGTGCTGAAGCAGAAACGGAACGGTTACAACCGCTTAACGATGAGCTTGTCGCCGGTTTGAAAATCCGCGAAGAGGACCTTGCCGATATCCAGCGTACACTCGCGGTCACCGAAACCCGGCTTGATGAACAACAGCAGCATCACCAGACCGAAAAAGCCTCCCTCGCAGAAGCTGAAAAACGCCTGACTGAATCATTTGAACGATTGGCGGGCAAGGTATTTGATGAACGTTCCAGTCAGTTCACCGAATTGAGTGAGAAACAGTTAACAGGTCTGTTGAAACCCCTGACCAAAGACCTTGAATCTTTCCGTTCGACGGTTGATAAGAACAGTCGCGAAGATATCCGTCAGCACGCTGCTTTGCAGGAAAAGCTCAAGCAGATGGAAGGTCTGAATCAACGTCTGCACAAGGAAGCGCAAAATTTGACCAGGGCTTTGACAAGTGATGTAAAAGCCCAGGGTAACTGGGGTGAGCAGCAGCTTGAACGCCTGATGGAACTGGCGGGATTGGTCAAGGGCGAGCATTACTTTACGCAAGTTTCAACCACCGGCAATCAAGGTGAGCGGTTACAGCCCGATTTTGTGCTGAAGCTACCTGAAAACCGCAGCATAATTCTGGATTCCAAAGTTTCATTGACCGCCTGGACACGTTACCAGTCAGAGGAAGACGAAGCGCGTAAGGAAGCACTGCTGGCTGAGCACGTGGGTTCTATAAAAGCGCATATCTCAGGCCTGGGTAAAAAGAATTACCCCGATGTGGAAGAGCTCAATGCACTGGATTTTGTACTCATGTTTGTGCCGATTGAGTCTGCCCTGATTGTCGCCCTGCAAAAAGATCCAACCTTGCCGGAATACGCATTAACACAGCGTGTGGCACTGCTGTCACCGGCCAATTTTCTCGCAACTGTGCGCACCGTCGCTTCCGTGTGGCAGGTACATAAGCAAAATACCAATGCCCAGGATATCGCCCGCCGTGCCGGATTGTTGTATGACAAATTTGTCGGTTTTACCGAGAACCTGAAAAATGTCGGAACACGTCTCGACCAGGCACGTAAATCATTTGATGATGCCTACAACCAGCTAACCACCGGCGCCGGTAACCTTGTCGGCCAAACCGACAAGCTCAGCAAGCTCGGCGCCCGCCACGCCAAACAACTGGAAGCAGGTCTTGTTGAGAAGGCCGTAGACGAGACCCTGGAAGATGACAGTTATTTAAAATTGGTCAAGGAAGAAGATAAACAACCGTAAGGTGCTGCCACTGGTGCAACGTCCGCTCAGGTCAGGCATGGATTTAGTTGAGCGAAGAGTGATATTATTCCAATCTTGAAACGTCAGGGTTAACGGCGTCTAAAGCAATTTGGAGCGGTTTTATTAAATGATCTGCAAGAAGGTCTCATTCGCGATTCTTTTAGGCCTTCTAATGGCCTCGCAAGCTGTTGTCGCGGATGATGCAGATCTGCAAGCTACGCTGCAAAAAATGCAGGACCTGCTGCAGCAGCAACAAAACCAACTGGATGAACAACGCAAGGAACTGGCCGCCCAACGTTTGTTGATCCAACAACTCCAGGGAAACACCCAGACAACCCAAGCTTCGGACGACATACCCGACGTGGTGTATCCGGACGGGGACGATGCTACCACCCTGGTTCAAGAGCCCGAGCCTGATGCCGATGCAGTCATTCCCGATGAAGACCAGAGTGGCCAGCAGAAAGCCGTGCTGGCGCTGGCCAATAAGCAGGGCACCGAACCAGAAACAGAGGCGACCAAAGAAGAAGATCAGCTGACCATTGCCCGAAAGACTTTTTATGATCCGTCTAACACGGTTTACGATCCAAATTTTCCCGGCGCATGGTATCTGCCAGGTACAACGGCAGCTATGAAGATTGGGGGGTACGTCAACCTGTCGATAGTACACAGTTTTGACCCCATGCTGATACCTGACAGGTTCATTGTGGGCAGTATTCCTCCGGATGGTGAAACCGCCCCCGGTGCCGTACAAGGCACGCAAGTCTCAGCCCAACAAACCCGGCTCAACTGGGAATACCGCGAACAGACCAAGCAGGGTGAAATTCGTGCCTTCGTTGAAGGTGACTTTCAGGGTGACGGTGATGTATTTCGACTGCGTCATGCTTTTGGTCAGTATCATTCCATCCTGGCCGGAAAAACCTGGACTACGTTTATGGACGCTGATTCCATGCCCGAAGAAGTGGATGTCGAGGGCATCAACGGCCAGGCTTTGCTGCGTCAATCTCAAATTCGCTGGTCCCCACAGTTTGGTAAAGATCTGAAACTGAAACTGGCGCTTGAAGATCCTGCGACCGAGATCGTTGGTGGCGATGGCCAAAGGGGAGCGTTTGACTTTGTCACCAGTCTGAACCGGATGCCCCTGCCAGGCCTGGGTCACTGGAACTACCGGGTTGGCTTTGTTCTCAGGGAATTGAGGGCTATTGAAACGGGCATTGATGTAAGTAATCCCAACGCGATCAAAAGCACCACGGGTTGGGGTATTACCACCGGCGGACGCCGGCCTATCGCCTGGTGGGGCGGAGAAGACTATTTGCTTTGGCAGCTGACCTACGGTCAAGGTGTCGGGCGCTACATTAATGACCTCGGCACTGTTAATGGTGGTGATGCGGTATTTGATCCTGCTGGAAAACTGCGGGCACTGCCGGTATTTGCAGGATACCTGTCCTACATGCATCGTTGGCCTTTGACATGGAAGCGTGCGAAAAATTGGCCGGGCGTTATGCGATCCAGCTTTACCGTCAGTTGGGTGGATGTCGATAACTTCGATTATCAACTTGATGCCGCCTACAACAATACCATGCGTGCTTCGATGAACCTGATGTACAACCCAACCGAAAATATCCAGGGCGGTATTGAAGTTCTCTGGGGTAAACGCAAAAACAAAGACGGTAGCAAGGGTACAGCTACACAGATGCAATTTGCCATGCGTTACATATTCTAATTTGCTGCACTCGGCTAGACTATAATCTACAGCATGCTGGAAATGCGGAACATACTGGTCTATACCTTGTTGGTACTGGTGCCGTTATTCGTCTGGTTGGCGGTGTTGGTGCGGGCCGTCTTACGACCCCATCGTGAACCGGCATCACGGATAGCATGGGTGGCGGTAATCGCTGCATTGCCGGGTCTGGGAATACTCATCTACCTGCTGCTGGGAGAAACCAGTATAGGGCGTAAGCGTGTGGCCCGGGCCCGGGAAGTACTGGCCAGTTTACCACCTGCAATGCCGGCATCATTCGAGAATGACCCCAGGCATCAACCATCATTTCCGGACCGTTGTATACCCCTGTTCCGGCAGGGTGGCTCAGTCAATGGCTTTCTGCCGGTGGGTGGCAATTCGGCTGACCTGATGACGGATTCCAATTCAGGTATCGATGCGATGGTGGCCGACATGGATGCTGCTGTTGATCATATCCATCTGATTTTTTATATCTGGCTGGAAGATAACAACGGTCTGAAGGTTGTCGAGGCGCTCAAGCGTGCGGCGACCCGCGGTGTTGCTTGCCGGGCTATGGCTGACGGCTTGGGGTCACGCGCCATGATCCGTTCCAGCCACTGGAAAGCAATGCTTGAGGCCGGTGTGCAGGTTGCCGTTGCGCTGCCGATTGGAAACCCGTTGCTGCGACCTTTCCACGGCCGGATTGACTTACGCAACCACCGCAAGATTGTCGTCATTGATGACCGGATTACCTATTGCGGTAGCCAGAATTGTGCAGACCCCGAATTTCGGGTTAAGCCAAAGTTCGCGCCATGGGTGGATGCCCTGATGCGTTTTGAAGGTCCGATTGCGCGCCAGAACCAACACATATTTATCAGTGACTGGATGATTTGGGTCAGAGAGGATATCCGTTCGATATTAGAGGCGCCGATTGTAGCCGGTGGTGAGGGCTTTCCAGCCCAGGTGATTGCCACGGGTCCAACCGTGCGCAATTCGGCGATGCCAGAGACATTTGAAACCTTGATGCATACCGCTAGAAGCAGGCTCGTTATAACAACACCCTATTACGTTCCGGATGAATCAATGCAGGGGGCTTTAATTGCTGCGGCGCACCGCGGGGTTGAGACAACGATTATTTTTCCGGCTCGAAACGACGCCTGGCAGGTCGCGGCAGCCAGTCGCAGTTACTATCACGAACTTGCTAAAGCCGGTGTCAATATTCATGAATACGTCGGAGGCTTGTTACACACCAAATCCATGACCGTTGATGACGACATCACCCTGATTGGTTCTGCCAACATGGACCGGCGCAGTTTCGACCTGAACTACGAAAACAATATCCTGTTCTGCGACGCGAAACTCACCGCTGTCGTGCGCGCACGACAGGAGCAGTACCTGGCGTCATCAAACCAGGTTAACCGTGATGACATAGAATCCTGGTCAGTTCTGCGACGTTTCTGGAACAATTTGATGGGTATGCTTGGCCCCGTACTCTGACCCTGGTCCCACATTTTTTAGTCCCGACATTTGCAGAAACGCTTCCCGGTCTGGAGAAGTGTCACAAGGTGCGTAACAACGTTTATACTGTCTGAACACAGTAATCGGGTGACCGTTTTTTTGCATCCTCAGTAGGAGACAGACATGAACAAATCAACCAAATTGAATGAACTGAAGGCTCAGCTGGAAACCGAGCTGGCCGGTTGGCAGACAAAGATTGACGAAGCCAGAGTTCAGTTGGATCTGGGAAGCAAGGAAGTCGAGGACAAGCTCCAGCCCTATATCAAGCAGCTCGAAAATGAGATGGGCGAGGCAAAGGAAAAGTGGGCACAACTGGAAGAAGCTTCTGAGCATTCATGGGAAGACATCAAATCAGGCCTGGACCTGTCAATCGATGCCATGAAAGAGGCTTTTTCGAGCGCTAAGAAGCATTTTTCCAGCGACAAAACGGGCTGAAACCGACCCTTTCAGGCGCAATAGCGCATTTGGTAGCGAATGATAGCAAGTCAGGCTCCGGGGCGTTAACCCGGGGTCCGACATTTCTTTCAGGCACTCAAGCTGAAGCTTGCTTACAAGTGGTAATGTAAACGGTGCGTAACGAGTTACGCACCCTACGGTTGTTGTTGGTAAAATCATATCCATTTTTATAGCAAGGCAATATTCACGCGAGTGAGCGCAAGGAGCTATTAGTTATGTGCCGTTTTATCGCTTACCTGGGGAAACCCATCATGGCGGATGAGTTGCTGTTGAAACCGGCCAATTCGCTGGTTCACCAAAGTTATCACGCTGGCGAAATGCCCGAAATGCTTAATGGCGATGGTTTTGGCGTAGGTTGGTACGTTCATTCCATCAATGAACTACCGGGTCTTTTTCGCGCTATTACACCGGCCTGGAGTAATAGAAATCTGCACTACAATGCGCCCCTTATCCGTACAAACTGTCTTTTCGCGCATGTCCGGGCGGCGACCGAGGGAGGCACCACCGAGGACAACACACATCCCTTTAGCTTTGAGCAGTTTCTGATGATGCACAATGGCGGTATTCCGCAGTTTCAACGGATCAGGCGAAAATTGCTGTTACTTCTCAATGATGAAATTTTCAATTGGATCAAGGGACAAACGGATTCGGAGCATGTTTTCGCCTTGTTGATGCAGCACATCGTTGAAATGAGAGGCGCCGGACCGCGTCTGACCGACGACGAGATTCGGCAGTGTTTTCAAAAGACTTTTGACGTAATCCAGCAGTTAAAAGTGGACGTTGGACTTGGTGACGCGGTTTCAAATTTCAACCTGATGGTGACCAATGGCCACAGAATATTCGGTACGCGGTACAGCTCAAATCCGGAAAAGGAAACCCGCACACTCTACTATTCAACAGGTACCGACTTTCAATGCAAGGATGGTGTCTGTCATTTGGACGGGGACGGTTCAAAGCCCGAGAGCGTGCTCATCGTTTCAGAAAAACTGAGTGAAAATGAGAATGAATGGAAACCCATACCTCCAAATCACTTTATTTCAGTCGACGAGGGCAAGCAGGTGCAGTTGAGTCCAATGCGGCACTGAGAGCCCGTTTCATAGGTTGTAGCAGAGTGATATGCGCGGTGCGTAAAGATTTACGCACCCTACGGTCATAGGTTGTAGCAGAGTGATATGCGCGGTGCGTAAAGATTTACGCACCCTACGGGTTTTCGCCTGTTGTGACGCGGTCGTGGTCTTGCAGGTCCTGAAGGGTCTCGATATTGGTAAAACCTGCATCGTGCATCACTTGCCGGGTTGTGGGGCCTTGCTCCCAACCGTGCTCGAACATCAGCCAACCACCTTCGACAAGGATGACTTGTGTAAGCTGGCTGATTATCCGGATGGCGCTTAGGCCGTCAGGCCCCGGGGTCAGTGCATCACGGGGTTCGAAACGCAAATCACCCCGTGTCAGGTGTGGATCATCACCATCAATATAAGGTGGGTTACTCACGAGCAAATGAAATTTCCCCTTGAGAGGTTCACTCCATGAACCACAATGAAACCGGATTTGGCTCAATCCCAGTTGTATGGCATTTTCGCGTGCAACCTCGATCGCAGCGGGGCTGATATCGGTGGCGTGGACTTCACACTTTGGCCGCTCCGAAGCAATCGCCAACGCAATCGCACCACTACCGGTGCCGAGGTCTGCGATACGCCAATCCGCATCTGTTGGAATTTTCAGGAGAGCGGCCTCGACCAGTCGTTCAGTGTCCGGGCGCGGAATCAGAACGGCAGGGTTAACCCTTAAAGACAACGACCAGAACTCACTTGATTCGACCAGGTAGGCAACGGGCTGTCCTGCCGCCCGTTGCTTTATCAGTCTTTTAAAGGTGTCTGAGCGGTTGCCGGGTAATTCCAGTTCCGGGTTTGCGTAGAGGAAGGAGCGCTTGGATTCCAACACGTGTGCCATCAGGATTTCTGCGTCAAAACGGGCAGAGGGGCTCCCTGCCAGTTTTTCACGGGCGAACGTCAGCAGGTTTTTGATGCTATGGGCCAGTGGTTTGTCCTTCTAGATATCTTTCGATCTTTGGGTTAAACCGGGTCCGCCTTCTACAACCGGATCAGCCTCTTTGGAACGCCGCGACAGCACATGTGCCCATGCTTCCTTCCACCACTGCTTGAAATCATCAAGTATCAGGTACAAGGTCGGGATCAGGAACAAAGTGATGACCGTCGCAAACAGAATACCAAACGCCAACGAGGCCGCCATCGGAACAACAATTTGCGCCTGCAGGCTGGTTTCGAAAATCGCAATCGGCGCCAATCCGAGAAAAGTGGTCAGCGAAGTCAGCAGAATCGCACGGAAACGTGACCTGGCAGCATCTTTCACTGCCTGGGTAATGGCTACACCGGCCGCGCGCCCCCGGTTGACAAAATCAACCAGTATCAGACTGTCATTCACCACCACACCGGATAATGCAATGATGCCGAAGTAGCTGGTCATACTCACCGGGATACCCAGTATCAGGTGGCCGATCAGTGCACCGATTGTACCAAAAGGAATAACCGACATTATAATCAGCGGCTGCGCGTAGGATTTAAGTGGTATGGCCATTAACGCATAGATCAGAAACACAGCGAGAAGCCCGCCTCTTACCAGGTCCTGTTGGATCTCAACCTGTTGCTGACTGGCACCACTGAGCTTGGAGCGGACACCGGGGAAATGCGCCAGTACCTGCGACAGTTCCTTGTTCATGATGTCATCCTGGATTTTTTTGGGTTCGTACTTTTCCTTGTCGACTTCGGCCGATACACGGATTGCGCGTTCCCGGTCAAAGCGACGGATAAAAGCCGGGCTCTCAGTCAGTTCAACCTCTGCGACCGAATGAAACGGAACACGTCCACCAGCCGGTGTACGAATCTTCATATTGTCCAGATAACCGACCGAATCCCGTTCATCCCGCGGGAAGCGGACCATGACCTTGACCTCATCCTGACCGCGTTGAATACGTTGAACCTCGGTGCCATAGAACCCGGCCCTGACCTGGCTGGCCAGATCCTGCAATGTAACCCCCAGCGCTTCAGCTTCCGGCTTCACGTTCAGCTTGATTTCAGGTCTGCCACGCTCATAGGTATTGCGAATGTCATACAGACCTTCATAGGTACGCATTCTGCGAGTTAGTTCCTGCGATGCACGCCCGACCTGTTCGATATTGGCTCCAATGAGTTGGATAGATATGGCTGCACCACCACCGGGCCCCGTCGCTGCTGAAAAACCCAGTTGTTTTGCCCCCGGAATCTCACCAACGTTTTCCCGCCAACGACGCAAGACCTCGGTCCCTGAAATGACGGATTTTTCATCCTTGGCCAGTTCAGTAATGATTTGCCCCCTGATTTCACCCCGGGCAAAAGAAAGTACACTGGTAACCACGGCACCGGACTCGACACCTTGTTCTTTGCTGACTTCCGCATCCAGTTTCCAAAGACCATCCTGCACCTGTCGCAGGGCATCATGGGTACGTGCAGCCGGGGTGCCCTCGTTCATCAGGAGTTCAACCTGTAGAAAATCGGCCGTGATGTCCGGGAAAAATACCGAGCGCAAAATACCACCGACAAGCAGGCCAATGGAAAGAATCAACATCGAAATGAATACCGACAGGGTCAGGTAGCGGCGCTTCAGACACCTGGCCAGGAACGGTGAATAATAGTTGTCCACAAAAGTGTGCAGACCCTCACTGAAGAATCGCTGAAATCGAACGAAACGATTCTGCGTTTCATCACCGTAATGCTTGATCTTCATATGCGCCAGGTGGGCGGGCAGGATCAGTTTGGATTCAACCAGGGAAAAAACCAGGCAGAGGGTGACAACCCAGCCAATCGAGGCGAAAAACTTGCCCATGATCCCGCTGATCATCAGTATCGGAATAAACGCGGCCATGGTGGTTAACACGCCGAAGGTTGCCGGCATTGCAACCTTGTGAACACCCTCCAGGATGTTGTCGATCGAATGGCCTTTTTCACGCATGCTGGTATAGGCGCTTTCACCGATGACGATGGCATCATCCACGACGATACCCAGTACCAGGATGAACCCGAACAGGCTGATCAGGTTTACGGTAATTCCAAATACCGGCATCAGGAAAAACGTACCCAGGAATGCCACCGGTAAACCCACCATCACCCAGAACGCCAGTTTGAGACGCAGAAACAGGGTCAGCGACAGAAATACCAGCAAGGCACCTATGACAAGATTTTTGATCATCATGTCAAGTCGGCCTTTGAGGTAATAAGTCACATCCGCCCATGCAGCCAGGCTGACACCGGAGGGTATCGAGGCCCGTTTGTCTTCGACATAATCCCTTACCGTTTGCGAGATATCCAATTCGTTCTGATCACCGACAGAAAGCACCTGGATCGTAAATGCCTGTTTACCATTGAACTCGGAAAAGCGCCCGGTTTCCTCAAAATCGTCTTTGATATTTGCAACATCTTTGAGCAGCACACGTGACCCATCCGCATTGGTGCGTACCAGGATATTTTCAAAGTCCAGCCCGGTATAAGCCTGACCCTTGGTGCGTACCTGTATATCACCGGCATCCGAGCGGATGGAACCGGCCGGCAAATCAAGTGAACCACGGCGTACAGCCTGGGCAACTTCACCCAGGCTCATTTCATACTGTTCGAGTGTAAACTCGCTGACCTCGATGCTGATTTCATAGGGTCTTGAACCGAGCATTTCTGCACGGGTGATACCGGGCAGGGTGACAATCTCATTCCGTATCTGTTTTGCGTATTCTTTCAGGGTACGTTCGTCAACATCGCCATACACCGATACCAGGTTGACCTGCTGCTGGAATCGGGTGCGTGACACAATGGGTTTTTCAGTGTTGTCCGGAAAAGTTGATATCGCATCAACGCGGTTCTTGATCTCATTCATCACTTCCGGGACGTCATAACCCGCCCTGACCTCGATCTGTACAGTGCCACTGCCACGGCGACCCGTGGACATGATTTCCTGGATGCCTTCGATATCCTGAATGGCCTCTTCTATTTTGATCAGGATGCCTTCTTCCACATCCTCGGGACTAGAGCCCAGGAACGGCATGGTGACGGTTATAAAGTTGGTTTCTATCGGTGGCTGGCTTTCTTTCTTGATGGTGAATACCGTGTAAAGACCGCCCAGTAGCAGGATCATCATTAAAAGGTTGGCAGCAACAGCATTCCTGGCAAACCAGTCAATGATGCCATAGTACCAGCCCTGGTTTGAACTCATGGCTCACTCCCGTTAGCAGGCTCTTCCGCTGTTGGTTTTTCTTCCCCCCGTATGGCAAGCCTGGTGCCGGGTACAGGTGCATCCAGAGTGGTAATCACTACTTTCGTACCACCCTCAATACCTGTGCTGAGATAGACTTTTTTGGGTTCAGCGCGCAGCACGGTCACCGGCAGAATTTCGAGTTCGTTGTCATCGTTTGCAATTAAAACCGTATGGTCAGCCCGCAACACATAGCGTGGCAACACCACCACGTTGTCGGCGGGTAAACCCTGGATTACGGCATTGACGAATGTGCCTATCTTGAGCTCCTGTTGATGACTCCTGCCCACAACACCGTAGGGATCTATGACCTGGGCAACGGCATAAACTACCCGGCTGGTTTCATCAACCACACCCTCGGTTCGAATAATACGAGCCTGCCACTGGCGGATGTCACCCCCGTACTCGGCACTCAGTGTTACCGGTGGAAACGACCTGTCACTGTTTTTGACTTCAGTCTCGGAAGGCAAATCCAGGTATTTCAGATCGTTTTGGGTAAGGGGCAGGCGAACTTCGGCTGTATCAACAGCAAAGGTGACACCAAGACGCGTGCCTGGTGTGACGTACTGACCGATATCCACCACCTTTTGTCTTACAAGTCCATCGTAAGGCACGGTAATACTGGTACGTTCAAGATCGCGGCGCGCCTTTTGTACATCGGCATCGGCTGCGCTGACATTGGCTTTTGCATCAGCCATTTGCGGTTTGCGCACAGCGAGATCGGAAGGCTGTCCTTTCTTTCCCAGGTTCTTCCAGTCCTTCAATGCCTGCTCTGAGCGAGCGGTTTCGTCCGCCAGTTTTGCTTCTCTCGAGGCGAGTGCCGCTTCAGCGCGTTTCAATCCGGTCTTGTAATCACTGGGGTCAATTTGAAGTAAAACATCACCTTTGTGAAAAAATCCACCGGCGACGAAATCCGGGCTGACGGAGACTATCTTTCCTGACACTTCGGCAACCAGCGTGGTTTCCGTTCGTGGCCGCACTGATCCCTGTGAGTTGATTTCGAAGTTCAGCGAAACAACCTCGGCATCAATGGTATCAACCAGAACCGCTTTTTCGGTTTCGGACTTGCGTTCAGCAGTTTGGGATTTTTGGAAGGCCACCAGTGCTACAACGACAATCACGGAGCCGACGATTAAAATCAGCGGTAGCACGAACTTGAAAAATTTTCCCATTCCCCTAAAACTCCCTCAAATTTTTATAAAAAGACTATCTAAAACTGGAAGTGGATTATCTCTCCTGAGCATTCATTAGTCATGAGGAATCTTCAAGGGTTCCATATTGTTGCAAGTTCGATTACTTTCGGGGTCGTTAATACAAACCCACCGCTAGCGGTTACAATATCGGACTGCCATCGGGTCAGACCCGTGATCAACATTGGAATATCTTGGAAAAAAATTAATGGGAATAGTTTTAAAATCACCAGAAGAAATCGAAGCCATGCGGGTTGCAGGGCACCTGGCGGGCGAGGTTCTGAGGATGATCCGCGAACACGTGCGTGTCGGTATCACAACGGGTGAGTTGGACGATATCTGTCATGCTTATATCACCCAAGAGCAAAAGGCCATTCCAGCACCCCTGAATTACCGCGGTTTTCCAAAATCAATTTGTACATCCATCAACCAGGTGGTCTGTCACGGTATTCCGGGTGATAAGAAGCTCAAGAATGGCGATATTCTCAATATTGATATTACGGTCATCAAGGATGGCTGGCACGGGGACACCAGCAAGATGTTCCTGGTCGGCGAACCCACGGTGCGTGCACGGCAACTGTGTGAGATAGCGCACCGTGCGATGGTCACCGGTATAGAAATGGTCAAGCCGGGCTTACGCCTGGGTGATATTGGCCACGCCATCCAAAAATATGCCGAGGGGCAGGGTTGCTCGGTTGTGCGCGATTATTGCGGGCATGGCATCGGCAAGGTATTCCACGAAGATCCTCAAGTGCTGCATTACGGTCGTCCGGGTGTAGGAGAATTGCTGGTTCCGGGCATGGTATTTACCATTGAACCCATGATTAACCGGGGTAAAAAGGAAACCCGGTTACTCGCCGATGGTTGGACTGTACATACGAAAGATCGTAGCTTGACCGCGCAGTGGGAGCATACCATGGCCGTTACCGAAGACGGTTGCGATGTTTTGACCTGTTTGCCGGGTGATGAGCTTTGAGCAATCGTGTCAGAGCTTAGGCCGGGGGCTATCCAGGCAGACAAATGAAAATACGTTTACGGGGTCCCTTGTACAGACCAGCGGTTGCTGAAGGTTGCCTGGATCCGGATTCACTGGGCAGCACAAGCGGTGAGCAGACTCTCAATCAGCTCATTCGCACACTCAAACGCGCCCTTGGTGACGCGGATGATTGTCTGCAGAAAAAATTTCATGCAAATAATGATGTAAACCAGTTGGTCAAAGCGCGTGCCTGGGTGGTTGACCAGTTGATCCTGTATGCCTGGCATAACCTGATACCGGACGATGAAGATATTTCCCTGGTTGCGGTTGGTGGATTTGGTCGTGGCGAACTCCACCCTCATTCTGATGTTGACCTGTTGATCCTGTTGGCGGATTCAACACCCGCTGATGAGTTGCGTACCGCCATCGAGGCCTTTGTCACGCTACTGTGGGACGCCGGTTTTTATCTCGGTCACAGTGTGCGAACCCTGGAAGCCTGTGTTTCCGAGGCAAAAAAAGATGTAGCCACGGCTACCAGCCTGATGGAAAGCCGTTTGCTCAGCGGCAGAAAAGACACGATGCAGGAAATGCTGGATGCGACCGCCGCCGACCAGGTCTGGTCTGCAGCAGAGTTTTTTGATGCCAAGTTTGCTGAACAGGTCCAACGTCACCAGCAATATCACGACACCGCCTATAACCTGGAGCCCAATATCAAGGAAAGCCCGGGTGGTTTGCGTGATATCCAGATGATTGGCTGGGTTGCAAAAAGACATTTCAATACCCAGTCTTTGCATACCCTGGTGGAGCGGGGTTTTTTGACCGAGAGCGAACTCCAGGATTTAAAAGACGGCAGAACATTCCTCTGGGAAATTCGATTTGCCTTGCATTTGCTGGCCGGACGCGGGGAAGACCGTCTGTTATTCGAGTTTCAGCGGCAAATCGCCGAACACTTCTATCCCGCTGATGATTCGCAACACCCCAATGCGGGTGTTGAGCGATTCATGCAAAGCTATTACCGCACAGTGATGCAAAACGTACGGCTCAATGAGATGCTGTTGCAATTATTCAACGAAGAGTTGCTTCCGCAAGAGAATCTGCCATCGGAGGATCTGGGTGATGACTTCAGGGTCAGCCAGGGCTTTCTTGAAGTTTCCAGTGATGATCTGTTTAAACGCAGGCCGGTCGCGATCATGGAGCTGTTTGTGCTATTGGCAAAACATGAACGGTTTAGAGGGGTGCGGGCATCAACGATCCGGCTGATTCGTGACAATCTGTATCTTGTTGATGAGTCATTCCGCGCCGACCCACAAACCCGGCAGTGTTTCTTCGAACTGTTTTGCCAGCCCAGTGGTGTGTATACGCAATTACAACGTATGAACCGTTATGGTGTGTTGGCTGCATTTATCCCGGCATTCGCGAATATTGTTGGCCGTATGCAGTTTGACCTGTTCCATGTTTATACCGTGGATCAGCACATATTGTTCGTGGTCAGAAACCTTCGCCGGTTCGCCCATGGCAAATACCGCTCCGAATTTCCCCATGCTAACGATATTTTCCAGCAGATTGATCATCCCGAAATCCTGTACCTGGCAGCCTTGTTCCACGACATTGCCAAGGGCAGGGAAGGCGATCATTCCACACTTGGCGCGCAGGATGCGTTGAGCTTCTGTCAGAATTTACCCATGAATGACGAGCATGCGGAGCGCGTGGCCTGGCTGGTTGAGCAGCACCTGGTAATGTCTCAGACCGCGCAGCGTCGGGATATTACTGACCCTGAAACACTCAGGGGATTTTGCGAGATTGTCGGCACCCAGGCCAGGCTGGATTACCTCTACCTTATTACGATTGCTGATATTGCTGCGACCAGTCCAAAGTTGTGGAACAACTGGAAGGGCAGCCTGTTGTGGGAGTTGTATACCATCACATCAAGGGCGCTGGCCGAGGGCAGTTCGAACATCTTTGATCGCGAACATCATATTCAGAAAGCCAAGGCTGAAGTGCGTGAGCGCCTGTTGGAAAAAGGATTGGATCATGACGCGGTCGATACCTTGTGGGCCAGCCTGCCACAGGACGTTTTTCTGAGTTATTCCGGTGATCAACTGGAATGGACTGCAACAAAAGTGCTCAGTCTCTCACCTGAGTACCCCGTGCTGGTGGCGATTCGTGAAGTCAAAAAGCAGGGTATCAGTGAATTACTGGTTCACGCCCCGGACTACGATGGGTTGTTTTTTGCCGTCACAACGGTTATCGATGAAATTGGACTTGATGTGCTTTCAGCCCGTGTCGGAACTACCACTGAAAGTAAAAGTTTTGACCTGTTCCAGTTGATGGATGGCAATGCGCAGAGTTTGAATGACATTGATTGTGAGCGTCTGAAGGCCCGCTTGCTTAGGGTATTGGCCGATGCCGAGTTACCTAAACCGGTGGTACGCAGACTGCCACGGCGATTAAGACCTTTCAAAAGTGCACCGCAGATTCACTTCTCGGCGGCCCATGGTGGTGAAAAAACTTTAATGGATGTGACATGTTCAGACAGACCGGGACTGTTATCCGACATCTCCCTCGCATTTAACGCTTGTGGTATAAGAATTCACGATTCGAAAATCACTACCATGGGTGATCGTGTGGAAGACGCTTTTATTCTCAGCGACAAGCAGAATGCCCCTTTGAACCGGGATACACGGGCGTTGTTGCTAAAAACATTAACTGAAACACTGAGAGAGAAATAGGGTACTGATGAACACGAAAAACAAGCTGCAGGAACCACGCGAAATAATCGAGGCGGCGTTTGAAAAACGTACGGTTATCACACCTGAAAATGCAGGGGAGAAACTCCTGGCAGCCATTGAGTTTTCTTTGTCCGGACTGGAGCAGGGTACATTAAGAGTCGCGGAGCCCGTAGATGGTGAATGGCAGGTTAATGAGTGGTTGAAAAAAGCCGTGCTATTGTATTTCCGGGTGCGTCATAACCAGGTGATCGACGGTTCGGCCTCACGTTATTTCGACAAGGTACCGCTACGCTGGGCGCAGGGTAGTGATGAAGATATCAGTGCCTGCGGTGCCCGTATCGTTCCGCCTGCCACGGTCCGGCGGGGCGCTTTCATCGGACATGATGCTGTGCTGATGCCATCCTATGTCAATATTGGTGCTCACGTTGGTGAACGCAGCATGGTCGATACCTGGGCGACTGTGGGTTCCTGTGCACAAATTGGTGAGCATGTGCACCTGTCGGGTGGTGTCGGTATCGGCGGGGTGCTTGAACCCTTGCAGGCAACACCGACAATTATTGAAGACGAGTGTTTTATCGGCGCCCGCTCCGAAGTGGTCGAAGGTGTCATCATTGGTAAAGGCAGCGTGCTTTCGATGGGTGTTTACATTGGCAAAAGCACACGAATCTATGATCGTGAAAGTGGTGAAATCATGTACGGTCGGGTACCACCAGGCTCGGTGGTGGTGCCTGGTAGTCTGCCAGCCAAAGACGGTAGTTATGCCCTCTACGCTGCCATCATCGTTAAACGCGTGGATGAGAAAACGCGTTCGAAAACCAGTGTTAATGAACTTCTGAGAGCGAGTGTTGAATCCTGATATGTTAACTGTCTATGGAATTAAACAATGTGACACGGTCCGCAAAGCAGTTAAGTGGCTGGATCAACAGGGTATTGAACATCGCTTTCATGACTTTCGAATCGATGGTTTGCAAGCTGAATTGCTACAAGCTTGGCTGGATTCGGATTTCTCCGACAAGCTGGTTAACCGTCGCAGTACCACCTGGCGGCAATTGAGCGAAGCACAACGCCAGTCGGAAGGTGATTCACTGCTGAAATTACTGCTGCAGTTCCCGACACTGATAAAACGACCGGTATTTGTCACTGATCAAATTGTTGCCATTGGCTTCAACCCAAAAGAACTTGAGCCGGTAAAACTCGGGAAGGGATAAGAAGTGAGCGAAACACTGGAACTAACCCGTGCATTGATCGAACAACCTTCATTGACGCCCAATGATGAAGGCTGTCAGTGTTTGTTGGCCGGGCGTTTGGAACCGTTGGGTTTCGAGGTTGAATGGTTGCCGTTTGGCGAAGTCAGCAATGTCATTTTTACCCATGGTCATGCCAATGGGCCGGATCAACCCTCGCTGTGGTTTCTTGGCCACACCGACGTGGTTCCACCCGGGCCCTTGGAGGACTGGACTTCACCGCCATTCAAGGCAGAAGTCAGGAACAACTTTTTATACGGACGCGGTGCTGCTGATATGAAAGGTGCAGTGGCTGCCATGGTCATTGCAGCGGAGGAGTTGGTGCGTGAGCATCCTGATCATACCGGGCAAATCGGCATCCTGCTGACCAGCGATGAAGAGGGCGAAGCGGTCGATGGTGTCAAACAGGTCGCTCAAATACTTCGGCAACGCAACGGTGCACCGTCCTGGTGTGTCGTGGGTGAACCCAGTAGCCAGAAAAAACTGGGTGACACGGTACGCATCGGCCGGCGTGGTTCAACCCATGCCCGTTTAACGGTTCATGGCATCCAGGGACACAGTGCCTTTCCGCAGGCCCTGGACAATCCGATTCACCGGCTCACTACTTTTTTGGATGCACTGATAAAAATACAATGGGATGAGGGGGATGAAAATTTTCCTCCGACGCACTGCCAGGTGACCAATATTCATTCCGGTACCGGTGCAGAGAATGTCACACCCGGTCATGCTGAAGCCTGGTTTAATTTCCGCAACTCGCCGGCTTCACCGAGCGAAGTTATCAGGTCAAAGATAGAAGCCCTGCTGCAGCAACTGGGTATTGAGCGCTATGATTTGAGCTGGCGTGTTTCCGGTGAACCCTTCCGTTCTGAGGCCGGCGCCCTGCGAACCGCAGTCATCGAAATTCTGCAAAACGAGTTAGGGGTCAAACCGGAACTGAACACGGGTGGTGGTACGTCTGACGGTCGATTTATTGCACCCCTTGGAACCGAGGTGCTTGAACTGGGCCTGCTAAATAAAAGCATTCACAAGATTGATGAAAATACATCTGTGGATGACCTCGATGCTTTGGCCCGGGTTTACAAGCTCATAATGACCAGGCTACTGGTAAACTGATCCGGGTGATAGTTATTCAAGGCAACTCATAGCACTGCCCAAAATCCAAACCAGGAGAAAATGTGGCTGACGGAAGCATCGGAATTTGGATCGGAAACGACCTCGATGTTGCCCTGCAACTTCGCTGGGGATTGCGACTGGCCGAAGCACGCCAGTTGAAACTGGTTGTATTTGAGCACACCCGAGGAAATGAAAGCTCGGCGATTGAGATATCCCTTCGACAAAAATAAAAAAGCCCCGTCCGGATGGGCGGGGCTTTTGGGTCCAACTTAAGAACTATCAGAACCGGTAAAGCGCTTTCACATACCAGTACCCGCCGTTAAATCCAAAGGGTGCTGCACGGCGTGAATAAGTGAACACGCCCGGTGAATCCACGATGCCGGGGATGGTGCCGCTACGGGATTGGCCAATCAGGTTTTTATCCGGCTTGGTATCGGTCAGGTTGTTGGCGCCAGCCTGCAGGGAAAAGCCGGATTCACCAAAGGTGTACTGAACCAGTACGTCGGGAAATACTTTGGATCCAAACGTCTGCCGGGTGCCATTGCCTTCCTGGACAGTGTAAGAACCAAAGTAGTTGATACGTGCCAGGAAAAACCAGTTGCTAAAACCGTAAGATCCCGTCAAAGAAGCACGGTTATCCGGTTGCCATTCCTCGATAATCGAGCGATCCTGTGATGTGAAAATCACATCTTCAAGACCTTCCAGCAAGCCGTCGGTATTCACGTCGTCTGAAACGTCGGTGTTGATAAATGCACCGGAGGCATCCAATTGGAAGATACCGTTGTCGGTTGGCACCGACCAACTGAGTACGGCTTCAATGCCATCTGTCTTTGTTTTACCCGCATTGGTGAAGAACTGGGCTGCACCGATGCTGTTGGCCGTCAGGATGTCCCTGATACTCTCCGGTATGGAGGGGTTGGTTGCAGAAATGGCACCCGATATGACAACACGGTCCTTGATGTCAATTTTGAAGTAATCGACAGTAATGCTGAGGTTTTCCATTGGATCCCAGATAAGACCGACGGAGTAGTTATCAGATTTCTCTTCCATCAACTCGGGAATACCCAGTGCCGAGGCAACTGCGCTGTCATTTCTGAAAGTACCGCGCTCCTCAGGAAATAGACCTTCACTACCAACCCGGGAAACAAACTGCGTGCTTATGCTGTTGAAAAACTGCTGTTGCATACTGGGTGCGCGGAAACCCGTGTTGGCCGCAGCCCGAATTGCAAAGGTTTCGGTGACATTATAGCGGCCGCTGAGCTTCCAATTGGTGGTGGAGCCGAAGTCACTGAAGTTTTCATAGCGAACTGCACCGGTCAATAAAAAACGGTCCGTGATCTGGGATTCCAGATCGACATAGAGTGCCCAGCTATCACGGGTTTCATCAACAGCTTCGTTGGGTGAGAACCCTCTAAACACCTGGAAGCCAGGCGAATATGCACCACCTGTAACAGGGTTCAGGGCGCCGCCATTTTCATATGACACCGGATCACCAGGCTTGATCTGGTAGCCTTCCTTGCGGTATTCCGTACCCCAGGCCACGTTGAGTGGAACGTTGCCTGCCTCAAATAGCCTGCTGGCATCGAAATTGTACGTCGACTGATCGAGGATCAGCTGACCGGCATCCGCCTTGGTCGGGCTTGCAGGGCCAAACGAGGCATTCAATGAATTGCTGATAAGGAAACCGAATTTGTTTCTGCCATAACCTGCACTGAGGTCCAAATTCCAGCCATTTTCAGTTTCCCATCTATAGCCGCCAAAATAGCTCAGGTCTTTAATGGATGAATTAATCAGGGGAAGAAAACCATCCGGATAGATCGCGAGCACGGTACCGGTCGAGTTACTGGCCGTACGTGTAAAGCCGCCCGACTGGTTATCTCTGTCAGACCAGGTCAGGAATGCGTAGAATTCCCCCGGCCCCGCATCGATACCCAGGTTTGCAGTGACAGAATTTTGTGTGGAATCCGCATCACCTATGCGAAAACTCTCACGGTCAAAAGTAGCTTCCCGGGGATCAAGCGTGGTGATGGTTGAGCAACTGTAATCAATACTTACACCATCCGTGCAGGCGTATTGGCGGCTGCCGTCCAGACCGGCGCGATTGGTTGCTCCCCGGTCACGATACTGGTAGGTCAGGTTAAGAAATCCGCCCTCTCCCACTGCGAAACCCTTGTTGGCATTGAGCACCCAGGTATCACCGTCACCCTCATACGTCCCGCCGTATTCGACCGTGGCCAGGCCATCGGTGGCTGAGTCCTTAAGAATTATGTTGATAACACCCGCGATGGCATCTGAACCGTATTGCGCAGCCGCGCCGTCGCGCAGTACTTCAACCCGTTTTACGGCCGAAATTGGAATCGCGTTCATATCCGTACCGGCGGCACCGCGGCCAACCGACGTGTTGACGTGGATCAGGGCACTGGTATGTCTTCGTTTTCCGTTAATCAACACCAATGTCTGATCAGGACCAAGGCCCCTTAGGGTGGCTGGTCGCAAGGCGTCGGTGCCGTCACTGATGGATGAACTTGAGAAGTTAAAAGAGGGGGCCGCCATCTGGATGGCCCGCCCCAATTCGGTGGCACCGGTATTGGTCAGAGTTTCGTTGGACAAAACGGAAATGGGAACCGGTGCATCATCTGCGGTGGAGAATAAAGCCCGGCTACCGGTTACACGAACCTCCTCCAGTGTGTCGTCGTATTCCTCTTGTGCGAGTGCTTGCTGAAAGGGTAGTAAAAGTGCCGTGACAAGAACGCATAGGTAACGTTGTTGGCTAGTCATAAATCTGTTCTCCGAGGATGGGGTTTTATTATGTTTATCATTCTTATATTTGTGGAATAAAAGGCCGATTTATTATTATTTTCCACACACTAGCCTAACATATTAAAAAGATTGAATATTTTTGAGGGAGAAAGTTGTGAGAATTACAGTATTTTAGATTTGGCGTTTTACTTCGGATGATCCTGATTTTTCTATGTTGTCTTGTCGCTACACCAGTCACGCCATATCTCGCGGTATTTTGTCTCGAGTTTCCGGGTGAAACCCTGGTAATCCATTAGAGCGGATTTCAGCACGCGATCGCGCAGTCCCTGGCGAACGGTGCTGAGTAAAGTCATATTTGAAGCGAGACGTACGGCGGTCTCAACATATTGATCACGATTGGATGTGATCAATAAATCCAGATCCAGCGCGCGTAGTTGGCTAGTCGTGACACGGCTGACATGCCGGGTGCCGGTCATCGTGATAACGGGTACACCCATGATAAAACTGTCACAGTTAGTGGTGGTTCCATTGTAGGGGTAGCTATCCAGGCATAGATCAACCCCAAGGTAGGTTTTCAGGTGATCATCCGGGGAGTCTGTGCGGCCCGTTAATATTTGTCGGTCCCGGTCTACGCCCGCGGCAGCCAGGGCTTCACTTACATCTTTACGCACGGAGGGTTGATCCAGCATCCTGTTTTTGACCAGCAACTTCGATCCTTCGACACGGGACAAAATCCTTCCCCACAATTTGAATTGCTGCGGGTTCAGTTTAGGCAGTGCATTGAAAGAACCGAATGTTATATATCCATTCTTAATTGCCGGTGTATCCGGTGGGATATCCGCTAGCGGGTAGTCGGGCATGTAGACTGAAAATATGGGATCCACATATAGCAGTCTCTCGCTGCTGAACTGCATGGCGTTGGATTCCGGGTCGGTTGTTGTGTCGACAATCCTGTAATCCATGACGTCCAGCCCCGTGCTGCCCGGGTACCCAATCCAACTGACCTGGATTGGCGCCGCCCGTCGCATCAGTACGCCAACCTTGTGGCCGCTTGTAAAGCCATTCAGGTCAACCAGGATATCGATCTGGTCGCTGACAATTTTCTGATGCAGTTCCTGATCGGTCATTTGGCCCGCCAGGATGAAACTGTCAACCGCGGTTGCTACCCGCTCAGTCCATTTGTCACGATTTCGGCCGGTATAGTAAGCATGAATCTGCAGATGTTTCCGGTCGTGGGCTTCAAGAGCCGGCGTGATGAAATGCACCACTGAATGACGGCGAAAATCGGAGGACAGGTAAGCAATACGCAATTTCCGGTCAGGATCAGGCCTATTGCTCCATGTGGATTTTGGCGGGCCCAGTTGCTGACGAATTTCCTGACTGCTTTTGCAGCCGAGATCAAATGCTTCACGGTTGCTCAAATTCGAGTCGTAATTTTTGATCAAGAGGTAATTTGTACGAGCCAGGTTATGCGCCGGGTAAATTCGCAGGGTATTTCTCAGATGAGCAAGAGCGCGGTCCAGACCCTGGTATCGATTGCTGTCTACACAAGCGAGGTTATAACAGGCATTGCTGTACCGGGTAATCTGTCCGGCATCGAGCCTGGCAAAATCCGGTTTGTTATCCAGCCATTTTCGAATAGAGCTTTCCAACAGATCGCAGCTTGCATGCGCCTCTACCAGTGCATCCTCATCCAGCCCCGGTGAGGCGGGGTAGTGTCCCGCCGAAACCTCGTACGCGGCGATAGCCACTTCCAGTTCAAGCTCAAAATCGTTGAATGGCTGCCGCGTGTTACTTTGCAGGGCAAGACGGTGCAGTGCAATGGCGTTTTGGAAGTCACCATTGAGTTGAAGCGAAACAGCCTGGTAGTACGGGGTAAGCTTGTTTGGAGGGTCCAGTTCACCTGCTTTCACGGCGAGTTGAGGTGTTTCGCTCACCCGCCCGCTTTTCCAGTACAACTGCATCAATTGAAACAACGGCTGGACATTGGCGGGGTCGAGTTTTCGCCACTGTGTGCAAATTCTCTCAGCTTCTTTTAAGTCAGCCTGCCTGCCCCGGTTATTCAACATATCTACCTGGAACTGGAACCTGACCGGTGATGGGGGTATTTGACTGGCCAGGCTTATGGCCTCATCAAGATTCCCTGAACGGGCCAGTTGAATCGCCTTGTTAAACTGGCTGGCGGGGTCCGGCATGATTTCGGTGGCCTTGTATCTGGAAGCTGGGAATTCTGGAGTGCCGGGCGGGTGTTGTCAAACCTGACCGGCCATCCCCGTCCTTGATTTAGTGCCCGCTCGACCGCAATTAATCCTCATCAAAGTCCGTCTTTATACCGGGCTTATATATTGAGAGGAATTAACAATGCGAATGGACAAATTAACCAGTAAGTTCCAGTTGGCACTGGCTGATGCGCAGAGCCTGGCGGTCGGGCGCGATCATCAGTTGATCGAACCTGAGCACGTAATGGTCGCGTTACTGGACCAGGAGGGTGGTTCGATCCGTCACCTGTTGACAAAGGCCGGTGTCAAGGTCAATGCACTGCGCTCACAACTTAGTGAGCGATTGGATGCCCTGCCCAGGGTTTCCGGTGCAGCGGGGGATATTAATCTCTCCAATGACACCGTCAAGACATTAACGGTGACCGATAAACTGGCACAAAAGCGGGATGACCAGTACATCGCCAGCGAATTGTTTGTATTGGCGGCCATCGATGTCAAAGGTGCAGTTGCTGACCTGTTGAAACAAGCCGGAGCCAACCGTGACGCAATAGAAAAAGCAATCGATGAAATGCGTGGTGGTGAGCAGGTCAATGACCCCAATGCCGAGGAATCACGCCAGGCACTGGAGAAATACACCATCGACCTGACCGAAAGGGCGGAGCAGTCAAAACTCGACCCGGTCATTGGCAGGGATGAGGAAATCCGTCGTTGCATCCAGGTTTTACAACGCAGGACCAAGAACAACCCGATACTGATGGGTGAACCCGGTGTCGGCAAAACCGCAATTGTTGAAGGTATGGCCCAGAGAATAGTCAATGGTGAAGTACCAGAAGGACTGAAGGGCAAGCGGGTGCTATCGCTGGATATGGGCGCTTTGATCGCCGGTGCAAAATTCAGGGGTGAATTTGAGGAGCGTTTAAAAGCACTTTTGAATGACCTCAGCAAGCAGGAAGGCAATGTCATCCTGTTCATCGATGAAATTCACACCATCGTAGGCGCCGGCAAGGCCGAAGGCTCAATGGATGCCGGCAACATGCTTAAACCTGCACTGGCCCGTGGTGAACTGCACTGTATCGGTGCGACAACACTGGATGAGTATCGTCAATACATGGAAAAAGATGCCGCCCTGGAGCGTCGGTTCCAGAAGGTGTTTGTGGGTGAGCCATCGGTGGAAGACACCATCGCCATCCTTCGCGGTCTGCAGGAGCGTTACGAGGTCCACCATGGTGTGGATATCACTGATCCGGCTCTCGTCGCCGCTGCCACTTTATCGCATCGCTATATCAGCGACCGGCAACTACCGGACAAGGCCATTGATCTGATGGATGAGGCGGCCTCGCGTATTCGTATGGAGATCGATTCCAAACCCGAGAAACTGGACCGTCTGGAGCGACGTCTGATCCAGCAGAAAATACAGCGCGTAGCACTGCAAAAGGAAAAGGACGATGCCTCTGTTCAACGTCTGGCTGATCTCGATGCAACTATCGCGAAACTGGAGCGCAAGTTTTCAGACCTGGAAGAAATCTGGAAATCGGAAAAAGCGGCAGTTCAGGGCACGACCCACATCAAGGAAGACCTGGAGCGCGCCCGCGCCGAGTTGGAAACAGCTCGCAGGGCAAGTGATCTGGCACGCATGTCCGAAATACAATATGGACGCATTCCTGAACTGGAAGCAGCCTTGAAACAGGCCGAGAAAGGCGAACAGGCGGAATTCACATTGCTGCGCACCAGTGTTACCGAAGATGAAATTGCAGAAGTGGTTTCACGCTGGACCGGTATCCCGGTATCCCGGATGCTCGAAGGTGAGCGGGACAAACTGCTGCGCATGGAATCGGCCCTGCACAAACGTGTCATCGGTCAGGATGAGGCGGTCAAAGCGGTCTCCGATGCGATCAGGCGTTCACGCGCGGGTTTATCAGACCCAGATCGGCCGATAGGATCATTCCTGTTTCTCGGCCCCACCGGTGTCGGTAAAACCGAATTGTGTAAATCGTTGGCTGAATTCATGTTTGATACAGATGAAGCCATGGTGCGTATTGATATGTCGGAATTCATGGAGAAACACTCCGTCGCACGACTCATCGGCGCACCCCCGGGCTATGTTGGATATGAAGAAGGTGGATACCTGACCGAAGCGGTTCGACGCAGACCCTATTCGGTCATCCTGTTGGACGAGGTGGAAAAAGCCCACTCAGATGTATTCAACATCCTGTTACAGGTGCTCGATGACGGTCGCCTGACCGATGGACATGGTCGCACGGTAGATTTCCGTAATACCGTCATCGTAATGACGTCAAATCTCGGCTCCGCCCGTATCCAGGACCTGGCATCTGAAGGTTATGACGCCATGAAATCAGCAGTGATGGAGGTTGTCGGTCAACATTTCCGTCCGGAATTCATCAACCGCGTCGATGACCTGGTGGTATTCCATCCGCTTGACCAGGCGCAGATTCGCCTGATCGCCGACATACAACTTGGTATGTTGAGAAAACGCCTCGAAAATGCCGGCCTGGCGATGGAGATTTCTGAAGTCGCGCTTGATCTGCTGGCGACAGCCGGTTTCGACCCGGTATATGGTGCACGGCCATTGAAGCGTGCAATACAGCAGAAAATCGAGAACCCGTTGGCGCAGAAGATACTGTCGGGTGATTTTTCATCGGGTGAGACCGTGAATATCGAAGTGGAGAACGGCACGTTCAGTTTTACGAAATAGATTTGTAAAAAATAGCGCACGATGTCTCAACAGCGAACCTGGCATCAGGTTCGCACAATCCGCCGTAGGGTGGGTAACTTGTTACCCACCAATGGTATTAACATCCGACGATGGTCCGGTGCGTAACGAGTTACGCACCCTACGTTCGCTTGTTACCCACCAACCGTGTTTCTATCAGAAACCATT
>RCNE010000680.1_pt1 | contig 30348 bp, 32 predicted proteins | sample 2041361 | NCBI WGS metagenome assembly RCNE01 (sample SAMN09708229, study PRJNA481090) | Marine sediment metagenome, whole genome shotgun sequencing project. | reverse complement strand
ATGCGACATTGTTTGATGCGGTTGCCGTAAGCGGGACGGCCTCGATGTTCCTCACCCCTGTGCTGATTATCGGGCTTGTGATGGGACGTCAGATCGCGCTCTGGGCTTATCTGGTCGCTTTTGGTGCGGCGATGCTGGGGGCGTTCATCTATTTCGCGCGGGGCTGGGACTTGATCGCACCGTGGCTCATGGCGGGGCATAAGTACGAACAACTTTTGTTGATTTGTATTTGCGTTTTGGTCACAGGCTTCGCGGCAGTGCTTGCAGGGGTGCGGCGGCACTGATAGCTGCTACCCGACAGAAATGATCGGATAAGCCAGTCATGCAAGAACAGACCCCGCGTTTGGAAATCCGCAACCTGCGCCGTAGCTTTGAAGGCCGCGCGGTTGTAGATGACGTGAGCCTCAAGATCATGCCCGGTCAGGTGACGTGCCTTCTGGGACCGTCGGGCTGTGGTAAATCAACGACCCTGCGCATGATTGCCGGAGTCGAGATGCAGGACAGCGGCACCATCTTTGTAGACGGTGAGCTGATTTGTGACACAATTTTTCGCATCCCGCCGGAGCGGCGCGAAATTGGTTTGATGTTTCAGGACTTTGCCCTGTTTCCCCATCTGAGTGTTGCCGATAACGTGGGCTACGGCCTGCGCGGCAATAAGGCATCGAAACGCGCGCGGGTGGAAGAATTGCTGGAACGCGTGGATTTGCTGCGGTTTATCGACGGCTATCCGCATCAGTTGTCGGGCGGCGAGCAGCAGCGCGTGGCACTGGCCCGTGCCTTGGCCCCCAAACCGCGTATTATGTTGATGGACGAGCCGTTTAGCGGGCTGGATAACCGCCTGCGCGATGGCATCCGGGACGAGACGTTGAGTATCTTGAAAGAAGAAGACACTGCCGTTTTGTTGGTGACGCATGAGCCGGACGAGGCCATGCGCATGGCCGACGAGATTGCGTTGATGCGCGACGGGAAGATCGTGCAGCAGGGTGCGCCGTATAATGTCTACACGCGGCCCATTGACCGTGCAGCCGTCTCCTTTTTCTCTGATGCGAATGTGGTGCGGGCCGAAGTTTCAGGTGCGTTGGCGCATACGGCCTTCGGGCGTTTCCTTGCCCCCGGTGTTGCGGACGGGACGGCGGTGGATATTGTCTTTCGGCCCCAACATGTGCGGATCGATTTCGACCGTGCGGGCAAGGGACCATTGGCCACTGCTGCTGATGGCACACCCGCGCGCGCAGTGGTGGAGCGGGCGCGATTTATGGGCAACGAGAGCCTGATCGAATTTCGCATGGATCATGACGGATCGATGCTCAAAGCGACGGTGCCAAATGTATTTATGCCAAAGGCGGACACGGTGATGTGGCTGACGATCCGGCGCGACAAGTGTTTTGTCTTTGGCACGAAAAATTAAGGGGAATGGCGATGCAAAAATTGTTGGTTGAATTCGGGATGGGAACCTCCCTGCGGCGCGGCGACTATACCCAAGCGGCGACACGGGCGGTTCAGGACGCGCTGTGGCACAACTCGATCAATCTGGCGGAGCTATTCGGTTTCGACAAAGCGGACATGCGGATCACGCTGGATGTCGGTGTGCAAAAGCCCGATGAGGTGGATGCAGACGCCCTGCGGGCTGTGTTTCCCTACGGCGATGTGACGGTGAATGTGACCAAGGGGGGATTGGACGTGCCGCGCCCTGAAGGCACCGGAAACCCGACGATCATGGCCAATGTGGCGCTATCGGTCGGCTTTGACATGGAGAAACGCGCATGACCGAGCAACGAGTGATCATTGAAATGGGCATGGGCAACGACCTACACGGGATGGACTATACCAAGGCGGCCAAGCGCGCGATCGAGGATGCGTTCCGCCATTCATCCTTGCCGATGTTCGGTGTGCTGGATCTGCCCCATGATGCGATGCGGGTGCAAGTGACAGTGGCGGTACAGGAGCCTGATGCACTTGATTTGGAAGCATTGCGCGCAACATTGCCGCGTGGACGGGCGGAAGTGACTGCGGTTCATGGCGGGCTGAATGTGCCATCTGGCGACGAGACGATTGTGATCGCCCAAGCCAGTGTTGAGGCGTTCTTGCCACCCCAGACCGACTGGAAGCTTAAAGACTAAGGTCTGTAATCAGCCAGTGCCTTGCCTGCTTCATCCGTGAACAGCTCGGGCAAGGCTTCGGCGGTGTTGATGAGATCAAGGCGGAAAACACGATGCGCCCCGCGCGCTTCACACCATGCTGTGAGGGTCCAGACGCGGCTCCAATACGCCATTTCCAAGGGGCGAATCGTGCGCGATGTCACGGAGGCGCCCTTGGACGTATAGGTGATCCGCACCTTTTGCCGTGCTTTGATCGCGGCGCGCAGAGTGGGCATCAAGGTGAACCCCCGCGCAGAATCGGCAAACGGGTTCTTGGCAAATTTCCATGCATCAGCCTCTGCCACCGCAGTCTCGGGAAGTACGGCATCGAGCTTGTCTGTCAGGCTAAGGGCTGCTGCTCTTAGGTCGGGGTCGGCGACTTCTGCCGCGATGGCAAGGCCGAGGTTGAGGGCCTCCAGCTCTGCTGGCGTAAGTGTGAGCGGGGGCAGGGTGACGGTGGGGGGCAGTTGGTACCCTGTGCCGCGTGTACCGATGACCGGAACGCCAGAGGCGGCAAGCGTCTCCATGTCGCGGTAAAGGGTGCGCACGGACACACCCGTCCTGTCGGCCAAGGCCTGCGCCGTGTGTAACTGGCCGTCGCGCAGTGTTTGGAGAATATCAAAGAGACGGTCAGAGCGGGGCATGATACTGACATAAACCTGTCAGGTGGATGGGGCAAGGGCGCAAAAGGTGCAGTAGGCCGTGCATTTCAGTGAAATTCTGATCCGTTTATCATTTTTGCGGCGCTACATCCTTGCTAGTAAACTGGGGACAGTCTGCCATTTGTGGCGGGCAATGTATTTCTTGATAGGAGAAGAAACATGCTGAACAATATTGGTTTGCCGGGCTTGCTGCTCATCGCAGTTGTTGTGTTGGTACTTTTTGGTCGGGGCAAAATCTCTTCCCTCATGGGCGAAGTCGGCAAAGGCATCACCAGCTTTAAGAAGGGTCTCAGCGAGGGCGAAAAAGAATTGCTGGATGCGAAAGCCGATGATGTATCCGAGATCCCCCAGCCCGATGTCGAGACCAAGGATAAGGTGTAAACCCAGATGTTCGATATTGGCATGACCGAAATGCTGGTGGTGGGGGTTGTGGCGCTTATCGTCGTAGGCCCCAAGGATCTGCCGGTGATGTTTCGCCGCGTAGGCCAGTTTGTCGGCAAGGCCAAGGGCATGGCGCGTGAGTTCTCCAGTGCGATGAACGATGCGGCAGACCAGACCGGCGTGCGCGAAATGACGACTGATCTGAATAAATCGCTCAAGGCGGCGACAAATCCGGTGGGTGCGGCGATGGACGGGGTCAAGGATGCGGCGAACAGTCTGGTCAATCTTGATCCTGAGAGCGAGACGGGCAAAATGGCCGCTGTCAAGGCTGATACCTCCACACGGATTCAGGCCAATAGCGCCCGCATGACGGCAGATCGCAAAGCGCGCGAAGCCAAGGAAGCGTTGGAAAAAGCTGAAGAGCTTGAAGCCTCCCTCGCGGAAAGCCAAGCGGCGAAGAAAGCGGACACATGAGTGCGACAGACAACGATATCGACGACAGTGCCGCCCCGCTAATCGAGCATCTGACGGAGCTGCGCACGCGGCTCATCCGCTCGGTTCTGGCGTTTGTGGTGGGGATGATCATCTGCTTTTCGTTTGGGAGTATGATCCTCGATTTCCTGCTGGTCCCGATTGAAAAGACCATGCGCAATCTAGGCAATCCCAACCCTGTGATGCAGTATACGGCACCGCAGGAGTACTTCTTTACCCTCATTCGTATCTCCATGGTGGGTGGGCTCGCGATCAGCTTTCCGGTGATTGCTACGCAGCTTTGGCGATTTGTTGCGCCTGGGCTTTATAAGAACGAAAAGAACGCGTTTTTGCCGTTTATCGTCGCCTCGCCTGTGCTGTTCTTGATTGGCGCTGCATTTGCGCATTACGTGGTTGTTCCACTCGCGATGCAGTTCTTTCTAGGCTTCTCTGACGCGGCCTCCTACCTCTCTGCGATGATCGGTACGGGTGAGTCGACAACGTCCGGTATCGATATCGTGTTTAACGGTAAGGTTAACGAGAGCCTTGATATCACACTCAAAATGATCGTGGCCTTTGGTCTGTGTTTTCAACTTCCTGTGCTGCTGACGCTGATGGGGAAGGCTGGATTGGTGAGTGCCGAAGGCCTGCGCAACGTGCGTAAATATGCACTGGTCGGTATATTGCTGCTGGCCGCGTTGGTTACGCCACCGGATGTTGTGACGCAGGTGATCCTGTTTGTGGTGGTCTACGGCCTTTATGAGGTTTCGATCTTTTTGGTGAGCCGTGTGGATGCCAAGCGTGAGAAACAGCTGCGCGCCGACGGGTTTTATGACGAAGAGGACGAGGCCGACTTTGAGGCGATGGCCGATGAGATGGAGCGTGAAGACCCGATCGTTGAGGACAACAAGGACGACACTAAATGATTGATGATCCGATGGATCGGATTGCACAGGCGCTGGAGCGGATGTCTCCGGCGCCTGTTTCCGCGCCTGATTTCAGTACAGCCTCCGCCTTTATTTGGCACACCGGGCCAGACCGGTTGGAGCCAGTGCTCCATGTAGCACGGGTTGGGATCGATCTGCTGCTTGGAGTGGCGCGGGCCCGCGATACATTGTTGCAAAACACACGGCAATTTGCGGCAGGATTACCTGCGAATAATGCACTATTGTGGGGTGCGCGAGGCATGGGAAAATCAAGCCTTGTCAAAGCGGTGCACGGCACCCTTGATGTGGAGTTTCCGCAGTTGAAAGTGGTTGAGCTACAGCGTGAGGATTTACCCTCAGTCGGACGTTTGCTCAACCTGCTGCGCGGCGCGCCTGAGCGGTTTATCCTATTCTGTGATGACCTGAGCTTTGGCCATGATGATGCGCATTACAAATCGCTCAAGGCGGTGCTGGATGGCGGGATTGAGGGGCGGCCCGAGAATGTCGTGCTCTATGCCACGTCGAACCGCCGGCATTTGATGCCGCGTGACATGATCGAGAACGAGCGTGGGTCGGCGATCAGCCCTGCAGAAGCGGTGGAGGAGAAGGTCTCGCTCTCTGACCGTTTTGGATTATGGCTTGGATTTCATGCATGTGATCAGGACCAGTATCTGGCGATGATACGCGGGTACTGCGATGCGCATGGTGTCGAGATTGACGATGCCGACCTGCGCGCGCAAGCGATTGAATGGCAAGCGACGCGCGGAAGCCGTTCGGGCCGCGTTGCGTGGCAGTTCTTTACTGACTTGGCGGGACGGCGCGGCATGGCGTTGCGCGGGTAAGAGGGGCGCTGCCCCGCCCTTGCCCTGACGGGCAAGGACTCCCCGGAGTATTTACGGCCAAGAGAGATAAAGCTTAATTTATGAAAGGGTTTGGGTCGACGCTGTCGAAGCCTTCGCGAACCTCGAAATGCAGGAACGAATTGGTCCCACTGCGCAGTTTGGCGATGTTTTGTCCACGCTTGATGGTGTCACCCTGCTTTACGGCGAGGTCGGTTACATTGGCATAAACGGTGATCAGGTTGCCGCTGTGCCTGATAAGTATAATTGGAATGCCATCAGCGCTTTTTGTGATGCCTGCAACGGTACCAGCATCGGCTGCTTTGACGGAAGTTCCGGGGGCGGCCTTTATGTTAATGCCCTCGTTTTTGCCTTTTGCATATTCGCGGATGATTGAGCCGCTAACAGGCTTTACCATTCTTGTTGCTTTGGCAGGTGTGGTGACTTTTCCTACGTCAGCCACAGGTTTTGCTGGCGCTGCGGCAGCCGTCTGGGTTGCCACAGGTGCAACGGCAGGGGCAATTTTTTCAGCGGGCAAAGGTTTTGTCGCAGATGGTGGCGTTGGGGTGGTGGACCCCTGACCAGGGAGCGGTGTCGCGGAGGCAGTTTGTGCCGGTGTGACTTTGGGTGGGTTTTGTGACGGGACGGGGATTAGCAGGAATTGCCCATCGCGAATGGCAAAATCAGCGCCGAGGCCGTTCCATTTTGCCAGATCCTTGACCGGTACGGAATAAAGACGCGCCACTGTGAAGGCTGTCTCGCCGCGCTCGACCTTGTGGCGGATCGGCTCTTTGCCGGTTTGTGCAGGTGCTGTGGTTTGAGCGACAGGGGCTAGTGTGGTGGTTCGGACACCCGGTGTGGCGGGGGCGCGGTCAATGGCGCCGCCCGCGACCGTTGCGATGTCGACGGGCTTGATCGGGCCTGTGGTCGTCGCACCTGTTGCGGGGGAGGGCTCTTTCACGCGGGTAGGCAGGGCGATGATCTCGTCTTTGCGCAGGGCCACGTCAGGGGCGATGCCGTTGAATTTGGCCAAAGTCGCAGCGTCGAGACCAAGGCGTGTGGCGACATCGTTGAGCGTGTCGCCTCTGCGTGCAACTGCGACCTGGTAGTTGGGATAAGAGATGACGCCGCGATTGTCAGGCACAGGCCGCGCAGCAAGAGGGGCGTTTGCGGCGTCTGCGGTTGTAAAGCCGCCGCCAAGGCCGCGCATATCGAAATCAAGCGGATCAGTACAGCCCGCAAGCGTGATGCTTGCAGCACCTGCAAGGAGAGTAAGGCGCAAGCCTGCGCGCGCGTTTGGTCGTGTCATCTGTGAAGTCCTTGTCACTGCCCATCCCGTGTACCCGAGATTTTGCATGATACTACCAGATTATGTGTCTTTGCCCAACCCCTCGAGAAGCGGAACAAAGCGAACTGCGCGCATTTCGTCATATTCGAGACCTTGGGCGGTTTTCCGCACACGGATAAGGTGTTGCACGGCGTCTGACTGGCCAACGGGGAGCACCATAATGCCCCCTTCTTTGAGCTGGGCAAGCAGTGGGCCGGGGGGGTCTTCGGCGGCTGCCGTCACGATAATGCGGTCAAAGGGGGCCTGTTCAGGCAAGCCGTAACTGCCGTCAGCGGTAATGGCGGTGATGTTGTTGAGGTCGAGCGCATCAAACACCGCGCGCGCCTCATGCACCAAGCGGCGGTGACGGTCGATTGTATAGACGCGGCGTGCAAGCTTGCTCAAGATTGCAGCCTGATAGCCGGAGCCCGTGCCAATCTCCAGAACCTTGTCGCGGGGGGTGATTTCAAGGGCTTGGGTCATCAGGCCAACAACGGAGGGCTGGCTGATGGTCTGGCCACAGGCGATGGGCAGGGGCATGTCCTCATAAGCACGCTCCGCAAACAAGCCACGGATGAATGGGCCGCGGTCCACGACTTCCATCGCGCTCAGCACTTGCTTGTCCGTCACCCCTTTGGAGCGCAGTGCATAGAGGAACTGCATCTTACGCTCGGCCTCGCTGGGGGTGGCTTCGGGCAGATCGATCATGTGTCGAGATCGCTCAGGGTCGTGAAGGTGTCATGTGCGGTCAGATCGGCGCGCATTGGGGTGACGGAGATATAGCCCTCAAGGTTCACGGCGGCGTCTGTACCTGCGGCAGGCGGAATTTGCTGGTTGCCGCCAGCGATCCACAGAAACCGCCGCCCGTTTGGGGCGTCGTGGGGGATGGTTGAGAAGTTCACGCCCGGTCTTCGCCCTTGTGGGGCAGTGCGGATGCCTTTGACGTCCTTGGCGGCAACGGGGGGGAAGTTCACATTCCAGAACACGCTATAGCCGTTTGCGTCATTTTGCTTTTGCGCAAGAATGCGGCGGCAGACCTCTGCGCCGTGTTCGACTGCGGCCTCGAACGGGTTTTCAAGATCGCGGTTGGCGGGGCCGTAGAATTGCGAAAGTGCAATGGAGAGGACACCCTGAAGCGCACCCTCTATCGCGGCGCCGATCGTGCCGGAATAAAGCGTATTCTCGGCAGCGTTGTTGCCGCGGTTCACGCCAGAGAGGATCAGATCAGGGCGCGCGTCCTTCATCGGGTCATAAAGCGCGCAGAGGATGCAATCTGCGGGGCTTCCCTCAATCATATAACGGCGCGGTTCGAGCTCGGTGATAAGCGTTGGTTTGACGTAATTGATGCAATGGGCAACGCCTGATTGCTCAAAAGCGGGGGCGATGGTCCAAACCTCGCCATCTGGACCGGCCAAGGCTTTTGCGATGCCCTCAAGCACAATTAAACCCGGCGCGTTGATGCCGTCATCGTTCGTCACAAGAATACGCATGAAATTGCCCCTTTTTACCTTGATAAGCGAGGTGCGTCACACGGGCAAGCGAGGCTGGGGTTATTTCTGGAGTGTTGCCAGAAGGCGCGCGGCCTCTGCATGGATATCATGCAGGCCCTCGCGGCTTTCACCGGGGAAGAAACGGGCGCGGGTGGCAGTTGGCATTGGCTGTGGGGTCACAATTTCGACGCGGGGACCAATGCGGGCTGTCTCGGATTTCCAGCTGCGGGCGAGGGCGATTTGTGCCGCTTTTGTAGCACCATAGCTGCCGTAATAGCTCTCGCCCACGATGGGGTCCTCAAAAAATACGGCTTGGCCCGCTTCGCCCAGCAGGGGGGCGACATAGTTGATCAACGTGGCGGTGGCCGTAATGTTGCCCGTGATTGATTTGTCGAGGTCTTTTGCATCGATGTGATGGATGGGCGTCAGGGGGGCTGCATGGATCGCTGTGTGCAGCCACATATCAAGGTTGCCCCAGCGGTCATAAATACCACGGCATAGGGTCTGCATTGCAGCGCTGTCGGTGACGTTCATCGGGGCAAGCGTCGCGCTCCCGCCGTGGGCCTTGATCCGGTCATCAAGTTCTTCGAGCGCGCCAACAGTCCGGCCCACGGCGATGATGTGGTGGGTGGGGGCCAGCGCTTCGGCGAGGGCGGCACCAAGGCCGCGCGAGGCGCCTGTGATCAATGCAGTTTTTTGTGTCATGCGGAGGATATGCGCGGGCGGCTGCACGGCGTCAAGGGGGCGCTTAGCCTTGTGGCATGCGCAAGACTTGATGCGTGCCCATGCGGGACAGGACCAGGCGGTCCGCGCTAATGGCTTCCACCGTACCACCAGCGATATCATCGCCAATAGTGACTGTCTGCGTGTTGCCACTTGGCAGGCGGACCAATGCGCTGGGGGAGGCGGCGGCGCCAAACGTGCCGAGCAGGGCAATACGGTCTAGACGGGCCTCTTGGGTGGCATGAGTTTCAACCGTTGGTGGTGTCGGGGTGCCGCTGTGCTGCGTGGCCATGATAGCTCCTAATTGATGTCCAATCTGTGAGCTATGCTGAGTGAGGGGCGGCGAGAAGGGGGTGTGAATTTCATCGGCAAAGCTTTGCCAATGCTTCGGCAAAACAGCGCTGGTCAGGTTTTGCGGTGGTAGGTAAAGGCCAGCCTTGCAAGGTGATCAATGGCCTGTTCAGGAAGAGGTTCTCCCAGCTTAAGCCGCAGACCACGGTTGGATTCGTAATGAAAAGCAGTGGGATAGATTTCTTGCATGGTGGCACTCAGGGTCGTTTTGCAGTCTACAAAAAGCGCGATGGTGTTGGGCAAGTTCGCGCTCCAACTTAGGCGGACTGTCGTGCCTTGCCTCGCGCGTTTTGGCCGCCATGCGGGTTCGCGCCACTTTAGGCTTTCCTCAATCGGGCCAGAATCGACCCCTCGGGCGGCGTCTAGAATCAGCGCACGTATATTGTTGAATTGCGCACGGGCCTCAATTGGCCATGTGCTGAGTGTTTGTTCAAATACATCTGTCATGATCAAACCCTAGCATAGCACTGCTGACAGTTTGTGGCAGGATTGGACTGTGTTGACTATTCAGCGGCGGATTTCATCACAAAACCGTCGGAGACTTTATCAGACGGAATTACGGGATATTCGCCGGAGAAACATGCATCACAGTACTGGGGGCAAGACTTCTTACGGCCGTCTGCCTCGCCTACAGCGCGGTAGAGACCGTCGAGGGAAATGAACTTAAGACTATCGACGCCCAGATGATCGCGCATCTCTTCCTCCGACATGTTCGCTGCCAAAAGTTTATCGCGGTCAGGCGTATCGACGCCATAAAAACAGGGCCATGCGGTGGGTGGGGAGGCAATGCGGAAGTGGACTTCGGCAGCGCCTGCATCAAGGATCATCTCTTTGATCTTGCGGCTGGTAGTTCCGCGTACGACAGAATCGTCGACCAGAATGATGCGTTTACCTTTGACCAATGCACGGTTCACATTGAGCTTGAGGCGCACGCCCATGTTGCGGATACTCTCGGTGGGCTCAATAAAGGTCCGGCCCATGTATTGATTGCGGATAATGCCCATGGCGTAGGGGATGCCGCTCTCAAGGCTAAAACCGATGGCGGCGGGGGTGCCAGAATCGGGCACCGGGCAGACCATATCGGCGTCCACAGGGGCCTCTTTCGCCAACTCGCGGCCAATCGCCTCGCGGGTTTCATAGACCGAGCGGCCCCCGAGGATACTGTCGGGACGGGAAAAATAAACATGCTCGAAAATGCAGAATTTGGATGGTTGGGGGCGGAAGGGGAAGTGGCTTTGCACGCCCTTCTCGGTGATAACCACCATCTCGCCCGGCTTAATCTCGCGGACGAACTCTGCACCGATGATGTCGAGGGCGCATGTCTCGGAGCTGAGTGCGAAACCATCGCCGAGTTTGCCGAGGACCAACGGGCGAACGCCAAGCGGGTCACGCACACCGATGAGCTTGGTACGCGTCATGGCAACAATGGAGAAGGCACCCTCAACACGGCGTAGCGCGTCTTCCATCCGCTCTGGGATATTCTGTTGAAACGAGCGGGCCATTAGATGGATGATACATTCACTATCGCTGGAGGATTGAAAGATCGAGCCGCGCTCGATCAACTCGCGGCGCAGGGCGTTGGCGTTTGTGATGTTGCCGTTATGCGCAATCGCGGCACCGCCCATGGCGAATTCGCCAAAGAAGGGCTGTACATCGCGGATGGCGGTCTGCCCCTTGGAACCTGATGTAGAATAACGCACATGCCCGATACCGAGGCTACCGGGCAAGGTTTCCATAACCTTCTGAGACGTGAAATTATCGCGAACATAGCCAAAGCGGCGGGCAGACTGAAATCCGGCGTCGGGACAATGGGTGACGATTCCGCCCGCTTCTTGTCCACGGTGTTGGAGGGCGTGTAGGCCGAGGGCCACAAAATTGGCTGCATCGGCAACGCCGATAACGCCGAAAACGCCGCATTCTTCCTTAAGTTTATCACCATCCTCAATGTCCGAGAGATAAGACGCGTCAAAGGGATGAGCGGGCGGCATTATCTTGGGCGGGGTATGGGACAAGGGAGTGCTCCTGAGACCGGCAAAAGTTAGGGAGGTCTTACGAAACCTGAAGCGGAGAGTCACGCTGCTATTACAGTTTTCACAGTCCGGCGACAGGATGACTTAAATGGGACGACGTTGCGGACGAAGTCTCGGAGTGGGAAAAGCGTTTTGAGCAGTTTGATAATGCCACTGCTTTGCTTGGAAGCGTGAAGCGCACGGCACTTCCGCCGGTAGTGGGATCATTAAACGCTGTGATTGTGCCACCCCGTGCGATGATCAATTTGCGGATTGCCAACAGGCCGTACCCGCTGTCCACGAGGAACTCGCCTGTTTGCAAAAACAGCTTACCCGGATTTTCGAACCCTGCGCCATTATCGCTGATCGTAACCTCAATCACCGATGGGTCCAGCATGCGGGCGCTACACTGTAGTGCCAGATTCGGGCTGTTGCCGTGCTTGAGCGCATTGTCGATCAGATTGTGCAGTATGATCTGCATCACATTTTTCTCACCGGATAGGGTGATCTTGGTGCAATTGATACTGTGTTGGCCGTGCGGGTCGAGGACTTCCATCAATTTGCGGCACATAACGTCGAGAGGGTAGAGCGCGCTGGTGCTGCTCAGATCGAGCGTGCTTGCGTAGGAGAGTACGTCTGCGATCAAATTCATCGATTTCGCCGATGTGTCTTTGAGTAATTCGATCAGCTCCATCTTTCCGTCGCCGTGGTCCTCGAAGCCCTCTTCGAGCAGCTCGGCCAACGACATCACATTGCGCATGGGGGTGCGCAGATCGTGGGCGGCCATGGCGATAAACTGCTCAACCTCGGTGCTGATCGTCTCCAGCTTTGTCTGGGCGCTTTGGGCGACCCATTCAATGGAGACGTCAGTGGGATTCCCGATCAGGCGGATGACGCTGCCCTGTGCATCAAATTGCGGGGTAAGTGTGGTGCGCACGATGCGGACCTCATCTTTGAGCGGTAGCTCGTACTCGTACTTGCGTTGTTTGCGCTCCGCTGCTCTTCACAGGCGGCGGGACCAAAAACCGTACCGAACACCTCAATCGAGTTTCGACCGACAATCTCCGACAGCTTGAAACCCGTCTTTTCAATCGCCTCACTGTTATAGTGGGCATAAATGGGCAACTGGCCCGGTGTAACGTCCATAATGAAAATGGGTGTTGGTACGCAGTCAACGAGTTTAAAAAGTTCTTCCAACACCATGCATCATCTCTCCGCTTTGAGAAGATGCATATCCGCCGAGAGTTACGACTTGCTTAAACGTGGTGGATTAGCTTGCTGAACAACTTGCTACGAGCTGCTCGTACCGGCCTGTGATCCAGCCAAGTGCCTGATCTGGATCTGAATTCTGGATATCGTCCGTAAAGCGCCCGAATACCTGTGCGGAGCGGCTTTCATCTACGATGGTGAACTGCTGCCCGGTGATGACAGTGGAGTAGACAAAGAATGCGATTGCCACCAACAAAATTCCGCGTGCCACGCCAAAGATAAAGCCAAGCGCCTGATCAAATCCGCCCAAGAACGAGCGTTGGACCAGTGAGGAAAACAGCGGGGTGAAGAGGGACACGATGACCAGAGTGATTGCGAGAACCAGCGTAAAGGCCCCGATGATCGACAGCTCACAGCTGTCTGCAAGGAATTCACCAACAACCGGAATTTCGCGCACAAGCGGTTCAACCTGTGGCGCAAACAGATAGGCAAGCACTGCGGCGGCGATCCAACCGACAATCGCCATCAATTCGCGAACAAAACCGCGGCCATAGGCGAGCAGTGCCGACATCACGATGACTAGCGCCACCACGCCGTCAATGATGGTAAAACCTTCCATGCTCGTATCGCCTTTTGTCTAAGGGGCGCGTTAGCCCGCGCCGAATATTTCGCCCACAAATGCAGTCAGATCGGTCATGGGGCGCATTGCGATGCCCTCCACAACCACGGCCTTGCCGCCTTTGGGTGCTATTGCGGACGTAAAACCAAGTTTTTGCGCTTCTTTCAACCTATTTTCCGTCTGTGTCGCCGGGCGCAACGCACCCGAGAGGCTTAGTTCCCCGAAAACCACGGTTTCCGCCGGTAATGCGGTGTCTTCGCGTGCGCTCAAAAGCGCGCAAGCCACGGCGAGATCGGCGGCAGGCTCGGATATTTTCATGCCGCCTGCCACGTTGAGGTAGACATCGAGGCCCGCAAAGGGAATCCCGCAGCGCGCTTCGAGAACGGCGAGGATCATCGCAAGGCGTCCGCCGTCCCAGCCGACGACGGTGCGTCGGGCTTGGGAATGGGGGGAGGGTGCGACGAGCGCCTGGATTTCGACCAGCACAGGGCGGGTGCCCTCAATGCCCGCGAAAACAACGGAGCCGGCGGAGGGTTGTCCACGCTCTGATAGGAATAGGGCGGAGGGGTTGGTGACTTCCGCGAGGCCACATCCCGTCATCTCGAATACGCCAATCTCGTCAGCGGGTCCAAAGCGGTTTTTGACCGAGCGCAGGATGCGGAAAGGGTGGCCACGCTCACCCTCGAAATAAAGCACTGTATCGACCATATGCTCGACCACACGCGGGCCTGCGATTTGGCCTTCTTTGGTAACGTGGCCGACCAGTACGACGGAGGTGCCCGTGCGTTTCGCGAATGATGTAAGCTCGTGTGACGCGGCACGGACCTGAGATACCGAGCCGGGGGCGCTTTCGACATTATCGGCCCACATGGTCTGGATCGAATCGATCACCGCCAGATGTGGGCGCTCTTTATCCAGAGTGGTTAGGATGTCGCGCAGGTTGGTCTCGGCACCCAATTTTACGTTCGCATTGGACAGACCAAGACGCTGTGCGCGCATACGGACTTGAGCGGAGGCTTCTTCACCAGAAATGTAGACGACTTTGAGGCCTCTGTTGGCAAAGGCAGCGGCCGCTTGGAGCAGGAGTGTAGATTTACCGATGCCGGGATCACCACCGACCAGAATGGCAGAAGCCGCCACAAGGCCACCGCCCAACACACGGTCCAATTCACCAAGCCCCGACATGGTGCGGGGCGGAGGGGCTTCCTCGGTGGCGAGGTCCATCAGCTCCATCGACGATCCGCGCCGCGCGCCCAATGATTTGGAGGGCGGACCTGCGCTGATGCCTTTATCTTCTTGAATGCTGTTCCACTCGCCGCAGTTGTCGCAACGACCTGACCACTTAGGATAGGTTGCTGCGCATTTCGAGCAGGAGAAATTTTTTACCGGTTTTGCCATAGCGTGTTGATGCCCCGCGCGCGCTGGAGGATCAATGGGAAACGATGATGTTGGGGCACAAGGATGTTGGGGCACAAGTTGATGAGACTTCTGCTTGCACTGACATTCCCTGCGCGACGGCCCCAGCAGCAATGATGTTATCAAAAAGCGGATTTATCCAAGTGACCGCGTCACGATGATTGCGCGCAAGCGAAAATGGATCAGGGCGCACATCAAAGGTGGCGCGTTGGGTTGGGCCCACTCAAGCTATCTGGCGGCTGGTGGGGGAAATCCGACGGGGTTATTCGGCCGCCTTTGGCAGCTCATAAACGCTGTTGTCGAGTGCGGTACTGTCGAGCGGTTTGTCCTCTTCAGCCACATCTGACTGCATGGAAACAACAGTTTCACGGCCAAGCTGGGGGAGGATTTCGCTCATCTCTTCGGAGAGGCGTGCCAATTGTGCGGCCGCAACGCTTTCTTCCAGCTCTACTTCGTGCAGCCAATGTTTCATCTCGGTCGAGATGGACTTTGCCTGATCTAAACGGCTGTTAAACTGACCAATCTCCTCCTGACGCTGTTTGAGGAAGTCGCGGGCGCGGGAGAGTTTTTCGTCTGAATAAACTTCGGCCAGTTCGCGGCTGATGTGGCTCATCTGTGCTGCTGTTTCCAGCAGAGCGGGCTCTAGCGTGCTCAGGTCAGGATGGTCGCGCAGATAGGCAAGGCGCTCGCGCACGGCGTCAAATTCGGAGCTGAGCTGAAAATTGCGGCCACGGTCGGCCGCATGCACGGCACCATAAGCGCGCGCCACATCGTCCATAGAGACGGTGAAGCGACGGTGCGAATTCTCAAGCTGCATGATGCGTATGTTTGTCGGCAGGAAAAAGCAGATTCCAGCGGCCAGTACAGTTCCGGCGATTTGCAGATACATCCCGGCATTCTCGACCGGTTCACCCGCATAGTTCACAGGAATCTCGATCCATGCCCAGTAGCCGAACGCCGCCATAATCGTCGCAGTTGTGAGACCCGCAGCGCAGACTGCAAAGAAGAGCAACGCAAGCCGTTGCATCATATATTGAAAGAAAAACCCTACGGTTTTCAACTGCTGCATCTATCATCCCCGGAAGACCGTATGAGCAAGAACTCGCTTGTCCCCTTGAGTTTCCAACTTAAAGCGCTTGCACAGAGCTGCAAAGGGTAAATTTGCGATTAACAACTCACAACAGACGCCATTGTTTCCCTTAAGGCACTTAATTGAGGCTTTTTTGAGATAACTGTTGTGTTCTCCAGCTGATTAAGAGGGATGTCAGGATGCAAAAGGTAAACAGATACAATCCCCAAGCGACCTCGATCCGGCCTATACCGATTCCCTTTGTGATCGTAATGTAGAGTGCAATCAGGAAAATATCGGCCATGGCAAGCTTGCCCAAAACCTCCAGTCCTTTTCCAAGACGCGGGCTGAGCATGTCAAAATGTATGAGCGCAAGGCCGATGGTTTTGATGTAGGGCGCAAAGAGCGCAAAGAGCGCGACGACTAACGCCAGAAAAATGTCGGAATCCCAAAGCGATTGCAGACCTGTCATGACGGAAATCTCGCTTAGCCCGAACAGGGGCAGTAGACCGGCGCGCATCAGTGGGGCAAACCACGCTACCGGATACAGGACCAGCAGCGATAGATTTACGATGCGTAAGAGCGTCATTGGACCCAGTTGCGGGTGTAGCGTGCACCCAGACTGGTCAAAATTTCATAGCCGATCGTGCCTGCAAAATCGCCAACTGCATCGACGGATTGTTGTGATCCGATCAGTTGTAAGCTTTTGGGCGGCGTGGGTAGCGCGGTCACATCCACGGTTATCAAATCCATCGAGACACGCCCGACCACGGGTACGGCCACGCCGTCGCAGTGAAATTGCGCTTTTGCGCCCATCGCGCGGATCAGGCCATCGGCGTAGCCGCCTGAAACAGTTGCGATTTTGCTGGGTTCTTTCGCCGTCCACGCATTGGCGTAGCCGACCGTTTCACCCACGGCGACATCGCGAATCTGGATCACAGGCAGATCAAGGGTTATTACAGGCTGCGCCGCGGCGAAGGGCAAGCCACCATAAAGCCCGATACCGGGGCGCACCATATCGTAGTGGTAGTCCGCCCCAAGCAGCGTGCCGCCTGTTGCGGCAAGCGAGCGCGGCACATCAAGCCCTTGGGTCATATCTTCGAACTGTGTGCGCTGGTGCTCGTTCATAGGGTGGTCAGGCTCATCCGCGCAGGCCAGATGGGACATAAGCAGGGTCGGATTTTGTGCTAAGGCAATTTCGCGCAGGGCAGACCACTCCGATGGCTCCATCCCCAGACGGTTCATGCCGGTATCAAGCTGTATGCCGAAGGGATGCGCGGGCAGGGCCTCGACGTGGTGCAACATTTGATCGACGGAGTTGATCAGTGGCGTGAGGTTTGCCCCTGCAATGGCGTCGGCATCGCCGTGCATGTGACCCGACAAGACCGAAATGACCGGACCGGAACCAAGTGCGCGGCGCAGGGCGGCTCCTTCTTCGGCCACGGCGACAAAAAACTGACGCGCACCGGCAGCGGCCAGATGCCGTGCAACACGTTCAACCCCCAGCCCGTATGCGTCGGATTTGACCACCGCACCGGTTTCCACCTGTGCGATTTTTGCCAGCGCATGCCAGTTTGCCACAAGGGCGCTCAGATCAATTGTCAGGGTTCCTGTACTCATAAGGCAGGTTTTGACCGTCTTGGGCGCGGCGTCAAGATCATCGGCGAATGATGCGCTGACAAACACACAACTGCGGCTGTTTTGCTCTGCAAATGGTCGTAACGTCAGAAAACTAGAACTTGTGAGGCGGGGCTGCGCCTCTAGACTAGGGAAAAAGAGGAGGAAATTGATATGAAAACGCTTGCGAAGACCCTTGTACCAACGGCCCTGATGGCTGCGGGTGCCGTGATGGCGAACCCGATTGACGGGCAACTACCCAATGCGCCCGAGATGGCCGCTTATGGGGATATGCCTATCGGCGTGCGCCAGTTGGAAATGGTGAATCCTGACCAGATCAACATTCTGGCGATTGATCCTGCCGTGGAGAAACCTGCGGAATTGCCCCGCTATGACCGCCCATTGACGGTCGAGATGTGGTATCCGGCAGCCGAAGGGGCGACAGGCTCAAACGAGATGAGGGCTTACTTGCGGGACGGCACGACGGAGGTCACGCTGACGGGCAAAGCGGTTCGCGATGCGGCACCAGCGGCCACAGATACGCCCTATCCACTGGTCCTGATCAGTCATGGTTATCCGGGGAACCGTTTCCTGCTTTCGCATTTGGCGGAAAATCTCGCCTCAAAAGGCTATGTCGTGGCCTCGATCGACCACACCGACAGCACTTACCGCACGCAAGCGGCCTTCGGCTCGACCCTTGTGAACCGCTCGCTGGACCAGCTGTTTGTGCTGGAGGAAATGGCGGGGAAAGCAGCAGAAGGGGCCGAGTTTGCAGGGCTTTATGATGCAAATAACGCCGGTCTCATCGGTTATTCCATGGGCGGATACGGCGCGATCATCACGGCAGGGGGCGGCGTGACCGAAGCCTCTGTTGCTTACGACTGGGGCGGCCCCCATGGCACGCTTGGCATCCATCAGGCAGGCTCTGACACCCATAGCGCACTGCCCGATGCGCGCATCAAAACGGCAGTTGCGATTGGGCCGTGGGGGATGAACACTGGGTTCTGGGATGCGGAGGGGCTTGCCGGTGTGCAAATACCGATGCTGTTCATCGCAGGTTCACAGGATGAAACCTCGCTTTATGAGAACGGTGTGCGCGCGATCTGGGACAACGTGAGCGGGGTCGAGACCGCGCTTTTGACCTACGTGAACGGCGGCCATAACTCTGCCGCGCCGATGCCTGCCCCTGCGGAGAGCTATTACTTCAATGAAGAGAAGGGTTTTGACATCTCGGAGCACTATAGCGATGCGGTTTGGGACACTGTGCGCATGAACAATATTGCGCAGCATTTTGTGACCGCTTGGATGGATCAACGGCTTAAGGGCGATGCGGCTGCGGGGGACTACCTCACGTTGGTGGAAGATTCCAATGCGGGTGTGTGGTCCATGAACGAGGACGGTACCGAAAAAGAAGACCATTCCCACTGGAAAGGGTTTGCAAAAGGCACTGCCAAGGGTCTGAAATACGAGGTTAAAGCGCCTCAGTAAGCGATACTGCGCAAGGGGGCCTCAGGCTTCCTTGCGACCGATCTTTGCGCTGACGTTGCGCAACCTGCCCAAGACTATTGCGCTGGATTCAGGGTTGAATGGCAATCTCGCGCGGACGCCGATGCAGAGATTTTTCAGGTTTTTGATCGCGATCATGCACGCGGCAACATGGCTCAAAATAGACATATGGTTAACGGGTTAGTCTGCCTAGGTTCGGCCCCTTACGCTACGTCGTGCACATGAGCCTAATTGGCTAACGCATTGAATCGAAACGATCTTGGATTGGCGCAACAATGTTGCGCACAGCTTTATCCACCGGTGCTAGAATTCTTGTTCATCGCCATTCTGCTGCCAAGGCTTAACCAAGTTGCCAAAGCGGGTGAAACGGCCCTCAAAGCTGAGCTCGACCGTCCCGATGGGGCCGTGACGTTGTTTACCGATAACGACTTCTGCGCGGCCATGCAGGCGCTCCATCTCTTCTTGCCAGATTGCCATTTTATCCAGCTCATGATCGCCGGGCTTTTCGCGTTCTTTATAATACTCCTCACGGAACACGAACATCACCACATCCGCATCCTGCTCAATGGAGCCAGATTCACGAAGATCAGAAAGCTGTGGGCGCTTGTCTTCACGGTTCTCAACCTGACGCGAGAGCTGGGACAGGGCGATGACGGGAATGTGCAGTTCTTTCGCGATAGCTTTGAGGCCCATTGTGATCTCGGAAATCTCGTTTACGCGATTCTCGTTTTTGCCCGTACCGCGCACCAACTGGAGATAGTCGATGATCAGCACGTCCAACCCGTGGGTTCGTTTCAGGCGGCGCGCGCGGGCGGCAAGCTGGCTGATCGGTAGCGCAGGCGTGTCGTCGATATAGAGCGGGCAGGCCTCCAGCGCTTTGGCGGCATCGACAAAACGGCGGAACTCCGGTTCCGTCATATCACCGGAGCGGATTTGCTGGGACGGGATTTCGGAGGCCTCAGACAGAATACGCGCGGCAAGCTGCTCGGCGCTCATCTCGAGGCTGTAGAAACCCACCACGCCGCCATCAACGGCGCCTTCGGATCCATCGGGAAGCTGGCCACGCTTGTACGCTTTTGCCACGTTGAATGCGATGTTAGTCGCCAGCGAGGTTTTGCCCATAGACGGACGCCCTGCGAGGATCAACAGATCAGAAGGGTGTAGCCCGCCCAGTTTTTTGTCCATATCGATCAGGCCGGTGGAGACACCGGAGAGGCCACCGTCGCGCTGGTAAGCGGCGTTTGCAACATTAACCGCATCGGTTACGGCTTTGAGAAAGCTTTGAAATCCGCTTTCAGTTTGGCCTTGCTCGGCAAGTTTGTAGAGGGCTTGTTCGGCCTCAACGATCTGCTCGCGCGGCTCGCTTGCCACATCAACAGTAGCGGCTTTGGCAGCGATGTCACGTCCAAGGGAAATGAGATCGCGGCGCACAGCCAGATCATAGATCATTTGGGCATAGTCACGCACGGCAAAGGCAGAGATCGCAGCACCTGCCAGACGCGCGAGATAAGCAGGGCCGCCCAACTCTTGTAGGCCCTCATCATCTTCCATGAACGCTTTGAGCGTCACGGGGCTGGCGAGGTTGTTTTTGGCGATGCGCGCGGCGGAAATCTCGAAAATGCGGGCGTGTACGGGATCATAGAAATGCTTGGGACCGATGATGGAAGCCACACGGTCATAGATGTCATTATTGGTCAGGATCGCGCCCAGAAGTTGTTGTTCGGCCTCGATGGAATGCGGCATGGTTTCAGCCGCCTGAACGGCGATGCCTGTCGTGCCCAGTGTCGAAATCTCGTTCATGTGCTGCCCCTGTGATCCCCGTCGCTGTCATAGCGAAGGGGGTGTCCGTGCGCAAATTGTATGTTTTTGTGGATAACCTTTGGCAGGTTCCTGCGCAGCTATATATTGCGGTGCGTTGAGGTGTTACGTCAAGGTTTGGTGTTAGCCCTTGCGGGCTTCTTGCCACTCACGGGGAGATTCGAGGAATTTCTCCACCTCATCAAGCGTCGCTTTGGCAAATGTACCTTGGGCCTTGGCCTCTGTGAGAACGTCCCACCATGTGCACAGGTGATGCAATTCGACACCGTGATCGCCCAACGTCTTTTTGGTCTCCGGGAAGATGTCGTAATAGAAGATAACCGCCGTATGGCCGCAAGTTGCACCAGTCTCGCGGATCGCATCCACGAAGCTGAGTTTTGAGCCGCCGTCGGTGGTCAGATCTTCCACGAGCAGGACACGCTGTCCCTCGGACATGTCCCCTTCGATTCGCGCATTGCGGCCATACCCTTTGGGCTTTTTGCGCACGTAAGTCATCGGCAGGGCCATCCGCTCGGCTACGAGGGCGGCAAATGGGATGCCTGCAGTTTCACCACCGGCAATATTGTCGAACGCCTCGAAGCCAGCGTTGCGCATGACGGTGATGGTCAGGAAGTCCATCAGGGTTGAGCGGATGCGCGGATATGAGATCAGCTTGCGACAGTCGATGTAGCTGGGCGACGGCAGGCCCGAAGCCAATGTGTAAGGCTCATCCGTGTTGAAGTTCACCGCGCCAATTTCAAGCAGCATGCGGGCCGTGAGGCGGGCGATCTCGGACGCGTCGGGATATGTGGTGGGGATCATTGCAGGTGGTCCTTAGCGGCGGAGGTTGGAATTGCGTTTATTTGGCCAAATGAAGCTAAGCGCTCCAGTTCAGTGGCATCGCCGGGTCAAAGACTGTGACCGGGCCTTCGGAAGTGTGGATGTGCGGCGGATAGGTAGGTGCGCTGCGCGTGAGGGTCAGCGTGGCCTCGTTTGCGGGTAGGCCGTAATAGGCAGGGCCGTTGAGGGAGGCGAATGCTTCGAGTTTGTCCAGCGCGCCGTCCTGCTCGAACACTTCGGCGAGGATCGACATGGTGTTGGTCGCAGTAAAGCAGCCCGCACAGCCGCAAGGCAGCAGTTTGTTCACGTCTGTGTGCGGTGCGGAATCCGTGCCGAGGAAAAAACGGGCGTCGCCTGAGGTTGCCGCCGCGCGCAGGGCGAGGCGATGTTCTTCGCGTTTTGCAACGGGCAAACAATAATAGTGCGGCTTAATTCCGCCCGCGAGGATGTGGTTTCGGTTGATCACCAGATGGTGTGTAGTGATCGTCGCACCAAGGTTCTTCTCATTGGCTCTGACGTAATCGACTGCGTTGGAGGTTGTGATATGCTCCATCACCACGCGCAGGTCTGGATGATCGCGGCGCATCGGATCGAGGATGCGGTCGATGAACACAGCTTCGCGGTCGAAGATGTCCACGTCTGCATCAGTCACTTCGCCGTGGGTGCACAGCGGCAGGCCGATCTCGGCCATTTTCTCCAAAACTTTCGCAACATTACCAAAATTGCTTACACCAGAGGCGGAGTTTGTTGTCGCACCTGCGGGATATAGCTTCACCGCGGTGATCAACCCTTCGGCATGGGCGGCTGCCACATCGGCGGGATCGGTGTTCTCGGTCAGATAGAGTGTCATCAGCGGCGTGAAGTCATCGCCCTCGGGCACGGCGGCCATTATCCGGTCGCGGTAGGCGCGGGCGTCCTCGGACGTCACCACAGGCGGCACCAGATTGGGCATGATGATCGCACGGGCGAAATGGCGGGAGGTGTGCGGCAACACCGCGCGCAGCATATCGCCGTCGCGCAGGTGCAGGTGCCAGTCATCAGGACGGCGGATCGTAAGAGTTTTTGTCATGGCAGCGTGCTAGCACGCAAGAATGGAGTGCGCTAGTCGTCTTCGCCATCTGTTTTGCCCGTGGTGGTGAGGCGGCGGGCGAATCGAGGGGCGTGCATGCGCGCGCTTACATTACGCGCCAGCGCCAGCGCCAACACCTCACGTCCATCGCCGTCAAGCGCGGTCAGAAGATTGCGCAGATAGGGCGGGTGTTCACGTCGTGCCCGCATCATGCGTGCGATGGTCAGATCGTCGAGGGAATCCTCGGCGATGGCCAGCAGAAGGGGCCCAAGCTGTTCCATCTCCAGCAAGTCGGTCTGTATCGCGTCGCCCATATGACGCAGACGTAGTTTGCGGGTGTGGGATTTTGTGAATAATGCAGCATGCATCGCGTCGAGCTTTTGACGCGGGTCATATACGACATAGGCAGCAGAGGCCGCGTCCAGCATGTCGGGCGCATAGCCGTAGCGCGAGGTGAAATCGCTGCGGCGCATATCGGTGAAGCGGTCGTCCCATTCGGTGATGCGCGGATCAAGGGTGGCTTGGGGCTGTACGGCCAACACGCGCGCCTCTGGCGAGGCTACTGAATAGGCCGCAGCGGCATAGCCACACGGGCCTGCGCCATAGAAAATGACAGTTTCAAAGTCGTCAAAAAATCCGTCGTCGATCAGCCGGTCGAAATAGGCATAGACCGACGCATCGCGGAACCATGTGTCACCATTGGAGGCGATACACATGCTCGACCAATCATGACCCAGCATCATTTCCCAACCCAGCGGCTGGGCAAGGGATGACAGCGCGGGGATGCCTTGCAGTGTTTCAAATGTAACAAGCAGGGTTGTTGATTTCTCAATGAAAGCAGCATAGTGCCGCTTTCCCAATCGCTCGAAATAGCCGTCTTCATCGCAGAGTTGTTCGACGGCTGCGATCCAGTCGACCTTTTTCATACCCGCAAGAGATGTCTCGAATGTTAGGCTTTCACCGGCCATATTGCGTCCTCAAATTGACCCGCACGGCGTAGGGTGCACGCGGTTTCAGGGGCAGACGTAGCAGGGGAATGGGGCAGAATTACGCAAAATTTGCGCTATACTATGGCAGGCAAGTCAGGATTTGTCCTTGACTGCTGTGCGGGCGAGGTTTGCGTAGTTTACCATGAATTGCGCCGCTTGGCGCGGGATGGGTTGGGACGGTGGGGTCATCATCAGGCGGCCAAAAAGTGCGCGAAACGGTTCTTTCTGCATGAGCTGGTCAAAGCGGTTGCTGCGCCATTGGACAGCGTTGTTGTGAAGCTGCGCGAGGGCGGGATCGGATTTAAGCGCGTCCAATTCGGCCAGTCGGGGTGTTGCGAGGGTTTGGATCGACGTGTCTTCGTCGGTATTGAAATTCCGCTCCACCCAGTAGTCTACGCCCAGCATGTCATCGCTGTGCACGGCGCGGCCACGGTCTGCCTTAAGTACGTAGCTCTCGATCGCGCCTAGGGGGTAGTGATTGAGCTGCACGAGGCCATAGTTGTCTTGGCCAAAGTTGGAGAAGATACGCTTGGTCGTGAATTGCTCTGGCAAGGCATTGCCGTTGCCGTCAAACCAAAGGGCTTTATCCAGCTTCTTATCGTCGGTGTCGCGGGGGCGGTGCACGCCGGGTTTCTTATAGGTGCCATCGTTGCGGTAGAGCGTTTTAAACATGGATGCGCGCCATGGCCAGTACATCACCGCAGGGGCGGCGCGGATAAAGGCATCGAGGACGGGGGCGTCGCTGTAACGGACCTGACCGCCTGCGCCGAACAGCCGCCACGTGAGGGTGATCGCGGTGGCATCGGGAATGGCTGCGTGCAGCGCGCCAAGGGTGTGATCGCCACAGTGAATGTTGACAAACTCGTCCACATCCAGCGGGAGTATCCAGTCGGCCTGCTTTACCAACTTGTGTTTGGCAGCCATTTTCAGTGCGGTGAACTGTATCCCGCCTTTGTCATAGGGACCATCGTTGCGGATGTGAGTGACGTGGCCCATCTGCTGCAACCTATCGAGCATAATATCGGTGCCGTCCTGACAATCGTTTGAAAAGATCAGGAAATTGTCAAAGCCAACGGCGCGATGATGGGCGAGCCATTCGAGTAGAAATGCCCCTTCGTTGCGCACACACAGGATCGCAAGATGGGACACTACCACGCACGCCTAAAGCACACGACCTTATGCGTGGAGCCGCGAGGGTAGTACGCCAGACCCGCGTCCATCATGGCGCGGAAGACCGCGTTGACGCCTTCAGGGCCGATGTACTGGGGATGTAACTCGATCATCGCGCCGCGCAGGCCGGTAAGATCGAGCTGCGGCAGCAGTTGAGCCTCTGCGCCCTCGATATCCGCAATGAGGATGGTTGGTTTGATCTCTTTGAAAACATGGGATGCGTTCAGAACATCGACCTTCACTTCTTCGCAGGTTTCCGGCGTGTCGCCTTCCAGTGCCTCCATCGAGGAGGAGAGCAGATTGCTGCGCACATAGAATTTTGTGCTGCTTTTACGTTCGCCGAGAATGGCATTGGTGACATGGGTATTGGTCAGCTCATTGGCGGTATGCACGGAGTTGATATAGGGGATGAGGGCAGGGTTGGCCTCAAAGGCATGCACTGATTTAATATTGCGCCGTGTGGCGACCAGCGTGGATATAAATCCGATGCCTGCGCCCAGCTCGATTACAGTATCCTCATCGCGCACAAGCCTGAGCACGCATTGCGCCTCTCTCGCCTCGTAGCGGTTTTCGCGCAAGGCAGCACGCAGTTGTCCGGTGATAAAATGCCCATCCTTGGGGAACTTCAGCCCCTTGGACATGATAAAGGGATCGCGGGTTGGGCTTTGGTCGTTCATCTAACTCTCCAAATCTAGCGCAAGGGCATAGGCCACGCGCTCTGTCTCGGTCAATTTCACGGCAAGCGCTTCTTTATAGAGGTCGGCAAATTCTGGGTTTTGGTGCAGCTCAGCGGCTTTTGCGCGGTGCCACTCTTGGCCGCTTTCGTGCCAGCCGCGCAGTTTGTCGTCCTGCATCAGGCGGCCAAATTCAAGCTGGAGACGGGGCATGTTGCGTTTAATGGTAATGTCGCGGAAATCGGACCAGTCCATGCGAATCCAGTAGTTGATTCCGATGGAGCGGTCGACGTGGAGCGCGCGGCCCCGCTGGCGCTTGATCAGGAAGCTCTCGGCAGAGCGTAGCGCATAGTGATTGAGCTGGATCAGGTCGTAGCCCACTGATTTCTTGGACGAACGCCATCCATTCTCGGCCACTTCGCGGGTCATATCCTTGCCCGAGCCGTTCACCCATTTCACCTTATTCTTAAAGGCGGCATCCAGTTTGTTGGGGCGGTGGCAGGAGATTTTCCCATAGGCGCCGATGTTCTTGAACATCGTCTTAAAGCCCCAGACGGTGTGTGGCTTGGGGCAGAACTTTGGCGCGCAGCTCTCGAACTGGTCTATAACCATGTCACCGTTTAGCTGTGTCACGCCGTTATGACCGAACATACGCCATGTCATGGCGACATTGGTGGCATCCGGTGCAGCATCCATGAAGTCCTGCAAGGTACCATTGCCGCACCGCACGTTCATAAATTCGTCTACGTCGATATGGATGATCCATTCGGCGTTCTTGATCAGCGGCTCTTTCAGGGATTGATTCAGCGCGTATTGCTGGGGGGAGTTGCCTTTCCACCCGTCGTTGTTGCGGTGCTGGAGGACGCCCATTTCTTGCAGTCGGTCCAGTATTTCGGACGTGCCATCCTCACAACCATTTGTATAGATGAGGAAATTATCCACTCCCATGGCGCGATGATAGGCAACCCATTCGATGATATAGGGTGCTTCGTTCTTCATGCAGCCAACGATCACATTGCCGGTATTGCCGTCGGGCAGATCACGTGGGGTGATGGGCGTATAGGCGGCGGCCAGCTCTTCCTCGTTGACCGATCCCATCTTGTTGTGCGGTGCAAAAGAGGAGGTGCGCAGCGCCTCGAAGTTCTGCACGGCCAGCGGCGGCATGATCTTGCGGGCATAGGCGGAGAGTGCATCGGGTGCGTCCTCTTCGCTGCGTGGGGCAGCCTCGACAGGGGGAGCCTCAGGCGCATCTGCGACGGTGCCAGCAAGTCGCGCCAGATCGGTGGCGCGTTTTTGCTGCTCCTCGCGGGTCGCCTTGTCGATGCGCCACATATAGCCGAGCAGATATTGGGAGGGGCGATAGCCGAAGAGCGGATCGGCCTCGGACCAGCTGCCCTTGGCGCGCGGCGCTTTGAACGTGTCGGGGTGCAAATTCGGGTGCGCTTTGAGCAGTTCTTTGAGGCCTTTTGCGAAGTGCTTTGTGATGGGGTGCAAGGCGGCGAGGTCTGTGGGGGGGCCCTCCACCGCTACATCTTGGACAAAGCTGCGCCAGAGCTGGCGGGGCAATATACGCTGGCGGCTGGCCAGCACTTGGAGGATCAACGCATTGAGCTGGCGCCCACGGGCCATTGCAGCCGCGGGCATCAGGGACGGGGGGGCCATGTCCTCTGCCTTACCGATATTGCCCTCAATCTCGAAAACCGCGGCGACATCATCGGCCACATCCTTGGCGGCAAAGCGGTCTTCGTCATAGCTGTGCAGTTGCATCGTCCCGTTACCGAAGGTTCCATCCCAGAACGAAACCAAAGCGGGCAAGTCAATCCAGTGATTTGGCGCTTGGGTCTCAGCAAAAACTCCTGCGGCGGGGTCGATCTGCGGGGAGGCATCGAGTGCAGCCTGCCGCCAACCATCGCTGCCTACCAGATCAAGCTCAGCCTGTAGCGAAACACCGCGCCCTTCAAGGATTTGCGCAGCATAGGCACGGGCCAGCATGCGCGCGGGCAAATCGACATGGGCAATGATTGTGATGTCATCTGACAGTGGAAATAGCAACGCGCGCAGCCGCTCAAGCTCTGAAGTGCTGCGCAGGCTGGTGCCAAGCTGCGCACAAGACAGGATCAACGTGTCGGGCGTGTTTTGCTCCACCTCTCGTGCGAGGTCAGCGGCTAAAGTATCGCGCAGAACTGCCTGTTTTTGCGGCGTAATATACCCCCGGTTAAAGCGCAGTGGATCGACATGTCCAGGGTCGGTGACGGCCATGAACAGCCGTGTGTGGTTCTTGTTGCCCGGACTGCGGGCATAGAGCACACCCTTACGGCTAAGCTGTTCCCGCTTGTCCGCCAGAACGGATTGCACACGGGATGCGCTGGCCTCTTCGGGGCCGATATGGAGGAAAATGCGCATCAGCTTGCCTTATTCTCGGAGAGTGCGTTGGGGTTTGCGTTGGCTTGGCCCCACCATGGCAGCGGGGTGCCGATGTGGGCCTCAACAGCCGCATGTGCGCTCGCGTCCGATAGGTTATACTCCATAAAGGACGCATCTCCGGCAAAAATGCTGCGCAGGTGCGCGTAATGGCCATCGATCCATTGGATGCGCTCGCGCGATGTCTCGCCGTACCCTTCGGGCAGGCCGGGAATGTCAGATGCGGGCAGGCGGTCGGTGCCTAGGTCCGACCATGCCAGCATGGATCGGGACACATCCCAACTGTCGCGGCGCGAGGCGAGGAAACGCACGTCAGGGTGATGTTTGCGAATGGCGTCGATCAGGCCGAAATCCATCTGTGGCCACAGGGATTTGCCCTTTCGCAAACAGCTCAGCTCGGTCAGTGCGGTAAAATCCTCGAACAGGTCGGCGGGATCGCCGCTTTGGAAATAACCTTGATAGAGCAGGTCAGCGACAAAGGCATCCTTCAGCGCGGGCGTGTCTGTTTGGCGGGGTCTGATGCGGTGATCGGCGACGCGGTACCCTGCGACCTTGAGCGCGCGGGCCAGCGTTGTCGTGCCCGTCTTGGGCAGTCCCAGATTGACCACGTGAAGTGTGCTCACGCGTCTTCCTCCAGCAGTCCCAGCGCGCGCAGCATCTCTTCTTCCTGCGGCGGCAGCTTGGAGGCGTGGCGCAACTGCTTTTGCATGGCACGGTATTCCGGTTGTTCCAGCAGGGTATCCCGTTTCGCGATATGGGCGGCAACGCACTCCTCATGGAGTGCTGCGATTTTTCCTTGCTTTTTGAGTTTCGCCAACTGCTTTTTGAGCGCGGGGAGGTAACGGTGGATTGATGTATCCTCCCATGCGGGATCATTACGCTCGCGCCAATAGGTATCGTCAAATGCGCGGTTTTCGCGGTTCACATCGCCGCGGTCATTCTTGACCAGATAGCTGTCGAGGCTGCGCAGGGCATAGTGATTGAGCGTGGCATGCACCCGTGATCCCGCTGCGGGAAAGCGGCGGATGCGGCGCGGGTTGGCCGCGACCAAAAAGCGGTGCGGCACATCGCGGCCCGATCCGTCGGTCCAACTGGGTCGCTGCTGCTTCTTCACATTCGGTTTAAAGAAGGGGCGGTGCGCACCGAAGTACTGCAGTGGGAAATCCTTCCGCACCAATGATTTGACCTCAATGGCGGCCTCACCACACCACATGTCGGGGTTGTGACTGTGGGTGAATTGCTCGATCACGGGGCGGTCTTCGAAACTCTCGATGTCATTGTTGGCAAAGAACTGGAAATTCAGGCTGATTGTCTCTGGATCGCCACAGGCGTCAATCAGCGCAGAAAAGCTGTGATCGCCTACATGGATGTTTGGAAACTCGTCCACATCGGCAATCCAGACCCAATCGGCATCTTGTACAACACTTTGCCTTTTGGCGTCCTTGAGCGCTTCCATCTGGTAATTGCGCCCTTCGGCAGGGTTGGCCAGGTGGGTCACATGCCCAAGCTCGGCCAGCGCATCGAGCAGCGTATCTGTCCCGTCATCGCAATCGTTTGAGTAAAACAAGAAATCCGTCACACCGATACATTGGTGAAATGCAATCCACTCCAGCAGGAACGGCCCTTCATTCTTCACGCAGGTGACCGCAGTGATCGTCAGATCATCCGCCATAGCAGCCTCCCGCAGGGGGGCACTGCACTTCGTCGAGAGTTAAACATGTCCGCCTCATATCTGGATTACAGTGCCTCTACGGCCCGCAACCTCATTTTATCTGGGGAAAGGATGCCAGTTTGCGCGAATCGCGTCAATCTTTGCCGTGCGGCAGGGCGCCGCGCCGTGACATATCTATCATTGGCGTCTTGACCCTTGGTGCGCGCAGTGGCCTTCTGAGCGCAGCAAAACGGGAGCGCACAGACCATGACCGATATTTCATCCATAGATGCAGTCCAAAAGATGTTGTCGGATCAGGGCTATGTCTGCGGACGCCCCTTGGCCACGGTGGTGTTCTTGAGCCTTAAGCTGGGCCGACCACTGTTCCTTGAGGGCGAAGCGGGTGTGGGCAAAACTGAGATCGCCAAAGCGCTGGCCGCCAGCATGGGCCGCCGCTTGATCCGGTTGCAATGCTATGAAGGCCTTGATGCCTCTTCCGCCGTATATGAATGGAATTTTGCAGCGCAGATGGTCGCCATTCGTACCGCCGAAGCCTCAGGGGGCGCGGACCGAAAAGCGCTGAATGCGGAGCTCTTTAGCGAGGAGTTCCTGATCGAGCGTCCGCTCCTCCAAGCGCTGCGCCCAGACGAGAACGGCGCGCCCGTGCTGCTTATCGACGAGTTGGATCGCACTGATGCACCGTTTGAGGCATTCCTGCTCGAAGCGCTCAGCGACTTTCAGGTTACCATCCCTGAAATGGGCACGATCAAAGCACCGGAGCCGCCCATTGTCATCCTGACCTCAAATCGCACCCGTGAGGTCCATGACGCACTGAAACGCCGTTGCCTTTATCACTGGGTCGACTACCCCGATTTTGAACGCGAGATGGATATCCTCACGGCCCGGGCACCAGAGGCGGCTGAAGCGCTGAGCCGAGAAGTCGTGGCCTTTGTCCAACGCCTGCGCACCGAAGATCTGTTCAAA
>RCNE010000211.1_pt1 | contig 30463 bp, 31 predicted proteins | sample 2041361 | NCBI WGS metagenome assembly RCNE01 (sample SAMN09708229, study PRJNA481090) | Marine sediment metagenome, whole genome shotgun sequencing project. | reverse complement strand
CCTATTTCTGAAGCTATTCAAGAACATCCTGAATTAGTAAAAAAATATATAGGATCTGTTGTACCTACTACCGATAATTTTTATGCGGCTTTAAATAGTGCTGTCTTTAGTGATGGTTCATTTTGTTATATCCCAAAAGGGGTAAAATGCCCTATGGAACTCTCTACTTATTTCAGAATTAATGAAGGAGGTACGGGTCAATTTGAGCGTACACTTGTAATTGCTGATCAAGGTAGTTATGTAAGTTATCTAGAAGGCTGTACAGCTCCGGCTCGTGATGAAAATCAGTTACACGCTGCTGTGGTAGAATTGATTGCATTAGATGACTCCGAAATAAAATATTCTACTGTTCAAAATTGGTATCCTGGAGATAAAGACGGCAAAGGTGGTGTCTTTAATTTTGTAACTAAAAGAGGTATTTGTGAAGCAAATGCAAAAATATCTTGGACTCAAGTGGAGACAGGTTCTGCAGTTACTTGGAAATATCCTAGTTGTATCTTAAAAGGAAATAATTCGGTAGGTGAATTCTATTCAATTGCTGTTACCAATAATTATCAACAAGCGGATACTGGCACAAAGATGATTCATCTTGGTAAAAACACAAAAAGTACCATTATTTCTAAAGGAATTTCTGCTGGGAAATCACAAAACTCATATCGAGGTTTGGTGCAAGTAAGTGCACGCGCTGAAAACGCTCGAAATTTTTCTCAATGTGACTCTTTATTAATGGGTAATGAGTGCGGAGCGCATACTTTTCCGTATATCGAAGTCAAAAATAAAACGGCTCAAATTGAGCACGAAGCAACCACTTCCAAAATTGGTGAAGACCAATTATTTTACTGCAATCAACGCGGTATCGATACCGACAAAGCTATTGCTCTAATCGTTAATGGTTTTAGTAAAGAAGTATTGAATAAGTTACCGATGGAATTTGCAGTTGAAGCTCAAAAATTATTAGAAATAAGCCTTGAAGGTTCTGTAGGTTAAAATCAATATAACATGAAAAAAATACTCTATTTCTTTATAGGAATATCCATAATATCTTGTAAAGATTTCAAGGAAGGCCTTAAAGATGGCTATACCAACGCTAAAGCGGAAGACACTAAGGCAAAAGTAACGTTGCATGTTTTAGACGGCGGTGCGGTACAGGCCAATAAATTAGAGTTATTTTCAGAAGACACTACGTATACCGGTCAATCAAGAGGGTTTGCCGATGCCTATTATGTGATTAAACACCCAAAAGGAAATTTAATGTGGGATGCCGGTTTGCCTGAGAATCTTGTTGGCATGGTACAGCCTTATACTGACCCAAGCGGTGCATTTACCGTTTCAAGAAAAGATTCGTTAGTCAATCAATTAAAAACAATTGATATGACCATAGATGACTTCAAATACATTGCATTATCGCATTCTCATTTTGACCATGTTGGCCATGCAAATGCTTTAAAAAATGCAACTTGGTTGGTACAAGAAAATGAGTATGACTTTTTTACAAATGATTCGGCTAAAATACAACAAGCAGACATTTACAGCTCTATCAAAGAGCTAACGAATATTCAAAAATTAAATGGCGATTATGATGTGTTTGGTGATAGTACAGTTGTTATTAAATCTATGCCAGGCCATACAATAGGTCATCAAGTTTTATACTTAGATTTAGGTTTAGAAAAACCTATTTTATTAACTGGAGATTTATATCATATTGAAGAAAATCGTATTTTTAAAAGAGCCCCAATCTTTAATTACGATATCCCTATGACTAAGAAAAGTATGAAGGCTTTTGAAGCCTTTGCAAAAGAAAAAAATGCTGATGTTTTTATACAGCATTCGGTACAAGATTTTGAACGCTTAACAGCACTATTAAAAAAATAATTTACAGCGAATAATTATATGATGCTAGAAATAAAAAATTTACACGCTAAAATAGAAGATAAGGACATTCTCAACGGAATAAACCTCAACGTGAAAGCTGGTGAAGTCCATGCGATTATGGGACCGAATGGTTCTGGTAAAAGTACACTTGCCTCAGTTATTGCTGGCCGTGAAGATTATGAAATTAGTGAAGGTAAAATCCTCTTAAACAATGAAGATATAGATGATTTAGCTCCTGAAGAACGCGCCCACAAAGGTGTCTTTTTGTCGTTTCAATATCCCATTGAAATTCCTGGAGTTACAGTAACAAATTTTATCAAAACAGCGATAAACGAAACACGTAAAGCAAATGGACAAGAAGAACTTCCTGCCAAAGATATGCTGAAGAAAATTCGTGAAAAAGCTGAACTACTAGAGATTGATAGAAAATTTTTGTCTCGTTCTTTAAACGAAGGTTTTTCGGGTGGAGAAAAGAAGAGAAATGAAATTTTTCAAATGGCAATGCTAGAACCTAAATTAGCTATTTTAGATGAAACTGATTCTGGTTTAGATATCGATGCGTTAAAAGTTGTTGCAAATGGTGTAAATAAGCTAAAAAGTAAGGATAATGCTGTAATTATCATTACGCATTATCAACGTTTATTAGAATATATAGTTCCCGACTTTGTACATGTATTACATGATGGAAAAATTGTGAAATCAGGTGGTCCTGAATTAGCACTTGAGTTGGAGGAAAAAGGATATGATTGGGTAAAGTAGTTCTACTATATGGGAATTTTAAAAAAAATAGGGATTTTATTAGTAGTCATTATATGTAGTTGTAATTCTGATGAAACTCAAGAATTATCTTGCAAATTACATAGTATTAATTTTTCTTATTTAGACAGGTCTGAGTTTTTTAGTTCATTATTATTACCTAGTCAAGATTCATTTAAGTATTTAGAATACGGTCCATATAATAATATAATTAAAATTAATGGCGGACTAAGTTACCTTAGCCCAACTACTGGATTCAATTTCTTTTTTTCGAGTGAAGTCTATGATTCAATAAATCATACTGAAACGAAAATCAAAGTAATTAAAAAACACATAGATCCAAATCAATTTTTTCTTGACAGTATTATTTATGAAGTTAATACTCTCAAAAAACCCTTAAAGAAAACTACTCAATATTTTTCGGGCTCATCTCTAATTAGAGTTACAGAGAAGTACATATATGAAAATAATAAACTAAAGAAAAGTACTGTCGACCTTACAAGTTTAAGTGGAGATGCCGTAAAGAATTATTTCTATGATAAGGATGATAATTTAATAAGAATTGAATCTGAAATTGAAAATTATAGGGGTGACGTCACTGAGCGTCGATTCGATTATTTTGAAATGTACGATGGGATGCCTAATCCATTTAAAGATAAGTTTTACATTCGAGGAGTATTTTATAGATCACTTTCTAAGAATAATTATTCTAAACATCGACAAATTACTGAAAGGTTAATTAATAATGAATGGCTACAATTAGGGGAATTTGAGCAAAATTTCATAATTGAATATAATGAAAATGAATTTCCGAAGTTTGGAAATATTAGTTGTAATTAAGATTTAAAACAATGGATTTAAAAGAAAAATTAGTAGCTTCTTTCTTAGCTTTTGAAAATAAAGTTAGTGTAGACACAGACAGTAATGTGCATGATATCCGTTCAAATGCATTTGATCATTTTGAGCAGCATGGCTTTCCGACAAAAAAAGACGAAGAATGGAAATATACTTCGTTAAATTCTGTATTAAAACATGATTATAATGTGCTTCCAGAAACTGAAAATGCTATTGAATTTGCTGCTGTAAAGAAGTATTTTTTACACGAAATTGACTCGTACAAAATTGTGTTTATTGATGGTGTTTGCAGCTCTTTTTTATCAGAGACATCACATGATGGTTATGATATTTGTTTACTATCTGCTGCGCTAAAAAAACCTAAATACAAAATGGTGGTAGACCATTATTTTGACACTCTAGCGAAAGAAAAAAGCAGTATTACCTCATTGAACACCGCTTTTTCAAAAGAAGGAGCGTATGTCAATATTCCGAAAAATACAGTTGTTCCTAAACCGATACAAATTATTCATTTTTCTACGGGCAGTGAAGCTGAATTGTTGCTACAACCTCGTAATTTAATCATTGTGGGTGAAAATTCGCATGTACAAATTATCGAACGACATCAAAGTTTAAGCAGCAACGTAGTACTGACAAATTGTGTAACTGAAATTTTTGCTAATAAAAATGCAATTATAGATTACTATAAAGTACAGAACGATGAAAAATCGGCTTCTTTAATAGATAATACGTACGTACAACAGCAACAACATAGTCATGTTTCGGTAAATACTTTTTCTTTTGGAGGAAATTTAACGCGTAACAATCTTGAGTTTTTCCAAGAAGGTGAGCATATCGATTCTACCCTTAACGGAATCACTATTATTGGTGAAAAACAACTCGTTGACAATCACACTTTAGTGATGCACAAATATCCAAATTGTGAAAGTCATGAATTGTATAAGGGTATTTATTTTGATAAATCTACTGGCGTTTTTAATGGCAAAGTGATAGTTGAAAAAGAGGCGCAAAAAACGAACGCTTTTCAGCAAAATAATAATATTTTAATTGATGATGGCGCTACTATTAATGCAAAACCTCAACTAGAAATTTTTGCTGATGATGTAAAATGTTCTCATGGCTGCACGATAGGGCAATTAAATTCGGATGCTCTATTTTATATGCGATCTCGTGGAATTCCTAAAAAGGAAGCCAACGGCTTATTGCTGTATGCTTTTGCAAATGATGCCTTAGATAAAATAAAGATTCCAGAATTAAAAACAAGAATTACCAAATTGATAGCTAAAAAGCTGGGTGTTGATTTAGGGTTTGATCTTTAAAGTCAATTTTTTAGCAATTTCTTGATTTAATCCATTTTAAGGAACTTTTAGAGTCGCTTCGAATATTTGGATTACTTTTATATTGTAATGACCGCAGGCGTCGTAAAATTTAATGTTTATTAATAAGAATTATATATTGAACTTATAGCTTCAATAGAAAATTACTATACCTTGAAATTTAGTTTATTGAAGTGTCTATTTCTTTTAAAAAGGTATTAAAATCAAAATAGTCACCGCCCGCTAAACCCATTCTAACAATGACTAAATCCTTGGACGGCATTATAAAAACACGCTGACCTTGATACCCATTAAATGAATATAACTCTTTGGGAGCATCGGGATAGTAGCCGCCAGCATTTAACCAAATTTGAGCGCCATATCTTCCATCAGATGTATTTGTTGAGGATGTTGCGTAGTCAACCCATGATTCATCAAATATCTGCTCTCCGTTCCAATTACCTCTATGCAAGTATAACAAACCTAACTTTGCCCAATCCCTTGGTGTTGCCCAACCATAAGAAGATCCCACATAACTCCCAGATAGATCTGTTTCTATCAACATAGAATGCATACCTATTTTATCAATTAGGTCTGAATACCAAAAATCTAAGTATTCTTGATGAGAATTAAAATAACCGCGTAGAATATTTGATAATAAATTGGTCGTTCCAGAAGAGTAATTCCATAATTCATTTGGCGATCCAGCCAGTTCCTTGTCTTCCTGAACTTTACCCATATTACTGGCCAAAAAAAGCATCTTTGTAGCATCCGAAATTTTATCATAATCTTCAGACCATGCTAAACCACTATTCATTTGCAATAAATTATTAATTGTTATGTTTGAACGCTCATCATTTTTCCAAGAATCTATAGGCGCCTTATCTGTCACATTTAATTTACCTTGTTTTTGTAGGATTCCATACAAAGTAGACGTAATACTTTTTGTCATTGACCATCCTAAAATTTTAGAATTCTTATCGAAACCTTTATCATATTTCTCAGCGATAATTTGATCTTTATATATAACCAATATAGCTCTTGTTTTCTTAATAGAATCGAACCCATTATTTACAACTTCAGTTAAGTAATTATAGTTAATATTAGTAAATACGGAATCGTTTTGATCTTCTGAACCATAATACGGAAACCTCATGATCGTATCATACATCCGTTGAACTCTTTTAGGCTTCAAAATAGGTCGATTTTCATCATAGTCACTAGTCACTAAAACACTGCCAAGTCCTTCACGATAAATGGCTTTTCTTTTCATCATACCATACACAGATGTCTCTACGAATTTAGAAGTATAGTCAACCTTGTCATCAGCAATATTAACAGGCGAAAAATTATTGTCGGTCTCATCTGTAAAATCAGCTTCACGACCAGCTACAAAAACTGAAGAACTCATATTTTTGGCTGAATAACCAGAAAGAATATTCAGTCTTGGATATTGACTATACACAACATAAATTAGTCCTAAAATTACAAGTAAAACTATATATTTTCTAGATTTTTTTAGTGACTTCATGAACGAATATTTTATTGTAAACAAATATAGAATAATCAATCTGATTTGTTCTTAGTTTTGTAATTTTGTAATTAGAACGATTCTAAAAAAGGATTCATGTTAGATATTCAAAAAATAAGAGCTGATTTCCCCATTTTACAACGCAAGGTCAATGGTAAACCTTTAGTATATTTTGACAATGCCGCAACGTCGCAAACACCCCAAATTGTTATTGATGCTATTGTAGATTATTATTCGGGCTACAACGCAAATATTCATCGTGGTGTACATACATTGAGCCAAGAAGCAACTGATGCTTACGAAGAAGCCCGATTAAAAATTCAGCGTCATTTTAATGCTGAAAAACAGCATGAAATTATTTTTACCTCGGGCACGACACATAGTATCAATTTGGTTGCGAATGGATTTACATCATTTCTAAAAAAAGGAGACGAAATTATTATTTCTGCTCTAGAGCATCATTCTAATATTGTACCTTGGCAAATGCTCTGTGAACGTACTGGAGCAATTTTAAAGGTAATTCCGATTAACGAAGAAGGTGTTTTGATAATGGACGCTTATGACGATTTACTTTCCGATAAAACTAAACTTGTTTTTGTAAATCATATTTCGAATGCATTAGGTACTATCAATCCGATTCAAGGAATCATTGATAAAGCACATAATGTTGGCGCTGCCGTTCTAATTGATGGCGCACAAGCATGCCCTCATTTGAAACCAGATGTTCAAGCACTTAATGTTGATTTCTATGTAGCTTCAGCCCACAAAATGTGCGGCCCAACTGGTGTTGGTATCCTTTATGGAAAAGAGGAATGGCTCAATAAACTCCCTCCCTATCAAGGTGGCGGTGAAATGATAAAAGAAGTTACTTTCGAAAAATCTACATATGCCGATTTACCATATAAATTTGAAGCTGGTACACCCAATATTTCTGGTGGCATTGCCTTCGGTGTGGCACTTGATTATATGAATGGTATTGGATTCGATAATATTGCTGCTTACGAAAAAGAATTGCTCGATTTTGGCACTGAAAAACTACTTGAAATAGAAGGACTGAAAATTTACGGTACATCGCCAAATAAAACTTCAGTCATCTCTTTTAATATCGAAGGTATTCACCCGTATGATATTGGCTCAATTATCGATAAATTAGGGATAGCTGTGCGTACAGGACATCATTGTGCGCAACCCATAATGGACTTCTACAATATTCCTGGCACTGTTCGTGCATCTTTTTCATTTTACAATACTAAAGAAGAAATTGTTAAATTAGCAGAAGCCGTAAAACGTGCAAAAAATATGCTTTCTTAAAACCAACTATTATGACATCTAGAATATCTACGCTTATTATAGCCTTAGTACTCACCACTTCTTGTAGTACTAACAAAATCATTTATGTTGCTGGCACTTTAGACAATTGTAAAGATAATGACTCACAAAAATGCTTGCAGGTAAAAGAAAATAAAGAAGATGATTGGACCCTTCTAACTAATACTATAGAAGGCTTCGAGCATAAAGAAGGGGTAATTCAAAAAATTGAAGTAACTATTCGTAAAGTAAAAAACCCTGCTGCTGATGAATCGGTGCTCAACTATAAATTTGTAAAGTTAATTTATGAAGAAAAAGATATTCTTAAAGTTCCTGTTAGCTTAGTGATGAATAAAGATCATGATGGAAAGTGGCAAGTAAATACTATGGTTGGTATGGATTCTCTCGCAAAAAAGCCCACATTAATTTTTAAAGATGGGCAAGCATCTGGTAACGCTGGTTGTAATAGCTATGGTACTGCTTTTACCCTTAACGGAAATGAGATATCATTTGGCTTAGTCATGGCGACTAAAATGTACTGCACAAACATGCCTATTGAAAAGGTTTACTTTGATTGCTTGTCAAAAACAAAAACGTATAAACTTCTTGAGAACGAACTTACTCTTTATGATGCCAATAATGCTGAATTAATGCAATGCACAATATTAAAAGAAGAATAAAAAAGCTATTTTCTACCAAAATCGGCAGGAATTTCTCCCCAAGCTTTGGTTTCCCACTTTAATATTTTGTTAGAATATGTGTTTGTTTTGAGCCATTTTAATGCTCTATCAATCAATTCAAATATTTTTTTATTATTAGCTGACTTCTTTACTTTGGTGTTGATGTACTTTTTTTGAACCCAATTAATAGCAATTCTACTATCCGAATAGATAGGTAAGTCAATTTTATGTTTTTTACAAAAAGCCAGCGCATGCACTAGCGCCAAAAACTCCATGATATTGTTAGTTCCTTCTTTAAACGGCCCTTCTAAGAAAAGTTCCGTTTGAGTATCCGTATAAACCCCTTTATATTCAGCATCACCTTTGTTATTACACGCCCCGTCTACGGCGACACTATTCAGTATGGGCTCACCAATAGCCTTTCTTTCTGCAGCACTTAAAGTTGGTTTCTTCGTGTTTTTACCTTTATAGTCGTTATAGCTTTTAGTATAAGCAATCTTCGCTTCGGCTTCGTCTAAAAACGATTTGTATTCTGCACCTTGAAAGCCATCTATATGACGCTTGCATTCATTCCATGAGGTATAAACACCAGTTTTATGACCTTTCCAAACTACATAAAATTTTCTTTTAGCCATTCGATTCTAATATAACTTGTTCTATAACTCTAGGAAAATGTTCATATTCTAATTCATGAATTTTAGTTGCTACCATTTCTGGAGTATCATTAGGTTGTACAGAAACTTTTTCCTGAAAAATAATAGCACCTTCATCATAATTTTCATTCACATAATGAATGGTAATGCCTGTCTTTTTTTCTTTATTTTCGACTACTGCGTTGTGCACATGCATACCATACATTCCTTTTCCGCCATATTTGGGCAATAGTGCAGGGTGAATGTTAATAATTTTATTTGAGAAAGCCTCCACAATTTTTGCTGGTATATGCCATAAAAATCCGGCAAGAATAATATAGTCAGCTTCCTTTTTTAATAAATTTAAGATTGTGTCATCTTCTGCGAAAGCTTTTTTACTAAAATTTAATGATTTGATATTTAACTTATTAGCCCTTTCTAAAACTTTGGCATGTTGCTTGTTAGTAAGCACTAGAACAACGGTTGCAATAGTACTTTGTTTAAAATACTTTATGATGTTCTCGGCATTTGTACCAGAACCAGAAGCAAAAATTACAATACGTTTCATGAAGTACTTAACAATTGTTTTCACAAAAAAAAGAATTATTATTAACAAATGAAGTCTAATAAATTAAAAATTGAACTATTTTTTCTAAATTAGACCTCATATTTTCGAGGTAACATGGTGTTTTAAAATAAAGTTCTCTATTTTTGCCTCGATTTTAAATTTAAAAATTAGAAAAATTATGTCAGACATTTCATCAAGAGTAAAGGCTATCATCGTTGACAAACTAGGCGTTGACGAAAATGAAGTAACTACCGAAGCTAACTTTACGAACGATTTAGGAGCAGATTCATTAGATACAGTTGAATTGATTATGGAATTTGAAAAAGAATTTGATATTCAAATACCAGACGATCAGGCCGAAAATATTGGAACTGTTGGTCAAGCAATCAGCTATATAGAAGAAGCTAAAAAGTAATCTAACGATACTTTATTGTACTACGAGCAACACTTCGGTGACTTGCTCGTAGTTTTTATAATTTAACAACCAATCTCATTTACATGGAATTAAAACGAGTAGTTGTAACCGGTTTAGGCGCACTTACACCTATAGGCAATACCAAAGATGAATATTGGAATGCCTTAATTTCAGGTAAAAGTGGAGCAGCCCCTGTGACACATTTTGATCCTGAAAAGTTCAAAACCAAGTTCGCTTGCGAAATAAAAAACTTTACTGTAACTGATTTTATTGATCGAAAACTTGCCAGAAAAATGGATAAGTTTTCGCAATACGCTATGGTCGCTTCTGATGAGGCTATTATAGATTCTAAACTAGATTTAGATAAACTTAACAAATTAAGGGTTGGTGTTATTTGGGGAGCCGGAATCGGTGGCCTCGAAACTTTTCAAAATGAAGTTTTAAACTTTGCTGCTGGAGACGGAACACCAAGATTTAACCCTTTCTTTATACCAAAAATGATAGCTGATATTGCCCCTGGTAATATCTCTATTAAATATGGATTTATGGGGCCCAATTACACAACAGTTTCTGCTTGTGCTTCTTCTGCAAATTCAATGATAGATGCTGTAAATAATATCCGTTTAGACCATTGTGATGTTGTAATTACTGGTGGTAGCGAAGCAGCAGTAACCATTGCTGGAATGGGTGGTTTTAATGCCATGCACGCCATGTCTACCAGAAATGAAAGCCCAGAAACGGCTTCTAGACCTTTCGATGCAAATCGTGATGGATTTGTATTAGGCGAGGGCGGTGGTGCTATTATTTTGGAAGAATACGAACATGCCAAAGCCAGAGGCGCAAAAATATATGCCGAAGTTATCGGTGGTGGCTTATCTTCTGACGCTTACCACATGACTGCGCCGCATCCAGACGGAATTGGAGTCATAGCGGTTATGAAAAACTGTATAAGAAATGCTGGTATAAAATCAGAAGAAATAGATCATATAAATACGCACGGTACTTCTACTCCACTAGGCGATGTAGCAGAACTAAAAGCGATTAAAGAAGTTTTTGGAGATCACGCCAAAAATATTAATATCAATTCTACCAAGTCTATGACTGGGCATTTATTGGGTGCCGCAGGAGCTATTGAATCAATTGCTGCTATTTTAGCAATAGAGCATGGTATAGTACCTCCAACAATTAATCATACTACCGTTGACGAAAATATAGATCCTGAATTAAACCTTACGCTAAATAAAGCGCAAAAAAGAGATGTGAAAATCGCCATGAGTAATACTTTTGGATTTGGAGGTCATAACGCTTGCGTATTATTTAAAAAATTAGACGAATAATTTATGAGTTTATTCAAAAAAATAATACAATCTCGCTCTAAAAAAGACGAGATTTTTTTTGGTGAAATTCAAACAATTATTGGTTTTAAGCCTTCCAAGTTAATGCATTATAAAAAGGCTTTTACGCATAGTTCAATTAAAAAAACATCTTCGTCTGGCAAACCTTTAAACTATGAACGACTCGAATATTTAGGTGATGCCATTTTAAGTGCTGTTATTGCTTATTACTTATTTAAAAAGATTCCTTTAGGTACCGAAGGCAACCTAACACAAATGCGTTCTAAAATTGTAAGTAGAGAGCATTTAAACGAAATTGGTCGTGATTTAGATTTGATACGTTTTGTAGTTAGCAATGTACCTCAACAAAATTTTGGAGATAATATACATGGTAATATTTTTGAATCCCTTATCGGAGCTGTTTTTTTAGATAAAGGATATTCATATTGCGAACGCTTCATTTACAAGGTTGTTATTGAACCTTATGTAGATATTGAACGACTTGAAGGAAAAATTACAAGCTACAAAAGTGTCTTGATTGAATGGTGTCAAAAACAAAAGAAAAAAATTAACTATGAGGTTTATGAAGACACTGGTAATGACTCTTTAAAACATTTTAGTGTAAAACTTTTTCTTAATGAAGAAGCCATTTCTAAAGGCAGAGCTACTTCAAAGAAAAAAGCCGAAGAAATAGCCTCTAAACGTGCTTATTATAAATTACAAGATAAAATTTCTTTGCAAAATTAAACGATAACGTTTTCGTAAGTATTCTACGCCTATTCTTAAAACAATACTTATTTTAGCCTAAATATTTATGCAAATGTCTAAAGTACTTACATTAGATTATGAAAACGAGCATGAGTATACACTCATTGGTATTTATGCGACTTTAGAAGATTACAGACTAGCGTTTTATTTGAATATGGCTTTAAATATTCAATTAAAACGTCAACCTGAAGACTTAGATATTGGCACAGATAACAGTTTGTTTTCATTATATAATTATGATTGTAAGAGTACTTTTTCGTCTTGGGCTTTAATAGCTAACAAGTATGTTTTTGATGCAAATTCAATCATAGAAAATAACTATCTGTTTAAAGAAGATTATCAAACAGCTATCTTAATTCAAGAAAAAAAAAAGATAGATTATTTTTTAAAAATAGATGGTGATTTTGATACACAAGAATTAAATGAAATTATTAAGAAAGTAAATAGCATTAAAAATGTAATTACTTCTTACAATATAAACCCACAAACCTTAAAATCGAAAGATTTTTTAATTTTTTAAATATGCGTAACCGTAAAAAAACAAAAATAGTAGCAACCCTTGGTCCAGCTTGTAACACTCCAGAAGTTTTAGAAGAAATGATGACCGTTGGTGTAAACGTATTTCGAGTGAATTTTTCTCATGCCAATTATGAAAATGTTGCCGAAACAATAAAACTGATTCGTTCCATCAATAAAAAGAAAGGTTATAATGTTGCCATTTTAGCCGATTTACAAGGACCTAAATTGCGTGTAGGCGTTATGCCAGACGGCATTATGCTTAAAAAAGGAGACACTTTTACCTTTACAACCGAAAAATGTGAGGGTACTGCCGAAAAAGCATTTATGACCTATCAAAAATTTCCTCAAGATGTTCAAAAGGGAGAACATATTTTAGTTGATGATGGTAAACTTTTATTTGAGGTTTTGGATACCGATCGTAAATCATTAGTCACAACAAAAGTATTACGCGGTGGGTCATTGACGTCAAAAAAAGGGGTAAACTTACCAAACACCAAAATATCACAACCTGCCTTAACAGATAAAGACATAGATGACGCTTTATTTGCCATTAAAATGGAAGTTGATTGGATCGCATTATCTTTTGTAAGAACTCCTGAAGATTTAATGAAATTGCAACAGTTAATTCAAGATAATTCTAGCTATAAAATACCAATTATTGCAAAAATTGAAAAGCCTGAGGCTGTCGCAAATATCAATAAAATAACTGCTTATTGTGATGGTATAATGGTTGCTCGTGGTGACTTGGGTGTTGAAGTACCTATGGAAAAGGTTCCTTTAATTCAAAAGAAGCTTGTTTTGCAAGCTAAAAAAGCGAGAATTCCTGTAATTATTGCTACGCAAATGATGGAAACTATGATTACCAATCAAGTACCAACTAGAGCAGAAGTAAATGATGTAGCAAATTCTATTATGGATGGTGCAGATGCTGTAATGCTCTCTGGTGAGACTTCTGTTGGTAAATATCCTGTTGAAGTCATTCAAAAAATACGTGATATTATTGAAAGCGTAGAAGATTCGCCATTAATTATTAAGCCTAAACTTTCTATTCAAACACTTAATGATCGTTTTATTTCGAAAATTGTTTGTCATCAAGCAGCAAAAATGTCAGAAAGTTTAGATGCCACTGTAATTTCTACATTAACAAATAGTGGTTATACAGCATTTCAAATATCTGCTTGGCGTCCAAAATCACATATTTTAGCTTTTTCAGATAACCGAAGAATTTTAGCCATGCTTAATTTATTATGGGGCGTAAAAGCACAGTATTATGACAAAATTTCTAGTACTGATGATACAGTAGAAGACATTAACAAAATAGCAGAAGACAAAGGCTATGCTGAGTCGGGAGATTTTGTAATCAATCTAACCTCTATGCCTGTAAAAGCAAAAGGAATGGTAAATACACTACGTGTTTGTCAAATAGATTAAAAGTTACAAATTAAAGATTCAAGAATTAAACGTAAATTTTGCATATCTTGAACATATAAAATGGAACAACCTTACGTAACATTATCAGTAAAAAATGAAGTAGGTACAATAGAATTTTATCATCCTGCTCATAATGCAATGCCAAGTGATGTATTGCTTAGTTTACAACAGACCATCGTTAAAGCAGATGCTGATACGAACGTAAAAGTTATTATTTTAAAAAGCGGTGGTGATAGAACTTTTTGCGCCGGAGCTAGTTTTAACGAGCTTATTGCAATTACAAATCAAGAAGAAGGAAAGTTATTTTTTGCAGGTTTCGCCAATGTTATTAATACAATGCGCACCTGTTCTAAACTAATTATTGGTCGCGTACAAGGCAAAGCTGTTGGTGGCGGTGTTGGGTTAGCAGCTGCTACTGATTATTGCATGGCTTCTAAATATTCGTCGGTTAAATTAAGTGAACTGAGTATTGGTATTGGTCCGTTTGTTATTGAGCCAGCCGTTACCCGTAAACTGGGGGTTAGTGCTTTTTCTCAAATGGTTTTAGACCCTAGCACCTTCTTTTCTCCTGATTGGGCGAAGCATCATGGTCTTTACAATTCCATACATGATTCTACTGAAGCATTAGATTATGCAATTAAAGCTTTCGTGAAAAACTTATGCACCTACAACCCAAGGGCATTAAAAGCCATGAAATCTATTTTTTGGGAAGGTACAGATCATTGGGATACACTTTTAAACGAACGCGCTGAAATAAGCGGAAAATTAGTATTAAGTGACTTTACAAAAGAAACATTAAAACGTTTTAAATAATTTTCTTATCATACATTTACGTCAGTTTACAATTACTTTTTGTTCTACAATAGCAATTCCGTCATCTATTAGATGACCTACTTCTGGCCTCTGTTGCTTTACTGTTTCTAAATGCTTTAAAATAGTTGAACAGAGAGTTTGCTCATTCCCTGAAAAGGCTAATTCATATAACTCAACAGATAATAACCAATCATTTGGATGGTATTCAATTACATGTTCTAATACTTTCGTTCTAGAAATAGTTCGGTTCTTAGCTTCTCTATACTCTCTAACTTGTTGGTACAATCGTTCAAGATCTAGTTGTTGGGGAGATTTTTCAACATGAATAGTTTTAGAAGAAATTTCATGTGTAACTAAATTAAAACTATTGATGTCGGCAGCTCCAGCGTACGCTGAAACTATCTCTTTACCTACAGCCATATCATATATCCCCCATTTCGGATCAAATAATATCTTATCTTTATATGTTACCGTACAATTCTTAAAACTAATGAGCAATATCTTTCCTTGCAAGTTTCGTTTTCCCGTAATAATTTCACCTTGTACCATTAAACCGCCTTCGAATTCTAACTTAACAGCTTCTCCTTCAAAAATATCATAGGCACGCAAATCTCTTGGGCTCATATCTTCAATAGCCAAATTGATTCCTTTTAGTTTACCTATTGGTGATCCAAAACCATTAGAATGATTTATTGTTCCATGCCCTACCAATTCTTTATCGCGATTCGCTAAAGCAGTCTTACCTGCTGTTTGTATATAGATCGGCTTTCCTTTATGCTCTATTACATTGATATAAACTCCCGAAATTTGTAATCCAGTACTTAGTTCGATCGTACCCAAAGCATTGGAAACATTTAAGCTTTTTATTCCCTTAAGTCCACCTGTACGTAATGACATGGTATTTGCAAATTCTTCTAAAACTAAACTCAAATGTGCAAAATTAGGAGTTACGAACAGTTGTGGTTGTGGCTTAGTAATATCAAAATTTTGAAATGCGGTGTTGATATCATATGGCAATTTTTTTACCTCGTCAGTCATACACCAAGTACTTTCTCCTATGGATGATAATAACCCTGCTCCGTATATTTTAGGATTCTCTAATGTACCTATTAAACCATATTCTACAGTCCACCAATGCAAATTGCGGATGAGTGCCATTTCACTAGGTTCACCCATATTTTGTTGTAATTCTTCAACTTTTTTTTCCGCTTGAGCAATATCTTTCTTAGAAGTATTTGGTGCTTCTTTAATAATCGATAAATAGCGAACAGACTCATACAATTCAAAATCTTTTGCCGAAGAGATTGCCTTGCAACCAACCTCACCAAAACGACGCAAATATTCAGCATATTCAGGGTTTGCAATAATTGGTGCATGCCCTGCTCCTTCATGAATAATATCAGGTGCTGGCGTGTATTCTATATGCTCTAATTGGCGAATATCGCTTGCAATAACCAATACATTATATGCCTGAAATTCCATAAAAGCATTTGGCGGAATAAAACCATCTACTGCCACTGCAGCCCAACCAATCTCTTTTAAAATACGATTCATACCGTACATATTGGGGATATTATCTACAGAAATACCTGTGATATCCAATCCTTTAAGATATGATTCATGAGCAACCGTACTCAAATAATTTACATTTTTACGCATAGCATACCTCCAAACAGCTTGGTCAATGGCAGAATAGTCATCGTAATTTTGAGGCTTAATAAATTGCCTTAAATACGTTGGTAAACGATTTAAAATATCATTAGATTCTATATTAGAAAGCTCCATGCATTAAGAATTCATTGTATGTAAAAGTACAAATTATAGTAACGTTATGTATTTTTTTAACGTTCGCTTAATTTGTTAATTTTTATAATTCTAAATGACAGAAAGAGGATGTGTGAATTAAAAAATCAAAATTATTGTATCTTTATCCACCAAAAACTAAAAAATTATGAGAGGAAGGGGTGGCTTAAAAATTCGATTATTGATTGGTGCAGGAATCATTTTATTTACATTATTCAAGTACTATTCTAAAAGAGAAACGAACGAATATACTGGTAAATCTCAAAGTGTAGATTTAACTGTAGATCAAGAAATTCAATTAGGTTTACAAAGTGCGCCTCAAATGGCAGCTCAGCATGGTGGTTTACACCCTGATCAACAAGCGCAACAACTAGTTGATAACGTTGGAGCGAAATTAGTTAACAATAGTATAGCCAGACAATCACCTTATAAATATGAATTCCATTTATTAAGAGATCCTCAAACTATCAATGCGTTTGCATTACCTGGTGGACAAATATTTATTACATACGCTTTGTTTTCAAAGCTAGAAAACGAAGATCAACTCGCTGGTGTTTTAGGACATGAAATTGGACATGTTCTTGGTAGGCATTCTGCCGAACGTATGGCAAAGCAAGGCTTGACACAAGGGCTTATTTCGGGTGTCATGGTTGGTGGTGGAGAAGGTATTGGCCAAATGTCTGCAATGATTGCTAATACTATCAATATGAAATATGGTCGTGAAGATGAACTTGAAAGTGACGAATTAGGTGTCCTTTTTTTAATGAAAGCTGGCTATCAACCAGAAGAAATGATTGGTGTTATGAAAATTTTAAAAGCGGCGGCTGGCCCTAATCGAACACCTGAATTTCAAAGCACGCACCCAGACCCAGAAAACAGAATAGAAATGATTAAAGAAGCTATAAAAAAAAATCGAAAGCAATAGTTAGAACTACCTAAACAGCACACGAGAACAAATCCATAAAGAAAATAATGAAAGTTTTACCAAAGCTATCTTTTATACTGTTGTTGTCGCTATTATATTGTTTATTCTCTTTAAATTTGCACCAGTTTAAAAAAAGAGAAATATATGATGAATCCTTGGCATGATGTAAGTGTAGGAATTGATGTTCCTGAAATTGTAACTGGCATTATTGAAATACCTAAAAACACCCGAGCAAAATACGAATTAGATAAAGAAAGTGGCCTGTTAAAATTAGATAGAGTCTTATACTCTTCTATGTATTATCCTGCAAATTACGGTTTTATTCCACAAACGTATTGCGATGATAATGACCCTCTCGATATTGTTATTCTATCTCAAATTGTAATACAACCTATGTGCTTAGTTAACGCAAAAGTTATTGGTGTAATGCGCATGTTAGATGATGGCGAGATGGATGATAAAATTATCGCTGTCGCAGAAAATGATATGAGCGTAAATCATATAAATTGTATAGAAGAATTACCACGTCATTTTTTTAGAGAGCTTAAAAATTTCTTCGAAGATTATAAAAAATTAGAACATAAAACTGTCGTTGTAGAAGATTTTCAAAATAAAGAAATTGCTTTAGCAATTGTGAATCAAAGTATTATAGATTACAAAGCAAAATTTAAAAAATAAATAAAAAAGAGAAGTATTAATTTCTCTTTTTTATTTCTAAAACTTGGCTTTTTTCCTTTTAATCTTTGAATAAAGCACGTCAGAAATTACTTTGTACGCATTACACATTTAGGCATATTCTAAAGCCGTGTACCGTCTATTAGATTTCACCTTTAGTTAGTAACAAATTCACGATTTGTGAAATTTATTAGTTAAAAATTATCAAAATGCTAAAACTTTATCAAACTTAAAACATTGATATATTAATTAGTATTTTTGTACTAACAAACATGTATTTTAATCATAATGAATAAAAAAGCTATTTTAATAATCCTTGACGGATGGGGAATTAGTCCAAATCCTGAAGTTTCTGCCATCGCAAAAGCTAACACCCCTTTTATCGATTCTTTATATACTAAATATCCTAATGCAACTTTAAGAACCGATGGTTTACATGTTGGCTTACCCGAAGGTCAAATGGGCAATAGCGAAGTTGGTCATATGAATCTTGGTGCGGGTAGAATTGTGTATCAAGATCTTGTAAAGATAAATCTAGCAGTGGAAAATGATAAATTAGCAGATGAACAAGTGTTAAAAGATGCTTTTACTTATGCTAAAGAAAATAATAAAAAAGTACACTTTTTGGGCTTGGTTTCTGATGGCGGTGTACATTCACATACCAACCATTTAAAAGGCTTGGTAAAAGCTGCAGATGCCAGTGGAGTACAAAGCTATATTCATGCGTTTACCGATGGTCGAGACGTTGATCCGCAATCTGGTATTCAATACATAAGCGATTTACAAGAGTTCTTACCTAACCATAACAGCCAATTAGCTTCAATTATAGGTCGCTATTATGCTATGGATAGAGATAAACGTTGGGAACGCATAAAACTAGCTTACGATTTAATGGTTAATGGTACAGGCACGAAAGCTACAAATGCCAAAAGAGCCATTCAAGATAGTTATGACGAAGACATTACCGATGAGTTCATAAAGCCTATTGTACTAGTTGATGAAAATGAAGAACCAATTGCTACCATTAAAGAAGATGATGTAGTGATTTTCTTCAATTTTAGAACCGATAGAGGTCGACAATTAACACAAGCACTATCTCAAGAAGATTTTCATGAATTCAATATGCATAAATTGAATCTCTACTATGTTACCATGACTAATTATGATAACACTTATAAAAATGTTAATGTTATCTATCCTAAAGAAGATTTAACCCAAACATTGGGCGAAGTGCTAGAAAAGCATGGTAAAAAACAGATTAGAATTGCAGAAACAGAAAAGTACCCGCACGTTACTTTTTTCTTTTCTGGCGGTAGAGAAAAAGAATTTAAAGGTGAAAAACGTTTGATGTGTCCTTCTCCAAAAGTAGCGACCTATGATTTGCAACCCGAAATGAGCGCACAAGATATTACCGATGCTATTATCCCAGAACTCGATAAACAGGAAGCAGATTTTATCTGTCTAAACTTTGCAAATACCGATATGGTTGGACATACTGGTGTGTTTGAAGCCGCAGTAAAAGCCGCAGAAAAAGTGGATGCTTGTACTGAAGAAATAGTAACAGCAGCACTCAAAAATGACTACACCTGTATTATTATTGCAGACCATGGTAATAGTGAAAAAATGATTAATGAAGATGGTTCGCCAAATACTGCTCATACTACAAACCCGGTTCCTGTGATATTAGTTGACAAAGAATTAACCACCATAAAAGACGGAATTTTAGCCAACATTGCTCCTACCGTATTAGAACTTCTCGGAATTGAGAAACCTGCTATTATGAACGAAGAGTCTTTGCTGTAAAAAATTTTCAATGAAAAAACTGTTCTTCTTTTTATTTTTAAGTTTCTTGTCACTTTCTGTTAAGGCACAAAAAGAAATAATTTCTCAAAATAGAGTCGATTTTATTGGTGTTAAAACGACATCTTTTTTTAAGCAACAACCTCATGCAAAATGGTTCAATGAAAGTTACGATCATTATGAATTAGATACAAAAACAATTAATAAGCTTAAAAAACACCTCGACGGAATTACAATTAAAGTATTTATGTCGGTTTGGTGTCATGATAGTCATCGTGAAATTCCAAGATTATTTAAAATTTTAGAAGCTATCTATTTTAATGAAAATAAGTTAGAAATCGTTGCTTTAAATAGAGTAAAAAAAACACCAGACAATCTACAAGAAGGTTTTAATATACTTAGAACACCTACGCTTATTTTCTACAAAAATGGTAAAGAAATTTCTCGGTTTGTTGAACATCCTCGAAAAAATCTAGAAAAAGATATGCTTACAATTTTACGTGGTAAAAATTATAAACACGCCTATTTTAAAAAGCAAAACCATTAATTTTATCTTAAGTATGCTACTAAGTTAGAATAGTTTAAATTTGCAAAAAATTCAAAAAAAGAATGCTGCCAAGAAATCATTTAATTATTGCTGTAGATTTTGACGGAACTATTGTTGAAGATGCCTATCCTGAGGTTGGTAGTGCTAGAATTTTTGCTTTTGAAACTTTAAAAGAGCTGCAAAGCGATGGTCATCGCTTGATTCTTTGGACGTATAGAAACGGTAGTAAACTAGACGAGGCAGTAGCTTTTTGCGAGAAAAAAGGTATTGAATTTTATGCTGTAAATAAAAACTATCCTGAAGAAGTATATGAAGGCAAGGTAAGTAGAAAAATAAATGCCGACCTTTTTATAGACGATAGAAATATAGGAGGTATGTTAGGCTGGGGAGAAATTTATAGCCTTATTACAAATAAACCCGAAATTCTTTTAAGAAAAAAGGCTAAGAAGAAAGGATTCTGGCGTTTATAAATTGACCTTATGATTAAAATAAAAACCAAAGAAGAAATAGAGTTAATGCGCGAAAGTGCATTGATTGTTTCTAAAACATTAGGTCTACTAGCCAAAGAAGTAAAACCTGGCGTTACAACGTTGCATTTAGATAAATTAGCAGAAGAATGTATTAGAGACCATGGAGCTATCCCTGGTTTTTTAGGTTTGTATGATTTTCCTAATACACTATGTATGAGCCCAAATGCACAAGTGGTTCATGGTATTCCTAATAGCAAACCCCTTGAAAGCGGCGACATTATTTCTATTGATTGCGGTGCCCTAAAAAACGGTTTTTATGGTGATCATGCGTATACGTTTGAAGTGGGCGAAGTAGATTCAGCAACAAAAAAATTATTACAAATTACTAAAGAAAGCTTATACGAAGGTGTTCGAGAATTTAAAGCGGGCAATCGTGTTGGCGATGTAGGTTTTGCTATTCAGGATTACTGTGAAAGTCATGGATATGGCGTGGTTCGTGAATTGGTTGGTCATGGTCTAGGCAGAAAAATGCATGAGGATCCAGAAATGCCTAATTATGGAAAACGTGGTAGAGGCAAAAAATTTAGCGAAGGTATGGTTGTCGCTATAGAACCTATGATAAATTTAGGAACGCATAAAACCAAGCATTTAAAAGATGGCTGGACGATCTTAACTGCCGATGGTAAACCTTCTGCTCATTTTGAACACGATGTTGCTATTGTTAATGGTAAACCTGAGTTACTTTCTACATTTAAATATGTGTATGATGCTTTAGGTATTGAAAGTGATGAGGAAGAAGAATTTAGACAAGTCAAGCTAACTATTTAGCGTTGAAAATATTTAAATACATACTTAACACACTTCCCCGTCCTTTTTTAATAAAAGCTAGTTATTGGGTTCGTCCTTTATTTGCTTTTTACTTAAAAGGTTCTACCTATACCGACCCTATAGATGGTAAAAGCTTTCGTAAATTTTTACCCTACGGATATGGTACACAACGTCCGAACGTATTATCGCCAAGTACACTTTCGCTAGAAAGACATCGCTTGTTGTGGCTATACCTTCAAAATGAAACTGACTTCTTTACTATTGAAAAGTCAAAAAAAGTGTTACATATGGCTCCTGAGCAGTGCTTTTTAAAACGCTTTAAAAAACTACAGCATATAGATTTAGTTACTGCCGACCTCTACTCGCCTATCGTTGATGTAAAAGCAGATATTTGTGACTTACCTTTTGAAGATAATAGTTTTGATGTTATTTTTTGTAATCACGTATTAGAACATATCGCAGACGACAAAAAAGCAATGCAAGAGCTTTTTAGAGTGTTAAAAAAAGGGGGCATGGCAATATTGCAAATACCACAAGATTATTCGAGAGAAACCACTTATGAAGATTCTAGCATTACTTCACCCGAAGAACGTAAAAAACATTTTGGGCAATACGATCATGTACGTGTGTATGGAAGTGATTATTTTGACCGATTAAGAGCCGTAGGCTTCAAAGTTGATGAAGTCAACTACTCTAAAAAACTTTCCGAAAAAGAACTAGATAGGTATCGCCTAATGAAAGATGAGATTTTACCTGTTTGTTTTAAATGACAAAGTCATCCTGAATTTATTTCAGGACCTCATCAATATAAAATCATAACATTACCGCAACTCCTTTATATCATCGTCAGCAATCCACCCAATTTTACCATCCGCAATTTTAATTTTTCTGTATCCGTCAAGGCTTTCTAGTAATTGCACTTTTGTACCTTCATGTAATTCAAAACTGATTTCACTTGAAGCAGTTGGTGCACTTTTTACACTAGTTTGTTCTGCAAAAACAATAGCAGTTTTATAGTTTTTAACATACTCATAATTAGTATATGAAAACAATACCGCAATGATGATAAGAAAAGCACTTATAATACTCGAAATAAAGTAAAATCGCTTATTAACAGAACTGTAAGAAAAATGATATAACAAAAATAATAGCGCAAACAAAAATGAACAAACAACAGCAACATATGCCCAAGTATTATACGAATATTTTTGAATAATACTTTTAGAAAATTTCTGCCCTAATGTCTTAGGCAATGCTTCAATATTATCGATGCCCATACGTTTTGCAAAACTCAAATTATGAGCAGCATCTGTATTATTAGGATTCAATAAAAGTGCCTTTTCATAATAATAAACCGCTGGTGCAACTTGATTCGTTTTATAATAAGCATTTGCCATATTATAGTACAAATCATCCGATTCTAATTTACTAGTACTTATTAGTTCATACAACGATAAAGCCTCTACATATTTTTCTTGCTGATACAGTTTATTTGCTTCAACAAATAAACTATCAGCCGACTGAGCTAACAATGTGCTTGATATAATTAATACTAAAATGGTGAATAATTTTTTCATATTTCTGGATTCCTGCCTCCGCAGGAATGACAATCATTTATAATTGTTTATCAATTTTTGTAATTACTTGTTTTGCGTTTTCATATTCTTGCTGCATCATTACATTCGTACTTGGTGCGTAGCGCGCAAAATCACTATCATTTAATACTTTTACAAAGGCACTAATTGTTAGTTCATCTACACCCCTAGTTTCCAAAATATCGGCAATCTTTTCTTTGCTAATATCAGATGTTTCTATTTGTAATTTGGCTTTTAAATAATTATGCAAAGCCTTTTCTAAAGCGATATAAAATGGTTCTTTATTACCTAGTTGTTTTTTAGCCTCTGATAAATATTTCCGCGCTAAGCGATCAGCCTTTCTACGTTTCGCACCAACAATATCCTTATCTCTTGCTCGCTTTTGTTTACCTATGTACATTCCGATAGGAATAGAAAATAGAGGTAAAATTAATAAAACATAAAACAAATTAGAATTCAAAAAATCTGCTGCTTTACCTATAGGCTTTAAATTTGCACTAGTACTAATATATCTAATTGTAGTACCCGAACTCACAACATCTCTTTTAACAATACTTGTATTCTTGTCACTAGATGGTATAGCTCCTTGTGGCGCATTGATAAAAATAGGATCTGTACTAATGGTTTTATATGTCTTATCTTTTAAACTAAAATAAGAAAATGATACAGGAGGAATTTTGTACTTTCCTTTAAATTGTGGTACGACCGTATATTGATCGTACACTTTTCCGTTTAACCCAGCAAGATTCGTTCTAATATTTTCTTTATGCTCGGGTTCATATTTTTCTAATCCATTGGGGGTTTCTATACTCGGTAAAACAATTAGTTTTAAATTTCCTTTGCCAGAAACTTCCACTTTTATTTGAGCAGACTCATTCGCTTTTAACTCAGTTTTACTAGCTGTTACGTTAAAATCTAAATCACCTACGGCACCCGAAAAATTTGTAGGCTTATTTTCTATTGGTAAGGCTTTTACATTTACTGTTCGTTTCCCTGTTGTAACAGTTAAATTTGCCGTTTTATTGATTCTATTACCAAACAAATCTGTACGGCCAATAGGAACGCCAACAGCGGCTTCAATACTCATTGGGTCTATGGTTAGTTTACCAGATTTTTGAGGAATTAGAACTGCCTTTTTAACAATAACATAGCGGTGGGGTTTCCCTTGAAACTCACCCATTTTAGGTTCCCACTGATTTACATTAATGTTTTGATTCCAAAAACCATTAAATGAGGGCGCTTCTAGTTCTCTTGTATTACGAACTGAAACATTATTTACATCAACATATAACTTGTAAATAATTGAGATACTTTCACCTACATAGGGACTCGCATTTGAAATTTCGGCTATTAAATGTACATTTTGTGAAGCAACATAATTAGGGTCTTTAGGGTCTTTAGGAATTTCTACGGCTCCTGTAACCGTCACTTTTACTGTATTTGTTTTTACAACATTCCCTTCGTATTCTATCGTTGCTGAGGGTATTGTATACACTCCTTTTTTATTCGGCTGTATAGTATATGTATATGATTGTTCGAAAGATTTTTTCCCATTTAGATATGAAAAATTAGTCGCCTGCATCGGGCCTGCCAGTAACTTGAAATTTTTGAAATTTGGTGGTGTAAAGTTATCGCCTCCTTGTTTATTAATTGAAAAAGTAATGCGCAAACGTTCATTTGAGCCTAATCTGCTTTTACTTACAGTGGCTTTAAATGACAATTCTTGAGCTACTATATTTAAGCTCAAAAACAGAAACATTAAAAATATTCTTATTCTCATTTTTAGTCTTCAATTCTCCAAGGCGGATTCTTTCTGTTTTTTCCGCCATGAAAAATAATAATTTTATTATTATCTAAATCTTTTAGTCTTGCCTCTCGCCAACCCCATGATTTATCATTTGGCAACTCATCAAATTGTAGCCCTTTCTTTACTAGTTCATCAACTGTTTTGTCTAAATTTTCATTTTCGAAATATAGTGTTATCCCATCTCCTTTAGGTAATTCATCAACCAAATGGATTGAAAAAGTTGCATCCCCGTCAGGGCATTCAAAACGAACATATCCTGGCAAAGCGTTAACAATTAATTTTAAGCCAAGTATTTTATAAAATTCAGTTGCCTTAAAAATATCTAAAGATGGAATTGTTACTTGATTCAAATTCATTAATTACCAATCTTTTTCTTGTTTTATTTTTCGTCCTTTTGCTTTTTTAGCATTTACTTTTTTCTGAGTTTTATTTTCCTCGTTATTCATTGCCTCTAACAACTGCTTAATTTGTTGCTTAGACAACTTATTTTTTTGAGGTTCAGGCTGTTGTTTTTTCTTGTCGTTTTCGCCTTGCTTATCTTTATTGGGGTCTTTTTTATTATCTCCTTTTTTGTCTTTATCCTTATCGCCTTTATCGCCCTCTTGTTTATCTTTATTTTGATCTTTCTTGTCCTTCTTATCTTTGTCGTCTTTATTTTGATCTTTCTTATCGTCGTTTTTGTCCTTATTATTTTTATCCTTTTCTTTATTATCAGCTTCCTTTTTTAGGAGTTTTTGTGCCAATGCTAAATTATAACGAGTCTCATCATCTTTTGAATTGTTTCGTAATGAATTTTTATAGGCTTCTATGGCCTTATCATATTGTTTTTCTTTCATAAATACATTTCCCATATTATGAAAATTCTCTGCCTTCGTCAATTTATTTTCTGTTGTCTTAGTAACCAAATCATACATTGGCAACGCTTCTTTAAATCTATTTTGTTGATAAATGGCGTTTCCTAAATTATAATTTGCTTTTTCATAGTTAGGGTTTACCTCTAAGGCCTTTTTGTACTGTATTTCGGCATCTGTAAAATTATTCTGATTATAAAAATCATTTCCATCGCGGATAATTTCCTTTTCAGGCTTCTTTGTCTTTTCTGTTTCTTTCGCTTTTTGAGCGAAAGAAACAGAAGAAATCAATACTATTATTAAAAAAATCTTGTTCATCTTAATTTTCTTTTTTGTCACCCGTTTAAATTTTTATAATTTCTCAAAATCTAATTAAAAAATTAAGAACGTGTGTAACCACTTCGTTCTCTCACTAAAAATTTTAAAACTATTCATTCCTGAATTTTCTTTTAAGATTTATTAGTTTTCGTTTCATTAAACAAATTTAATTGTTGAACCCACTTTGTTTTTTTATTCAACATCAATGTATCAAAAATAAGAAACAGCAAGCCAAAACCAATAAACCATTGAAACTGATCTTTATAATCAGAAAATTGTTTGGTTTCAAATTCTTTTTTATCGGCAGCCAATAATAATTCATCAATATAGTCAACTGTTTTTGAGGTATTATCGCCGTATAAATATTCGCCATTCCCGTCAGAAGCAATTGTCTTTAATGTTTTATCATTTAATTTGGTAATAACCACTTCGCCTTTACGGTCTTTTTTATAACCAATTAATGTGCCTTCTCGCTTAAGTGGAATAGGGCCTCCTTTTGAAGTACCTACACCAATAGCATATATTTTTATGCCTTCTTTGGTCGCCTCTTCTGCAATATAACTTACATTTTCTTGATGATCTTCACCATCAGAAATAACAAATAGATAACGGTTCGTTTGGTCATCATCATCATAATAACTTTTTGCTAATTTCAACGCTTCGTTTATGGCTGTTCCTTGTGAAGAAACCATATCAGGATCAGCATTTTGTAAAAACATCTTTGCTGCTGCATGATCTGTTGTAATTGGTAGCAATGGATATGCATTACCCGCATAGATAATAATACCAACTCTGTCACTACCCAACTTATCTATAATTTTTGAAATTATCTGTTTCGATTTTTCCAAACGGTTGGGAGCAATATCTTCAGCTAACATACTTTTAGAAACATCTAATGCAAAAACCACATCTACTCCTTGACGCTTTATCGTTTTTAGTTTTGTTCCCATTTTAGGATTCACTAATGCAATGATTAGAAAAGATAGACCTATTGCAATTGTCAACACTTTTAAAACAGATTTAAAAGGAGATACTTCTGGACTTAATCTTTCTAACAGAGCAGCATCAGCAAACGATTTTTGTTTTCTTTTTTTCCAAAAAGCAACCAACAAATATGCAACTAGCAATACTGCGATTGCTATAAAGTAGATAAAGTAAGTTTTTTCTTCTAATTGATACATTTCTTATTGTTAATCTCTTGATTTATGTAATTGAAATCTTCAGCAATACTGTTTCAACAAATCCACGTTTTACTAAATAAAACTTCTGAAAACTGTAAACCTCAATGTCATTTCTAACAAAATTAAAAATCCTGCTAATAATACAAAAGGTCTATATTTTTCTTGATAATTATAATATTTAAATTCTTCTACTTCTGTTTTTTCTAGCTTATTAATCTCATCATAAATCGAAGCTAGCTTTTCATTATCAGTAGCTCTAAAGTATTGCCCTTGGGTTTCTTCAGCTATAAATTGTAATAATTTTTCATCTATTTCTACTGGTGCATTTCTAAACAACAAATCTCCTTTGGCATCTTTAGCATAAGGGAATAATGCAGTTCCGTTAGTCCCCAGCCCAATTGTATAGACTTTTATATCGAGTTCTTTTGCTAATTCTGTTGCCGTTTTAGGATCTACAAATCCCGAATTATTTACGCCATCCGTCAATAAAATAATGACCTTACTCTTCGCTTTACTTTCTTTTAATCTATTTACGGCAGAACCCAATCCCATGCCAATGGCAGTACCACCTTCTAAGTCGCCCCAACGTAATTTACGAACTGTATTTATTACAATACGCTTATCGCTTGTAATAGGTGTTTGCGTAAAACTTTCGCCTGCGTATACTACAATTCCAATTCTATCATTTGGTCGTTTATTTACAAATTTTGTAGCTACATCTTTAAGCGCTTCTAAACGATTTGGCTTTAGATCTTTAGCCAGCATACTTGCTGATACATCAATTGCCATTACAATATCAATGCCTCTAGTGGTTTTTGTTTTTTTACTTACTTCTACATTACGCGGTCTTGCCAATGCTATAATTAATGCTGCAAATGCTACTAATCTTAACAGATATAATAAAGGTTTTAATTTTGCTATTATTGATTGATCAGCAAAGCCCTTAGTATTCGCCATTTTCAACGTAGCAGTATCTTTTTTACGCATAAAAAAATACCATACCCCTATTAAAGGAATAAGCAGCAGTAGCCATAAAAACTCTGGACTGTAAAACTCAAAATTATTCCACAACTTCATCTTCTACTTTAATTTTTGGATGTAATTCATCTATTATTTCACCAGCACCATTTCTATGCAGTTCTATCTCGTTCATTAAAGGTTTGAATTTTGCAAATTTTACTAAATCTGCCTCCTTTAACAATTTATTTAGTTTCTCTATCGTTTCTTTTGGAATATTCAGTGCATTACTAGAAGAATTAAAATCTGTTATTGACTCCAGCAATTCATCAGTTGTAGATTCTAACGCAGGAATGTTTAACTCACGTTCAATATACGTTCTTACAATATCAGTTAACTCAACATAATATTGCTTGATCTTATTCTTTTGCCATAATTGCTTTTCATCTAATTCACTTAGACGCTTTAAAGCCAGTTGATATGGAGGAATTTTTGCTTCAATTTCTTCTTTTGTTTCTTTTTTTCTTAATACAAAGTACAATATGATTCCTATAAGTAATAATGCCCCAAGTAACCACCATAAATAACTTTTAAAATCATCAAAAGTGTAGGGCTCATTTTGTATTGATTTGATGGTATACATTTGCTGTTTTGTAGTATCAACAGCTACCGTATTTACATCTATCATTAACGAATCTGTCAAATACTCTTGACTCCAAATAAATACACGCTGTCGCGGAATAACATAGCGTCCGCTATCAAAACTCGTAAGCGCATACTTTTTGATGAGCCTGTTTTTAAGTGTATCAATATCGAATGATTCTATAACCTCAACACGTGCAAAACTGTCTAGCCTAATTTCTGTGAAATTAACACCAGTATCAGCATTATCAACTACTATTTCGTAATTGATTGTTTCACCAATACGTATTTTAGTTGTATCGGCTTTAACGTAAACATTCGGTTGGCTTTGCGCAAAACCAATAAAACCAATTAATAGGGTAATATGTACTAAGTATCTTCTCATTTTAAACTCCAACACCAATATTTGATTCTTTAAGCTCCTTTCCGTTTAAAATAACCGAGTAATTTTTTAACATAGCTTTCATCTATTCTTGTACTGATTGTTCCTGAGCCACTTCTTTTAAAAGTATTCTCATAATAATCAACTGTTTGTAAATAATTTGCTCTATAACTTGTACGTACTTTTTTAGAATTTGTATTTACTAAGAGCGTTTTACCTGTTTCAGCATCTAACATAGGTACCATTCCTAATTTTGGAATTTCTTCCTCATATTTATCGTACACTCTAATACCTGTTACATCATGTTTTCTACCAACAATTTTTAAAGCATTATCGTAATCTTCATCCATAAAATCAGATAAAATAAATACAATAGCTTTCTTTTTCATCACATTCGAAAGGTAACGTAAGGCGTGGGTAATATTTGTTTTTTTGCTTTTTGGATGAAACTCTATCAATTCTCTTATAATTCGTAATACATGTTTTTTTCCTTTTTTTGGCGGAATAAACAACTCTATTTCATCAGAAAAAAGTAACAAACCTACCTTGTCATTATTTTGAATGGCCGAAAATGCCAACGTGGCACTAATCTCTGTAATCGTTTCTCTTTTAAATTGCTCAGATGTACCAAAAAATTCAGAACCGCTTACATCAACCATCAATAGCATAGTTAGCTCTCTTTCCTCTTCAAAAACTTTTACAAAAGGTTCATGATACCGAGCAGTCACATTCCAATCGATACTTCGAATATCATCACCAAATTGGTATTGTCGTACTTCAGAAAAAGTCATACCACGCCCTTTAAACGAACTATGATATTCGCCAGAAAATATATGATCAGACAAACGACGTGTCTTGATCTCTATTTTTCTAACTTTTTTAAG
>RCNE010000210.1_pt1 | contig 30532 bp, 25 predicted proteins | sample 2041361 | NCBI WGS metagenome assembly RCNE01 (sample SAMN09708229, study PRJNA481090) | Marine sediment metagenome, whole genome shotgun sequencing project. | reverse complement strand
TTTTCTTCTAATACTCCATTTTTTAGTTTGATTAGACCTTCATGTTGTCCGCCAATTTTTTTACCTAACCAATTGATTGTTGATTTTTCCGTGTTAACTTTTTGCGTTTGGGCAAATAATCCAAAACTTGATAGTGTTAAGACTAATGCCAATAAATAATTTGTTGTTTTCATTTTTTTAAGATTTTGTTCCATACAAATATCCAAAGCAATGAAACGAATTGCATTAACCTAGATTAAGAAATGAAACAGGAGAAAATTATTTTGATTTTGCTATTTTTCCTCGGATTTTGCTAAGAGCTTCTGGAGTAATACCTACATAAGATGCAATCATTCGCTGCGGCACTCTATTGGGCAATTCAGGATATGTTTCTAAAAACAATTCATAGCGGTCTTTTGCATTTGCGCTCATCAACATAATTATCCTTCTTTGCAAAACAGCAATTCGTCTGGCCATTAAGTGAGCATTTTCTTTGAGTTGTTCCTCGGTTAAAGATGCTTCTCTAAAATATTTGCGATTAAAAACAACCACTTCAGAATTTTCCAAACAATCAATAAATAACTCTGTGGGATGATTAAATTCTTGAGATTCAATATCAGCGATCAACCAACCTTCGGAAGCAAACATAAAAATGTGTTCCTTTCCTTTTTCGTCAATGGTATAGCTTCTTAATAGACCTTTCTTAACAAAATATGCCAGAGAACTTAATTCTCCTTCTCTTTGAAGGATTTCTCCTTTTTTTATTTGCTTGATTTTTGCGTTTGAGTCAAGACTTAATATTTCGCTTAGGTTTTCCATTCTTTTTTAATGCACGCCAATGTCGAGATATTGTTTCGTTTTAATGAACTATATCGGTTGTTAAACGAAGTTCGACTATTTTTTTATAAAAGTCAAGCTATACTAATCTAGTATAATAGAATACGAAATTCTTTTAACTCACTATTACTTAGGAAACTTTTCTCGAATTTTGTCTAAACATAAATTGTGAATACTACCTGCATGCGAATGTTGTTTTCCTAATTCTGGTTTATATGTTCCTTCTTGAACCTGCCCTCCAATTTGTTGATATGCTTCTCTAAAACTTGTTCCTTTAACTACCAAATTATTAATACTATCTACCGTAAATAGATATTGGTATTTTTCATCTGTTAAATCAACATCTTTTACTATTATTTGCTGAATAGCATAGTTAAAAATATCTAAGATATCCTTTACATCTTCAAAAGCAGCAATCATATTTTCTTTTAACAACTGAAAATCTCTATGGTATCCGCTTGGTAAATTATTGGTAATCAGTAACATTTCATTATACAAAGCCTGAATTTTATTGCATTTACCCCTAATCAATTCAAACACATCGGGGTTTTTCTTATGCGGCATAATGCTACTTCCTGTAGTTAATTCATCAGGAAAAGAAATAAATCCGAAATTCTGACTCATATACAAACAAATATCCATAGAAAATCGAGCGAGTGTATTTGCCAAACCGCCAAATGCCATTGCTATCGTACGTTCACTTTTACCTCTACTTAGTTGTGCTGCCACCACATTGTATTTTAAAGTAGAAAACTGTAATTCTTTAGTAGTTAATTCTCTATCGATAGGAAAAGAACTTCCGTAACCTGCCGCAGAACCTAACGGATTTTGATCTACTGTTTTCAATGCAGCATTCAATACATACACATCGTCTATTAACACCTCAGCGTACGCAGAAAACCACAATCCGAATGATGAAGGCATTGCTACTTGTAAATGTGTATAGCCTGGTAATAATTGCTCTTTGTGCGTTTCTGCTAGGCCCAGTAAAGTATCGAACAGCGTTTTTACTTTGTCATTAATAACATTCAAATTCTCTTTATAATATAATTGCAATGCCACTAACACCTGATCATTTCTCGAGCGAGCCGTATGAATTTTTTTACCTACCTCACCCAACTTTTTAGTTAGCTCATATTCTATTTTAGAATGTACATCTTCAAAAGAATTTTCAATAGTAAAGGTTCCTTTTTCAATAGTTGTAGCTAATTCTTTTAATCCAAATTTTAATTCTTGTAATTCATCTGAAGTAATAATACCAATAGATGCTAACATTATTGCATGCGCTAGAGATGCTTGTACATCATATTTTGCAATATGCATATCAATTTCTCTATCGTTACCAACAGTAAATTGTTCTATTTTTTTATCTATTGAAAATCCTTTATCCCAAAGTTTCATAACCTAAGTGTTTATTTGTTTGTGTGTTTTTCGTTGAGTTGTTAAGAAATTACTTTCTTTAACAACTCAATATATATCTGTATTCCTTCTTCAATTTCTTCTATATAAATAAATTCATCTGCAGAATGTGATCTTGTACTATCACCTGGTCCTAATTTTAGAGATGGACATGTCAATACAGCTTGATCTGAGAGTGTGGGTGAACCATAAGTATTTCTACCTAAAGCAATACCAGCTTGCACCAATTCATGCGCTACAGGAATTGACGAAGAGTTCAATCGCAAACTTCTAGGTACAATCGAATCACAAGGCGAACTCAATATCAAAATATCAGCAACTTCTTGATTTGAATATTGATCATTTACGCGAACATCTACAACCAATTTTACATCAGCTGGCACTGCATTATGCTGTTTACCTGCATTGATTTGCGTTACTGTCATCTTTACATCACCCAACGAATCTGATTTCTTTTTAAATGAAAAATCTTCAAACCATTTTAATACTTTACCAACTTTATAAATAGGATTATCGTTATTAGGATGCGCTGCGTGACTTGGTGTTCCTTTTACGATGGCATCAAAAACAACCAGACCTTTTTCGGCAACTGCTAAATGCATTAAAGTAGGCTCACCAACAATTGCCACATCTATTTTCGGAATCACAGTCAACATACTGTTCAAACCATTTTCTCCGCTATTTTCTTCTTCCGCGGAAGCGACCAATACCAAATTATATTTTAAATTTTCTTTAGTATAAAAATGAGTAAATGTTGCTAGTAAAGAAACCAAACATCCGCCAGCATCATTACTACCCAGGCCATACAATTTACCGTCTTCAATGATAGCCTTAAACGGATCTTTTGTGTACCCATTATTTGGTTTTACCGTATCGTGATGTGAATTTAATAGTAAGGTTGGTTTACTTTCATCAAAGTATTTATTCGTTGCCCAAATATTATGATGGGTTCGTTTACACGGAATATCATAGCTATGAAACCAGTTTTCTATCAGTTGTGCTGTTTTATCTTCTTCGGAAGAAAATGACTGAGTCTCAATTAAATTTTTCAGTAATCGAATAGCGCCTTTTGTAAGTTTTTTTGGTGTCATTTTATTCTTGAATAGTGGTGTATATAGTATTTGTTTGGAAAAGCATTGTTGGTTTACCAATACAAACTTTGTTTACTTTATTATGAATAGCATGAAAACAGTTATTCAGTTTTGGCAACATTCCATCTGCAATAATTCCTTTTTCTATTAGTGTTTTATAGGTTTTTGTGTTGATATTTTCAATTAAAGAATCATCATCATCGATACGTTCTAAAACTCCGTTTTTCTCAAAACAATAATACAATTCCGTTTTAAAATTCTTCGCAAAACCAACGGCTAATTCCGATGCAATGGTATCTGCATTTGTGTTTAGTAATTGTCCTTTTTCATCATGAGAAATAGCACAAAAAACTGGTGTAACATTATTTTCTACAAGTATTTCTAAGGTACCTGTATTTACTTTTTTAACATCACCAACAAAACCAAAATCAATTCCTTTAACAGGTCTTTTTTCCGAGATGATGCTATTTCCATCAGCTCCTGAAAAACCTACAGCATTACAAGCTACTGCTTGTAATTTCGCCACGATGTCTTTATTGATTTTTCCTGCATACACCATCGTAATAATGTCTAAAGTGTCGGCGTCTGTAATGCGTCTACCATTCATCATTTTCACCTCTACTCCCATTTGGTTTGCTAGTTTTGTTGCTAATTTACCGCCACCATGCACCAAAATTTTAGGCGTTTCAATCTTTGCAAAATCTTTTAGAAATGAATTCAGTTCAACTTCATTATCTATAATATTTCCTCCTATTTTTATAACTTTAAGTGTTTTCATAATTCCTGTTTTAACACACTTCGACTTACTTAGTGTAACGCGATTTATACTATAACTTTTCTAAAATTTGTTTAAGTACAATTTGTGCAGCAAAAGTTCTGTTATTCGCTTCTTCAATTACTACAGATTGTTCACTGTCTAAAACCGCATCTTCAACCACAACATTTCTTCTCACTGGTAAACAGTGCATAAATTTTGCATTCCCTAATTTTTCTTTTGTCATCATCCAAGAGGTGTCTTTTGTAAGAACTTCTCCATAATTTGAATAACTACTCCAGTTTTTTACGTACACAAAATCTGCATCTTTTAAGGCTTCTTCTTGGTTGTAATGTATAGGAACATTTTTAGTTATTTTGGTATCCAAATCATATCCTTCAGGATGCGTGATAGAAAAATCTACTTCTATTTCTTGCATCATTTTAGTAAAAGAATTAGCTACGGCTTGTGGTAATGCCTTAATATGTGGCGCCCAAGACAACACTACTTTTGGTTTCTTTTTGGTTTTTAATTCTTCAATCGTAATAGCATCTGTTAATGCTTGTAAAGGATGGGCGGTAGCACTTTCCATATTTACAATGGGTACACTAGCATATTTAACGAAACTGTTTAAAAGATATTCCGATTCATCTCTCTCTTTATCTTTTAAGGTTGGAAATGCTCTCACAGCAATAACATCTGCATATTGCGATATTACTTGTGCTGCTTCTTTTATATGTTCGGAGGCACTTAAATTCATTATCGTGCCATCTTCAAACTCTAAATTCCAAGCATCATTTACATTTAAAATCATGACTTGCATTCCTAAATTCTTTGCTGCTTTTTCGGTACTTAAACGGGTTCGCAAACTTGAATTGAAGAAAAGCATCACCAAGGTTTTATTTTTTCCAAGTTCAGAGAATTGAAATGGTGTTTTTTTCAAAGCGATAGCGTCCTCAATAAGTTGCGAAGGGTTTTCAATATCGGTTATATCTGTATATTTTTTCATAATTCTTGTTCTAATGCTTCAAAAAAATCATCAATATGTTCTTTTTGGACGGTTAACGGAGGTAATACCCTTAAGAGATTGGGATTCTTAGCACTACCGGTAAAAATGTGGTGTTCATAAATCAACTTCTTTCTCAATTCTGCCACCGGAAAATCAAATTCCAAGCCTAGCATTAGGCCTCTACCCTTTATAGCTTTAATAGTTGGTAGAGCCTGTGCTTTTCCTTTAAAATAAGCTGAAATTTCTTTGGCATTTTGCATCAAATTTTCCTCTTCAATCACTTCTAAAACTGTAATTGAAGCCACGCAAGCCAAATGATTCCCTCCAAAAGTAGTTCCTAATAGACCTAAAGATGCTTTTATAGATGGATGAATTAAAATACCCCCAATTGGAAATCCATTACCCATTCCTTTTGCAATAGAAATAATATCAGGTGTCACATTATGTTTTTGAAAAGCAAAGAAATCACCAGTTCTACCAAAACCAGATTGCACTTCATCTGCAATAAAGCATACATTGTATTTCTTACACAAAGATTCAATTCCTTGATAAAACTCAGTTGTACTTTCGTCTAAACCACCAACACCTTGAATACATTCCACAATAACAGCACACACATCATTTTTAGCTAATGCTTTTTCCAATGCTATTAAATCTCCTAAGTCTAAAATTTCTACTTCTTGTTGTGCATTTATAGGCGCAATAATTTTAGGATTATCAGTTGCTGCAACTGCTGCGGAAGTACGACCGTGAAAACCATTTTTAAACGCAACAACTTTTTTCTTATTGGTATGGAAAGACGCTAATTTTAACGCATTTTCATTCGCTTCGGCTCCTGAGTTACATAAGAATAATTTATAGCCCTCACATCCAGAAAGTGCAGTCAGTTTAGTGGATAATTGAAATTGCAATGGATTCTGGATGGAGTTACTATAAAAACCAAGTTTACTAACCTGATCACTAATATTTTTCACATATTTAGGATGTGAATGTCCGATAGAAATTACGGCATGCCCTCCGTATAAGTCTAAATACTTCGTATTATTTTCATCAAAAACGTACACATCTTTTGCCTTTACAGGTGTGATGTCAAACAAAGGATATACATCGAATAAACTCATATTTGTTCTTTTTTGATATTGCTGATTTTATCAAACGACGCTATCATACCTTGAATTAATGAAGAACTCAATCCTTTATGTTCCATTTCATTTAATCCTTCTATCGTACAGCCTTGAGGCGTTGTCACTCTATCTATTTCTTCTTCTGGATGATTTCCATTTGTAATTAGCAAATTTGCCGCACCTTCGCTAGTATACATCGCTAATTCTTGCGCTTCTTTAGCATCAAAACCTAATTGAATTGCAGCCTGAGTAGTAGCTCTGATTAATCGCATCCAAAAAGCAACACCACTTGCGCAAACCACCGTTGCAGCTTGCATTTGTACTTCTGGAATACTTAAAGAATGTCCTAGTCGATTAAAAATAGCTTCTGCAATTTTAATGCGTTTTGCTCCTTGCTCATTACTACACAAACATGTCATAGATTTACCCACCGCAATTGCCGTATTTGGCATTGCTCTTATTATAAATTGTTCTGCACCTACTTCTTCTTCTATTTTAGCAATAGCATATCCTGTAATGGTAGATATCAACACATGTTTTTCGGTTAAATACGGCTTCACAAGTTTTAAAATTCCTTCAAAATGTGCTGGCTGAACTGCAAAAATTAAAATATCAGATTCTTGTACAGCAAGGACATTATCTGAAGTAAGATGCACGTTTTTATACCCCTCAAATTCCGAAAGTTCTTGAATGTTTCTTTTAGTTAGATACAAACTCGTAATTGCATTGTTGGTAATTAATCCTTTTGCAATAGAATTACCTAAATTTCCTGTTCCTATAATGGCTATTTTCATATTGTATTGTTTAGAAATAATTAGCTTTTAATTGAATTCCTTCAGACTCTTCAAATCCGTACATTAAATTCATATTCTGAATTGCTTGACCTGAAGCTCCCTTTAATAAATTATCTATGGTACTTGTAATTAATAATTTGTTTTCGTGTTTAACTAAGTGCAATAAACACTTGTTGGTATTTACCACTTGTTTTAAATGAATTTCTTCATCAGAAACAAACGTAAAAGCTGCATCTCTATAGTAATTCTTGTACAATTCTTTTGCTTCCTCTATAGTTCCATCGAACTTCGTATAAACCGTAGCAAATATTCCTCTTGAAAAATTTCCTCTATTTGGCACAAAGTTTATTTCTGAATTAAAATCGGATTGTAATTGGTTTACTGTTTGATTAACTTCTCCTAAATGCTGATGTGTAAATGCTTTGTAATGTGAAAAGTTATTATCTCTCCACGTAAAATGTGTGGTTTTAGATAAGGATGTTCCTGCACCAGTTGCACCGGTTACTGCATTTATATGCACATCATTTTTTAATAATTTATTTGCCGCTAATGGCAAAATTGCTAATTGTAAAGCTGTAGCAAAACAACCTGGATTTGCTATATATGTTGCTTTTTGTATCACTCCTTTTTGCAGTTCTGGCAAACCATAAATAAATTCTTTACTCTCAAAATTTTTGTCGGCAATTAATCTAAAATCATTACTTAAATCAATGATTTTTGTGTTTTCTGAAAAACTATTATTTTGTAAAAAAGCCGTGGAATTCCCATGTCCTAAACACAAAAACAACACATCTACAGTTGGATTTACTATACTTGTAAATTCTAACTCTGTAGAACCAATTAAATCTTGATGAACCTTATACACTTTATTACCAGCATTTGAAGTACTGTATACAAAATTGATCGTTGTTTTAGAATGATGTAACAACAACCTAATTAACTCTCCTGCGGTGTAACCTGCACCTCCAATAATACCTACTTCTAACATAATCTAAGAATTTACTTGTTGATAAATTTTGTTTTGATTTCCTACTATTTTTATGAAGCCTTTTGCCTCATCTGCAGTCCACCCGCTGTTTTCTTCACCATAACTTCCGAACTTAGCGTTCATTAAATCATGCTTAGAACGAATACCATCTAAACTAAACGTATATGGTTTTAGTGTTACTATTACATCACCCGAAACTTTTCCTTGGCTACTTTGTAAGAAAGCTTCCATATCTCGCATTACCGGATCTAAATATTGACCTTCGTGTAAATGCATTCCATAAAAACTTGCTATATATTCTTTATGTTGTAACTGCCATTTTGTAAGCGTATGCTTTTCTAATAAGTGATGTGCTTTTATGGTGATTAATGCAGCAGCAGCTTCAAAACCTACTCTACCTTTAATACCCACAATAGTATCACCAACATGAATATCCCTACCAATTGCATACGCAGCAGCAAGTGTATTTAAAGCTTCAATGTTTTTTTCTGACACATCTTTAGTTCCATTTACTGCAACCAATTCTCCTTTATCAAAAGTCAACACTACTTTTTCTTCTCCTTCTTTTTTTAACTGAGATGGATATGCAGTATCTGGCAAAGGTTTTTTTGACGTTAAGGTTTCTGAGCCTCCAACACTCGTTCCCCATAGACCTTTATTAACCGAGTATTTTGCTTTTTCCCAAGACATATCTACGTTATTTTCTTTCAGATAATCTATCTCTTGTTGCCTCGTTAATTTTTCATCTCTAATTGGCGTAATAATTTTAATATTAGGCGCCAACGTTTGAAAAATCATATCAAATCTTACTTGATCGTTCCCTGCACCAGTACTACCATGCGCAATATATTCAGCATCGATACTTTTAGCATACTCCACGATTTCAATTGCTTGAATAATCCGCTCAGCACTTACAGAAAGTGGGTACGTGTTATTTTTTAACACATTCCCGAAAATTAAATACTTCACTACCTTCGTGTAAAAAGTAGCAACGGCATCTATATTTTTATAGGTAGAAACACCCATTTTATAGGCGTTTTTTTCTATAGTTGAAATTTCTTTGTTCGTAAAACCACCTGTATTTACACTTACCGCATGTACATCATAACCAGCTTTACTTAAACTTACTGCACAATATGATGTGTCTAATCCGCCGCTATATGCTATTACTAATTTTTTCATTTTTTATCTTTTTTTAAAAACATAGTTTCTTTGATATGTTTTAATCTTTTAAAAACCTTCTCTTTCACTTTTCTATTTTCTTTTTTCTCTTTCGAATTTTGGTCATATAACATCCCTGTGCATAAGCACATTTTTTGTTCTGTTCGTTGTAAGACATCATAATTCTTACAGGTTTGACAACCATTCCAAAACGTTTGATCGTCTGTTAATTCAGAAAAAGTAACCGGTTTATATCCTAAATCGCTATTTAGTTTCATTACAGCTAAACCTGTCGTAATACTAAATATTTTTGCTTTGGGAAATTTTGTTTTTGAATGTTCAAAAATTTTCTTTTTTATCATTTTGGCGTAGCCCTTACCTCTAAAATCTGGGTGCACTATCAAACCCGAATTAGCAACAAATTTGCCATGACCCCAAGCTTCAATATAACAAAAACCAACAAAATCATTCCCATTAAGGGCAATAACAGCGTTACCTTTTTCCATTTTGGAAATAACATATTCAGGAGTACGTTTGGCGATGCCAGTACCTCTTACATTTGCAGATTCTGCAATTGTACTACAGATAATATCTGCGTATACAGTATGTGATTTATCAGCTATAACAATTTTCATGTTATGAAGATTTAATGATTAATATTTTTGTAATGATTTTTAAAAGGAGAACTGGACACACCTAAGTTCTAAAATATATAGATACCCTTACGGGCGACGCGGAAAATTGCGGCGTACATTTAATTTGTTATTAGGAACAATAACTAGAGCTTGAAATGATGATATGAAATGTTTTGTGTACAAAATTGAAAAAATAAAATTACGAAATAGTTTAGTTTAAGCTAGAGAACTAGCGGCGGCGAGAGCGCACGGGCAAACCAAGTTTTGCAAAACGTATTTTATTTTTATGAAGTTTCATATTGTAAAACTATGTAATTATTTTATACAAATAACAAAATGCACGCCTTTTTTAATGAGAATTATTATATTTTAAATTTTTAAGTGCTTTTATTTTTAAAAAAATATTTTATTCTTATTTTTTTGAATATTTGAAAATCAGTATTTAAAGAATATAATCGGTATTCACAAAATTGGATTTCTTAGACTTTAATATATCTTCTAAAATCTCATTGTTATATGGATTGTCTTTAGAAGCAATAAAAGTTCTAATTGAAAAACTACGTAAAGCATCATGTACGCTCAAGGTAGAGACAGCTGAATCTTTTCTTCCTGTAAAGGGAAACACATCTGGTCCACGTTGACAAGAACTATTCAAGTTCACTCTACACACTAAATTCACCAATGTATCTATGAGTTTTGACAATTGCTGAGCATCTCTTCCGAAAAGGCTGACTTGCTGCCCATAATTAGAATCGGCAATATCATCTAAAGGTTCATCAATATTCGTAAAAGATCGAATAGGAACTACAGGGCCAAACTGCTCTTCTTCATAAACTTTCATATCTTTTGAAACTGGATACAGCACCGCTGGAAAAATAAAATTCTCTGTTTTCTCTCCACCTTTTTTATTGATGATTTTTGCTCCCTTAGCTGTGGCATCATCAATTAATTCTTGAATATACTCGACCTTTCCAGCTTCTGGTAATGGTGTTAATTGAACTCCTTCTTCCCAAGGGTTACCTAGCTTTAAAGCATCTACTCTTGCCGTGTATCTCTTGTTAAATTCATCAGCAATATCTTCATGAACATATATTATTTTTAAGGCAGTACATCGTTGTCCGTTATACGACAACGTACCCGCAATACATTCGTTTACAGCTAAATCTATATCAGCATCTGGTAAAATTATTGCTGGATTTTTTGCTTCTAAACCTAATACTAATCTTAGTCTATTTGACTTAGGGTGTAGGCTTTGCAGTGCATTAGCAGAAGAACTATGACCAATTAAGGCTAGTACATCTACCTTACCTGTTTTCATAATAGGTGAAGCTACCGTTCTACCTCTACCATATAGCACATTTACCACTCCTTTAGGGAAACTCTCTTTAAAAGCATCTAACAAAGGAGAAATCAATAAGACTCCGTGCTTTGCTGGTTTGAATACCGTTGTATTTCCCATAATTAGGGCTGGTATCAGCAAGCAAAATGTTTCATTTAAAGGATAATTATAGGGACCTAAACATAATATAACACCTAGAGGACCTCTACGAATATGGGCGTAAATACCACTATTTTTTTCAAAACGAGCACTATCACGATCCATGTTCTTATAATCTTCGATTGTGTCGTAAATATAATCTATAGTTCTATCGAATTCTTTTTCGGCATCAGCTACCGTTTTACAGATCTCCCAAACTAAATACTTCACTACTTCATCACGTTTCGTTTTCATTTTTCCAACGAAAGTTTCCATACAAGCAATACGATCAGCTACTTTCATAGTAGGCCACTCACCTTGTCCTTTATCATAAGCAGCACATGCTGCATCTAATGCCTGCAAAGCTTCTTTTTCGGTCAAATTAGGAACTGTACCCAGTAACGTTTTACCCAACTTACCGTCAGCATCAGGAGTTAAAATAGGAGAGTACACATTCGCCATATCTCCTGTCCACTTGATTAATGTATTATTGATCAAGTAACTGTCTTGATGAATTAATGAATTTAACTGAAATTTTTGGGGAATATTATGTGTCGCTGACATATTTTTTACTTTAAATCTACAAGTTCAAAGTTCGTGTTTTTAAACCAAGAACTGAAACAAATCGGGTTTATTATTCAAATAATCGCCAAAGAAATTATGTTCTTTCATTCTTTGAATAAGTGGTTCTAAATCTGCTTTATCTTTTAATTGAATACCAACTACTGCTGGTGCATTTACTCGACTCGATTTTTTAGAATATTCAAAATGGGTGATGTCATCATTAGGTCCTAAAATTTCTGCCACAAACTCTTTTAGTGCTCCCGCTCTTTGCGGAAAACGAATAATGAAATAGTGTTTTAATTCGGCATATAGCAATGCACGTTCTTTAATCTCGGCAGTTCGTGTAATATCATTATTACTACCACCCACAATACAAACTACATTTTTACCTTTAATCTCTTCGGCATATTGATCTAAACAAGCAATACTCAACGCGCCCGCAGGCTCAACCACAATAGCATCTTTATTATATAAGTCTAATATGACTTGACATACTTTTCCTTCAGCAACAGTAACCATTCCTTTCAAATACTGCTTGCATATTTCGAATGTCTTGTCACCAACTTTTTGTACTGCAGCACCATCAACAAACTTCTCGATATTGAAAATTTCGGTATTCTTATTATTTTGTATAGAGGTTGTCATAGAAGGCGCTCCATGTGGTTCAACTCCAATTATTTTTGTTTTCGGAGACAGCATTTCAAAAACACCACATAAACCAGATGCCAAACCACCACCGCCAATAGCTACAAAAATATAGTCGATGGGTTGGGTTGCTTGTTCTAGAATTTCTAAGCCTACTGTGGCCTGCCCTTCAATAACTTTTTCATCATCAAAAGGGTGAACAAATATTTTTCCTTGTGTTTCACATATTTCTTTTGCCGCTTTGCTAGCATCATCATAGGTATCACCAATCAACACAATTTCAACATACTCACCACCAAACATTTTGGTCTGTTCTATTTTTTGACTCGGCGTTGGGGCGGGCATATAAATCGTTCCTTTTATGCCTAATTCTGAACAAGACATGGCAACACCTTGCGCATGATTTCCTGCACTAGCACAAACAACACCTCTAGCTCGTTCCTCTTCAGTTAAAGAACTTATTTTATTGTAAGCCCCCCTAATTTTATAAGAGCGAACTTGTTGTAAATCTTCTCTTTTTAATAGAATATTTGCATCATATTTTCTCGAATAAGTCAAACTTTTAGATAAAGGCGTAACTTCTGCTACTCCCTTTAAGTTTTCAGCTGCCAGTTTGATACTTTCAAGTGTAGGAAAATATGTAGTAGTGGTATTCATTTTACAATTGTTTCATAGCCGTCATAGAAGATCTTAGTATTGCTCCTACTTTTTCAACTTCATGATTTCTTATTACTGAATTCACGGCAATTAATTGTTGATTATCAACTTCATTTGAACTACTAAATGATTTTCCGATAATGTTAGTATCTACAGTTTTCATAAAATCAGTTAATAAAGGCTTACATGCATGATCGAATAAATAACAACCATACTCTGCAGTATCAGAAATCACTCGGTTCATTTCATATAATTTCTTACGCGCTATCGTATTTGCTATTAACGGAGTTTCGTGTAGTGATTCGTAATAAGCAGATTCTTCGATAATACCCGATTCTGTCATCGTTTCGAAAGCCAATTCTACACCTGCTCTCACAAAAGCAACTAATAACAACCCATGATCAAAATATTCTTGTTCACTAATATCTTGAGAAGTCACAGGTGTTTTCTCAAAAGCTGTTTCACCAGTTGCTGCTCTCCATGTTAATAGATTTTTATCATCATTTGCCCAATCTTCCATCATTGTTTTTGAAAAATGACCTGACATGATATCATCCATGTGTTTTTGGAATAATGGACGCATGATATCTTTTAACTCTTCCGAAATTTCGAATGCTTTAATTTTAGCAGGGTTTGAAAGTCTATCCATCATATTGGTAATACCACCATGTTTTAATGCTTCGGTAATGGTTTCCCAACCATATTGAATCAACTTTGCCGCATAACCAGGATCAATTCCTTTTTCTAGCATCTTGTTGAATGATAAAATAGCACCCGTTTGTAATACACCACATAAAATAGTTTGCTCACCCATTAAATCAGATTTAACCTCAGCTACAAATGATGAAGCTAATACTCCTGCTCTATTACCTCCAGTGGCAACTGCATATGCTTTCGCTTGTGCCCAACCTTTATTTTGAGGGTCATTTTCAGGATGTACAGCAATCAATGTCGGCACACCAAATCCTCTTTTATATTCTTCTCGAACTTCAGAGCCCGGGCATTTAGGTGCCACCATAATAACTGTTAAATCTTTACGTATTTCCATACCTTCTTCCACAATGTTAAAACCATGTGAATATGAAAGCGTAGCTCCATTTTTCATTAAAGGCATCACTGCATTTACAACACTTGTATGTTGCTTGTCGGGAGTTAAATTCAATACTAGATCAGCAGTAGGAACTAACTCTTCATACGTACCAACAGTAAACTTATTGTCAGTGGCATTTTGAAACGAAGCTCGTTTTTCTGCAATAGCAGCTGCTCTCAATGAATACGAAATATCCAAACCTGAATCTCTCATATTTAATCCTTGGTTTAAGCCTTGAGCGCCACAACCTACGATTACTATTTTCTTTCCCTTTAAAGCATCAACACCATCTTCAAATTCTGAAGAATCCATGAATCTACATTTACCTAACTCTGTTAATTTGTCTCTCAATGAGAGTGTATTAAAATAATTTGTCATTTTTATTTTTGTTTCTATTCTTGATTAGTTGATTTCTTGTAATAGTTCGGAAATTGCCATTTTAGGTCGCGTAATTGCAATCCGCCCTGAGCGCACAAATTGTAATAACCCATAAGGTTTTAATCTATCATGTAGTTTATCTACGTGATCTTTTGTACCCGATGTTTCAATTACAAAATAATCTTCTGTAATGCTCACAACATTAGCTCTTCTAAATTTTAATTTTTTCTGTATTACTTCATCGTACAAATGTTTTGTAGAAATTTTAAACAGGGCTGATTCTTGGTAAATAATCTCATCATCGGTATGATAAAAAGCACGAATTACCTCTATCTGCTTTTCAATTTGCCCTATAATTTTTCTTGCTTGTGTTTCAGTAATTTTTACCACAAATGTAAAACGGTGCACTTCTTCAATTTCTGATTTGCTTACCGTCATACTTTCTATATTTATATGACGCTTTAAAAAAATAGCCGATAATCTATTTAATAAGCCAATGTTATTTTCGGTATATACCGAAATTGTATATGTTCTTTCTTCTTCCATGTTCTTAACTTAGTCTAATATCTGATACCGACGCTCCTGTTGGAATCATCGGAAATACGTTACCTTCTTTCTCTACGGATACTTCCAAAAAATAGGCATCTTTTGAAGCCATCATTTCTTGAACTGCTCCTGCCAAATCTTCTCTTTTTGTTACTTTCTGTGCTTTAATATGGTACCCTTTTGCAATAGTTACAAAATCAGGATTTACCATCTCGGTTGATGCATAGCGCTTGTCAAAAAATAATTGTTGCCATTGACGTACCATTCCTAAAAAGTCATTATTTAATACCACTATTTTAACAGGCACTTTCGTTTGAAAAATCGTACCCAATTCTTGAATGGTCATTTGATAACCTCCATCACCAATAATAGCAACAACTTCTCTGTTTGGAACTCCCATTTTCGCACCAATTGCAGCTGGTAAGGCAAAGCCCATCGTACCCAAACCGCCAGAAGTGACATTACTTTTTGACTGATTAAACTTGGCATATCGACATGCTACCATCTGGTGTTGACCAACATCAGAAACGATTACAGCATCACCTTTAGAAGCATTATTAATTTCTTTTAAAACTTCTCCCATTGTTAATCCTTCCTTAACAGGATATAAATCATTTTTAATGACTTTGTCATATTCAATTTTATCAAAAGCCTTGAACTCATTATGCCAATCGGTATGTGAATTTGAATTTACCATTGGCAATATTTCTGCTAATGTTTCTTTTACGTCACCTAATACCGCAACAGTAGTTTTTACGTTTTTATCAACCTCAGCAGGGTCAATTTCAAAATGAATCACTTTTGCCTGCTTTGCATACGTTTCTAAATTACCTGTTACACGGTCATCAAAACGCATTCCTATAGCAAGCAGAACATCACATTCATTTGTTAATTTGTTGGGTCCATAATTACCATGCATCCCTACCATTCCAACATTTAAATCATGTTCAGTTGGTAACGCAGATAATCCTAAAATCGTCCAAGCAGAAGGTATTCCTGTTTTTTCAATAAATGCTTTAAACTCCGCTTCAGCTTCACCCAAAATCACCCCTTGGCCCCAAACGATCATTGGCTTTTTTGCATTATTTATGATATTGGCAGCTTCCTTCAATTTTTCTATTTCTATTTTAGGAACTGGTCTATAACTACGAACCGATGTGCATTTTTTATAGTCGAAATCAAACATTTCGAACTGTGCATTTTTTGTAATATCTACAAGTACTGGGCCTGGTCTACCGGAACGGGCGATATAAAATGCTTTTGCTATTACTTCTGGTATTTCAGCTGCACTGGTAATTTGATAATTCCATTTCGTTACTGGTGTCGAGATACCTATAATATCAGTTTCCTGAAAGGCATCAGAACCTAATAAATGTTTGCCCACCTGCCCTGTAATACACACCATAGGTGTCGAATCTATCTGTGCGTCTGCAATACCAGTCACTAAGTTTGTAGCTCCTGGACCAGAAGTTGCCATTGCCACACCGACTTTACCTGTAACTCTTGCAAAACCTTGTGCAGCGTGCGTTGCACCTTGTTCGTGACGTGTTAATACATGATGTAATTGATCTTGATATTTATACAATTCATCATAGATTGGCATAATTGCCCCACCTGGATATCCGTAAAGTAAATCTACACCCTCTTCGAGTAAACATTTGATTACGGCCTCAGCACCAGAAATATGTACTTTTTTACTTTTTGTTGCTTTTGAAGCTACTGCTGTTTCTGTCTCCATATTTATATTTTTAGAATTCATCTGTTACACATCCTTTCGATGCCGATGAAACTGTTCTTGCATATTTATATAATACCCCTCTTTCAAATTTCAGATCGGGTGCTTTCCATTGTTGTTTACGCTTTGCTAATTCTTCTTGAGACACCTCAACTACAATTGAATTGGTCTCTGCATCAATAGTAATGATGTCACCATCCTCTACCAGCGCAATCGTACCACCTTCTTGTGCTTCAGGTGTGATATGCCCTACTACAAAACCGTGTGTTCCTCCAGAAAATCGACCATCAGTAATCAGTGCCACCTCTTTCCCTAAACCAGCACCCATAATTGCTGCCGTTGGCTTTAGCATTTCTGGCATTCCAGGCCCGCCTTTTGGCCCTTCGTAACGAATAACAATAACATCACCTTTTTCTACTTTACCATCACGAATACCATCATTAGCATCATATTCTCCTTCAAAAACTTTGGCTTTTCCTGAAAATTTCAATCCTTCTTTTCCAGTTATTTTAGCAACACTTCCTTCTTCTGCCAAATTACCGTACAACATTCTTAAATGTCCCGAATCTTTGATAGGCTCTTCTATAGATTTAATCACATCTTGACCTTCTTTTAAATCGTCAACATCCAATAAATTTTCCGCTAGGCTTTTCCCGGTAACGGTTAAACAATCACCATGCAACATGCCTTTTTTTAACAAATATTTTAATACTGCCGGTATTCCGCCAACAGCATGTACATCTTCCATTAGATACTGACCGCTAGGCTTTAAATCAGCCAAAAACGGAGTATTATCACTTATTTTTTGAAAATCGGCCAAAGTAAAATCAATTTGAGCCGCACGTGCAATTGCTAAAAAGTGTAAAACTGCATTGGTTGAACCACCTAAAATAGTTACTAAACGAATCGCATTTTCTAATGATTTACGGGTAATAATATCTGACGGCTTGATATCTTTTTCTAATAAAAGCCGCATCGCCTCACCTGCCTTGACAGATTCTTTCTTTTTGGCTGACCCCGATGCTGGATTTGAAGAATTGAATGGCAATGTCATTCCTAAAGCTTCAATTGCTGATGCCATGGTATTTGCCGTATACATACCTCCACAAGCTCCAGCGCCAGGAATTGCTTTTTGTACAATGCATTGAAATTCGGCCTCATCCATAGTACCTGCAACTTTACTCCCCCAAGCTTCAAAAGCTGAAACTACATCTAACTTCTTACCATTATGACAACCTGAATCTATGGTACCACCATACACCAAAATTGAAGGTCTATTTAAACGTATCATCGCTATTAATGCACCTGGCATATTTTTATCACATCCTACAACTGTTATCAATCCATCATAGCTCATCGCTTGCACAACAGTTTCCATAGAGTCGGCAATAATATCACGAGAAGGTAGCGAATAACGCATCCCTGGAGTTCCCATAGAAATACCATCACTCACTCCAATTGTATTAAATATTAAACCGATTATATCCTCATTATATGTTCCTTCTTTCACCAGCTTCGCCAAGTCATTCAAATGCATATTACACGGATTTCCTTCATAACCCGTACTTGCAATACCAATCATTGGTTTATTCAAATCTTCGGTTGTCAATCCGATACCATGCAACATCGCTTGAGCAGCTGGTTGTGTAGGATCTTGTGTAACTGTTTTACTATATTTATTTAATTCCATCGAGTAATTTTCGCTTATAGATTTCGAAATTAATTTTTTGCTAACCCAATTGATTTTATTTTCAGTTTTAAAGGTTAAATCCACAAGGGCTAATTGTAATTTAAAAATCTAACAATCAGTATTTTATAAATTTAATTTTTACTATAGTCAGGCTATTTATTTTATTGCATTTTTATTAGATTTTGCGCAACATTTAAGATTACTCTTAGTTTTTTGTAAATTCACACATTCAATTATAGAACATGCTGAAAAGAATTAAATATTTACTGGTCTATTCACTACCTATTACCGCTTATATTTCATTTACCTCTAACGGGATCCTAACTTATTTCCCTCTCATCCTATTTTTTGGACTGGTACCTATTTTAGAATTATTTTTTAAAGCAGATAATGGTAATTTTGATACAGAAACTGCCAAATTTGAAAAAGAACATCCTTTATACAATTGGATTCTTTTTGCGGCGGTACCTATACAAATAGGGATGCTAGTTTTCTTTTTGTATACAATGCAAGAATCGTTAACTATTGCCGAAAAAATAGGTCGTATATCCTCAATGGGAATTATGTGTGGAGTCTTAGGTATTAATTTAGGACATGAATTGGGGCATAGACTGAACAAAACGGAACAATTTTTAGGTGAACTTATGTTGCTCACTTCTTTGAATACGCATTTTTTACCTTATCATAATGGCGGACACCATTTTAATGTAGCTACTCCTCATGATGCAGCAACAGCGAGAAAGAACGAACCTTTGTACATCTTTTGGTTTCGTTCGCATTTTTCGAGTTATGCTGAAGCATGGCAACTAGAGAATAAACGCATCAAAGAATTGGGAAAATCAAGGTTGTCGCTACAGCATAAAATGATACAATATACAATTGCAAATATGTTGGTCTTAGCATCTATTTTTTACGTTTTCGGGTTTACGATTTTATTCTATTTTATTGCGGCCGCTGTAACAGGTATCTTATTATTACAAACCGTAAATTATATTGAACATTACGGATTGTTACGTACCAAAAATGAACATGGGCGTTATGAACGCGTGAAGCATACACATTCTTGGAATTCTGATCATGTTATTGGCAGATTGGTACTCTTTAATTTATCGAGACACTCTGATCATCATTACAATGGCAGTAAACATTATCAAGTATTAAAATCGTTACCTGAAAGTCCACAAATGCCAACGGGGTATCCTGGCATGATGCTATTTTCATTGATTCCACCGCTATGGTTTAAATTCATGAATGCAAAAATATCTACCTTTCAACATTAAAATAAACACCCTGTATGACAAAAGAGAAAAGTGTTGCTGAAGCTATACATTATAGGCGATCAGTACGTATTTATGATGCAGAAAAATCTATAGATTCCGCAAAAGTAAAAGAATGCATCGTTCTCGCTTCATTAGCACCCAATAGTAGCAATATGCAATTATGGGAGTTTCATCATATTACTTCTGAAGAAATAAAGAAAAAAATGATTCCGTTATGCTTCGGACAAAATGCTGCCAAAACAGCGCAGCAGCTTGTAGTGATAACAGTAAGAAAAGATCAATGGCGCAAACGTCAAAAAGCCAATTTAGCTCATGTTGATGCTATTTATGGAAAAGACACTCCTAAGAACAAACAATCGAGTAGAGAAAAAGTAGCACGAGGATATTATGGAAAATTGATTCCCTTTGCTTACGCGGATTTTTTAGGCATATTTGGCTTATTAAAATATCTAATCGCATATATTACTGGTTTGTTCAGACCCATGTATCGAGAGGTACGTAAACAAGATATTCGTGTGGTTGCTCATAAAAGTGCTGCACTAGCAGCCCAAAATTTCATGCTGAGTATGAGCGCTATTGGTTATGATACCTGCCCGATGGAAGGTACAGATACTTGGAGGATAAAACGATTGTTAAACTTACCTATGCAAGCAGAAATAAACATGGTGATTAGCTGTGGAATTCGCAAACCAAAAGGTGTTTATGGAGAGCGTTTTAGAGTGCCTTTTGAAGATGTATACAGAGAATTATAAATATTTTATCGCTTAGACATTAACGAAATTATCAAATGCATCGTTGTAGTAGATGGTAATTTCATTTCCCTTTTCAATAGCTTTTTTGGCTACAAATATTTGAATTAGATTCTTAAAATCGCGTTCTTTAACTTCGGCATTTGGGTGGCTATCATGATTAAAAAAGCTGCCAGCATCACTTAAACAAATGGCATCATATTCGTCTGTCCAAGGAAATTGAAGTGTTGCCAATCCTTCAGGTAAATTTTCATTTACATGAATCAGCGTCATATCACTCTTAACTATTACTTCTCCTTTGGCAATATTTCGCTTTGCAAAAACCCCTTTTCCGTGGAGTGGAGATTCTTTTACTTCGACTAGATCATTCATTAATTTACTACGGGTTTATTTTTTCCATGACAAGTAAGTACCATAATTCTCATCTATGAGTTAAACTTTCTCTTAGACGTTATATGGTTTATAAATATTGGCTTAGGCCATTACCGCATCTTTCTTTGACTTTCTGTAAAGGAAAGAGTTGAAGAATTTTCTTTTAGCAAAACGATATCGATGATCGGTATTCACGAATTTTCTAAACAATTTTTCGTTCACACCAAAATATTCATAGGTAGTTCCGTCAGCAAAAGAAATTTCTAAGAGCATACTTTTATGATAGAAATCTACAATATTTGATTCGGAAGTTGTAATGCCGTATTCTTGTAAATTAGCCTCTCTTGTTTCTGGAGCTATACTTACTAGAAAATGATAACCATCTATAATGTCCAGACTTTTGATTCCTGCTTCTTCCTTTTCAACTTCGTCCTGAAATTTATCTGGATGCCATTCTTTTACCAGCCCTCTGTAAGTAGTTTTTAGTTCTTTCAGATTAATAGCTCCTTCTATCTTAAATAGCTTTTTGTATTGATTGATACGCTTCATGTATAATGTTTTCAAAATTTCGTGCAAAACTATCATATTAATCTGAATTGTACCCTTTTCATCATTAAAATTATTCGGAAAGATTTAGCTATAGAAAATAGAGTCATTAAGAAAGCATTTTATTTTCATCTTCTGCATTACAAATGGAAAGCAAATTCGCTTGGTTGTTCATAAAAGTACTGCCTTAGTCACCCGACGCAAGGCAGAGATACAAGGCGAATAAAACGATTATTAAACTTATCTTTGGAGTAGAAATAAACATGGTTATTAGTTGCGGCATTCACAAACTCGAAGATGTTTATGGTGAGCGCTTTCGAGTTACGTTTGAAGCTAGTTGTAAGGAACGACACTAAAGCCTACTAAGTTAATTAAGCCTGTATCACATTAAATTTTGACTTTCTATGTCTGTTGATGATATTATAAAAAAAATTACCTCTAATAGGATTACTCCACGTCTTGATTTTAGTATCAAACATAAAACCGAGGAGTTTACCGATAATCTATTTCATACGCTATTTGATGCAAAATCTTGTGTTGCACAAAACATTCATAAGCTCACATTACAATTCGCAGAAATCTATGATTTGGCATGTTTCGATAAAACGAAGCCATGTGCCAATATTTGGGATAATTTCTTACAAAAACTACCACAATTATTAAACAAATTAAATATAGATGCGGCTGCTACCATGAATAATGACCCAGCGGCGAACTCCATTGAGGAAGTTTATTTATCATATCCTGGTTTTTTTACCATTGCTATTTACAGATTTAGTCATGAATTTTACTTATTAAATGTACCTCTTATTCCTCGACTGATGAATGAATATGCACATAAAGTTACAGGTATAGATATCAACCCAGGAGCTACTATTGGCGATGCATTCCATATTGATCATGGTACAGGTGTTGTGATTGGTGAAACTGCAATTATCAAAAACAATGTAAATATTTACCAAGGAGTTACCTTGGGCGGATTGTATGTTGCCAAAAATTTAGAAAACATCAAGCGTCATCCAACTATTGAAAATAACGTTACTATTTATGCGAATGCCACTATTTTAGGTGGTGAGACTATTATTGGCGCGAATAGCACTATTGGTGGTAATGTTTGGTTAACGGAGTCGGTTCCAGAAAATTCTATTGTATATCACAATCCAGAAACTAAAATAAAGATTAAAAACAGCTAGTTTATTTTGAAAACTCAAAGTCTATTCGATATTATTGGCAATACGCCACTTATAAGGGCTACTAAACTCATCAATAACCCCAACATCACCCTATTGTTAAAATTAGAGGGTAATAATCCTGGTGGCAGCGTAAAAGATCGTGCTGCATATAATATGATTCAATCTGCATTAGACAGAAATGAAATTGACAGCACTACAAAACTCATAGAAGCAACTAGTGGAAATACGGGTATTGCTCTAGCCATGACTGCCAGTGCTTTTGAGTTAGATATCGAATTGGTAATGCCAGAAAATTCTACCATAGAGCGTGTACAAACCATGCGTGCTTATGGTGCAAAAGTTACCTTAACGGAAGCTGACAAAGGTATTGAAGGAGCTAGAGATTATGCAGATAAGATGGTTACTGAAAAAGGTTATTTTATGTTGAATCAGTTTGCCAATGATGACAACTGGAAAGCGCATTATAAAACTACAGGACCCGAAATATGGCGAGATACCGAAGGTAGCATTACTCATTTTGTATCAGCCATGGGTACAACAGGTACTATTATGGGAACTTCTACTTTTTTAAAGGAGCAAAATAATAACGTACAGATTGTTGGCGCGCAACCTACCGATAATTCTAAAATACCTGGTATTCGCAAATGGCCACCAGCATATTTACCAAAAATATTTGATGCTAAAAAAGTGGATCAGGTTATTGAAGTAAGCGAGGTCGAGGCTAGGGCCATGACAAAACGTTTAGCTCAAGAAGAAGGTGTTTTTGCAGGAATGAGCAGTGGTGGTTCTGTAACAGCAGCTTTAAAATTAGCCAAGACTTTAGAAAGTGGTGTAATAGTCGCTATTATTTGCGATCGTGGAGATCGTTATTTATCTTCAGATTTATTTGTGTAACAGTTTGTATATGAAACGTAGCGTGTTAAAAAGTACTGACTTTTCGGATTGATACAGAGCCGTCCCGACGCTTCGGGATTATATTTTATTTTTAACTTATCAAGCAGATCCTGTCTTCGTTTAGTATATTGGAATGAACGGTAAATTTATTCCCAATAACAATATCCGTTTTACTCTGACCTAATAAGGTTTGAATACCAATTTATGTTCCGATTTTTTAATTGACTCTGTATTCAACAGCATCGGTACAAACTCACCATCTACATATTTTTGTGCTTGGTCTTTATAATGCTCACTTAAAGGGTTCCCCGATTGCCCGGTGGGTAAAATACTCATACTCCCTTCAACATCCGAAAAATCAATCACACGACGTGTAGATGGCCCAGCAGATACTTTATAATAGCCAGTACTATCGAGGCTAAAAGACATGTTATTTATCACTTCCTTACCTCCATTGACTTCAAGAGGGCCTACATTAAAATATTTACGTAATGATGCTACCTGCCCCATTGGATGTTTGTGCTCTATACTATGTACTTTATTCCATGTCCAGCTGCTTACTTCTTCACCTAACTGCTTTTCTAAGAAAGACACCGCATCTTTTACAGATTTGCTCAATATATCTTTTCTGGTTTCCTTAATATCTGCGGTTGTTATATCATCCCACCAAACAGAACTATCTCTAACTATTTGCCCCGGCGTAGTTTTCTTTTGTTGTGACGTATTTAAAAATATTTTAAAAGTTTTACCTAGCTCATCTTTATAGGTATTTGCTAAAAACTCATACATAAGTCGATTGTAAATTGTGGGCGCTACACTTTTTAAGTTATAATTACCATCCCATTTTTTTAAAAGTTCTAAAGCTTCTTTTTCTTTGTCAGAAAATTCAACGCCATGAACACCATCGAGTACATCTTTTACGATGCCTGGTGTCGTAGCGCTCGTAACGTCATTAATCATGGTCATCACATCCTGCTTAGTAAAGTCATTTTTCGCTTCTAATAAATTTACAATACGTTTCGCTCTATCTTGTGGCTGATAATAGCCAGGATACAACATACCCGCAATAGAATCAGGTTGATTATTTGCTGAGTATACATAATTCCAAGATGGATTAATAGCTTGCGGGTTTTCATCAAAATTTAAATATTCCTTTTCATCATCGTTGCTATTACCATTCAAGATCAATTTGGGATTCACACCATTTTTAAACTTATATAGTTTTGCCGAAGCAAACCATGCAATATTATTATCAGCATCGCCATACATAACATTTAAGCCCGGCGCATGAATATTAGAGGCTGCATCTCTAAATTGGCCCAAAGAAGTTGCATGCGACATATTATAAGATACGTTTAACATCATATTTTGAAATTTTGTGTAGACCCAATCCATTGCCATAGGACGTTCTTCATCTATATGATCAATGATGTCATTCATGATAGGTCCATGTTGACTTATTTTTAGATCATATGAAATGGTTTCACCATCTTTTACTTTGATATTCTTTCTGCGTATTCCGTAGTCCTTTAAACCATCTTGACTTTTGTATTGCAATTCATTTTCTGGATTATTTTCTTCGAAATAAAAATCGATATCATCATTGGCAAACATCGTTAAACCATAAGCATACTTTCTATTATGCCCAAGTAATGGAAACGGTGTTAATGCCAGGTTATAACCATACATTTCATAATTGGGCGTTACAATATGTGATTGATACCAAACCGAAGGTTGAGCAAATGCAATATGCGGATCATTAGCAAAAATAACTTTGCCATTTTTTGTTTTTTCCGGTCCAATCACCCAGCTATTACTGCCGATGAATGGTGAAATTGGTAAAGCTTCATAAATTTCAGTCACAGCTTGCGCTAAACGGCTCTCTAAAATAGGATTACTCTCATTTTTTATAAAGGTTTGATTTGTTATTGGAACACCAAGTTCTTGTAAATATTCTGGACCCAATTTTTCTTTTACTTCTGTTAAAACGGGTTCTGTTTTATGAGCGATTGCGAAACTAAAAGACATATATCCATAGACATTATACATATCCTTCAAAGTATATTGCTCCTTCTCTAATCCTACTAAATAAAACTCAATGGGTGTTGGTCCGTTTTCAATAAACTGATTTATTCCATCTAAATAAGCCATTGCTAAGCTGTATTCAACAGTTGTTGTATCGAGATTTTTTATAGTTTCTTCGGTAGCTTCTACGATTCCTAATCCGGAAAAAAATTTATCATTTCTTATCAATTTTTCACCAAACAATTCAGATAATCTTCCCGCAGCAATTCTACGGATCAATTCCATTTGCCACAATCTATCTTGAGCATGTGTATAACCTAATGCTCTTCTTGCATCTAATTCATTTTGTGCATAAATATGTGGCACACCATAATCGTCATAAAAAACCTGTACTTCTTCTTGAAGATTTGCTAATTTTAATTCACCATTATAGGTGGGTTTTAAACTCTTTGCAAAGAAGAGTCCAAAGATTAAAAGCAAAATGACTAAACTAGCCAGTATTAAAAGTGTTTTTTTGAGAATTCGCATTTGAAGATGTTTGTATTTCTCAAATATAGTAAAACAAAAAAAACAGCCCTAAAAAATGAGGCTGTTTAATTTTTATCTATGTATTGCAACGTTTAAAAAACTTCTTCTCCTTCTCGAATCGGAACGTTTTGTGGTGTAAAATCTTGACCACCCCATAGCTCTCCGTTTTCATCGGTTTTACTGTAATCATAAGGCCAACGCTCTACATGAGGAATCTCACCTGGCCAGTTACCATGTATATGTTCTACTGGAGCTGTCCATTCTAATGTATTTGATTTCCAAGGATTTTGAGGTGCTTTTTGTCCTTTTTTGATACTGAAAAAGAAGTTTGCTAAGAAAAAAATCTGTGCAAAACCACCAATGAATGCAAAAATGGTAATTACCTCATTAATCGCTAATAAGTCATCAAACATTGGGAATGCTGTATTGCTATAATATCTACGTGGCAAACCTGCTAAACCTGTAAAGTGCATTGGGAAAAATACCCCATATGCAGATATTGCAGTTAACCAAAAATGTAAATATCCTAAATCTTTATTCATCATTCTACCATACATTTTCGGGAACCAGTGATATACACCAGCAAACATTCCGAAAAGTGCAGATACACCCATTACCAAGTGGAAGTGTGCTACCACAAACATGGTATCATGCACATTGATATCTAGGGCACTATCACCTAAGATTAATCCTGTTAAACCACCAGTAATAAATGTTGACACTAAACCTATAGAGAACATCATTGCAGGGTTAAGCTGCAAATTACCTCGCCATAGCGTTGTTATATAGTTAAATGCTTTTACAGCAGAAGGAATCGCAATTAATAAGGTTGTAAACGTAAATACCGAACCTAAGAATGGGTTCATACCTGTTACAAACATATGGTGTCCCCAAACGATTGTAGATAAAAATGCTATCGCAATAATAGAAGCAATCATCGCACGATACCCAAAAATTGGTTTACGCGCATTTGTTGCTATTACTTCGGATGTTAACCCTAAGGCTGGTAATAAGATAATATATACTTCTGGGTGTCCTAAGAACCAGAATAAGTGTTCAAATAAAATTGGAGAACCTCCTTTATAGTGGAGTACTTCGCCAGCAATAAAAATATCCGACAAGTAAAAACTTGTACCAAAACTTCTGTCAAATATTAATAATAAAGCAGCGGATAATAAAACTGGAAACGAAATTACACCGATAATAGCAGTAACTAAGAATGCCCAAATTGTTAACGGCAATCTTGTCATTTTCATTCCTTTTGTACGTAAGTTTATTATCGTAACAATATAATTTAATGAACCTAATAATGACGATGCTATAAATATTGCCATCGACACTAACCATAAAGTCATTCCCAAACCAGAACCAGGCATTGCTTGTGGCAAGGCACTTAATGGAGGATAAATTGTCCAACCTGCCGAAGCTGGCCCTGTCTCTATGAATAAAGAAAATACCATAATAACACTAGACAAAAAGAACATCCAATAAGAAAGCATGTTCAAAAAGCCTGATGCCATATCACGTGCACCAATTTGCAACGGAATTAATAAGTTACTAAACGTACCACTCAAACCTGCTGTTAATACAAAGAATACCATTATAGTACCATGTATTGTAACCAATGCTAAGTACATATCTGGCGTTATGATACCGCCTTCACCTCCTCTACCCAAAAAAGCTTCAATGATAGAAAATTCTTGATCCGGATATGCTAATTGTAAACGAAATAGCATGGACATGAAAATACCAATAACTCCCATAATCATACCAGTAAGTAAATACTGCTTGGCAATCATTTTATGATCTTGACTAAAGATATACTTTGTTACAAAGGTTTCTTTATGATGGTGATCTGACATATCTATATTTTATTTTATTCTTTAATTATTTTAAAGTCTCAGCAACTGTCTTTTGACCAGCTAACCATTTATTGAAATCAGCTTCTTCATCTACCACAATTTTTAATTGCATGTTGTAATGTGAAGCACCACATATTTTATTACACAGTAATATGTAATCAAATTCAACTTCTTCTTTTCCTTGAGATTTTCTCAGCTTATTGATGTTTTCAAACTTCTTTTTGGTATCAGGATATACACGCATTTCCGCAGTTGTTACCGTGGGCGTGTATTTAATTTGAGTAATCATACCAGGCACACAATTCATTTGCGCTCTAAAGTGAGGCATATATGCCGAGTGTAATACATCTTGAGATCGTAGTTTAAAAATTACTGTTCTACCTTTTGGCAAGTGTAACTCTTTTACAAATGATATTGGATCTGGTGTTAAAGGAATATCATCTGCTGAATTTTTATCACTTAAATCAATACCCATCGTATTTATACCTTCAATATTACGAACATTTGCATAGCCTAACGTATTGTCATCACCCGCATAACGAGCTTCCCATTGAAATTGTTTAGCGTACAATTCAATTATTAAAGGATTCTCAACATCCGATGCATCCATTACTTGGTTCCAAGTCCATAATCCATAAATAATAAGACCTGCTAATACTACCGCAGGAGAAATCGTCCACCACATTTCTAATTTATGGCTATCAGCAAAAAATAATGCTTTTCTACCCTTTATACCTCTATATCTAAAGGTGAAATAAAAGATTACTGCTTGCAATATAAATTGCACTACCAAAATCAATGTCATTGACACTTTAAATAGAATATCAATATGATAACCTTCTTCAGAAGCAGATAATTGTGGTAATAACACTTCTCTTGTACCATACAGACTCCATATCATCAACGCGTATATAAAGCCCATTAAAACAAGCATAAGCCATCCGTTAACGTTATTCTCTTTTGGCGTAGCTGTTTGATCCTCTTTTTTAGTTAATCCTAACAATTTTACAAATTGCCAACAAGCAACCATTAGAGCTACTAATATGATAATATAAAATAATGCCTTCATTTGTTATACTTGATATAATTTCTTTTAATGGTGAAAAATTTCACTTTCTTTTATTAGCGGATTCCCTTTAGGATGTAGTGGTGCTTTTGTCAATGCATTAAACACTACATAAATAAATAATCCTGTAAAAAATAAGATCCCTCCAATTTCTGGCAATCCAAAATGTACATCCAACCCTACAGTTCCTGGTGCTACCATTACAAACAAATCAATATAATGACCTGCTAATATTACTAAACCAGCAATTACTAAGAACCATGGTACTTTTTTATAATCGCTATTCATCAATATTAATATTGGAAATACGAAGTTCATAACAATCATACCAATGAACAATGGTTGATAGTTACCAATTAATCTTGGATAAAAATAAACCGTTTCTTCAGGAATATTTGCATACCACTGTAACATGAATTGTGAAAAGAAAAGGTAGGTCCAAAAAATACTAAATGCAAACATATACTTTCCTAAATCATGGATATGATAATCATTTACTTTTGGTAAAAATCCTTTTGATCTTAAATAAATAGTCACAAACGTAATTACTGTAATCGCAGATACAAACATACTAGCAAATACATAGAAAGAATATAATTGACTAAACCAGTGATGATCGATTGACATTAACCAGTCAAATGCCATAAATAATTCTGACACTAAGAACACTACTAAAAACACTACTGATAAATTAAAGTTTCTCTTGTAGGGTTTTAAATCTGCTGCTTCATCTTGTAATCTTGAATTTTTGATAATAAAGTGTCTAAAACCAATCCAAATCAACACATAGACTACTGCTCTCATCAAAAAGAAAGGAATGTTTAACCACCAGCCTTTAGTTTCCATAGCAAAATCATAATTTGCTGCGGCTGGGTCTACACTTGTATACATCCAGGCGAATATATGATTTGCATGACCTACAGACGATGCAATTAAAAATACCAACACAATTATAGAGCCAGGTACAATATAAGCAGATACACCTTCCATCACCCTAAAGAGTACTGGCGACCAGCCTGCGGTTGATGCACGTTGAATACAATAATATACCAAAGCACAGACGCTAATCAATAAGAAAAATAGCATCGCTACATAAATTGCCGTCCAAGGTCTATTTTGAGCCTGCATCAAAGCATGTTCTAAATGTTCTTCTTCAGAAACTTCATGTGTATCAGCATGACCCTCCTCTTTTGCATGAGAATCATCTGTTGCGCCATGTGCAACTGCAGTATCATGGCTACTTTCATCAGCATCATGCGATGTCGATGCTGCCCCATGATCATCTGCTGCATGTTCCATCATTGCTTTAATATCATCTGTTGTCTTTGGTGCAGTAAAAAAACCATAGGCAATACCGAGTGCACCAATAATCATTAGTACAAAAGCTGTGGTTTTTAATTTACTTGAAAATGTGTACATATCTATAATATTCCGTGTAAACGTT
>RCNE010000209.1_pt1 | contig 30566 bp, 22 predicted proteins | sample 2041361 | NCBI WGS metagenome assembly RCNE01 (sample SAMN09708229, study PRJNA481090) | Marine sediment metagenome, whole genome shotgun sequencing project. | reverse complement strand
TTATTCTTAAAACTGTGATCTAGTTTTCCTGCTTCTTTATTTCCTGGGTTAAAGGACTGAATATCATGAATTTATTCTTAAAAAACCAGACCGTTCTCTTACTCACCGCTATCATCGTGGTCGCTGCATCTTTGCCGGTTAACCAACTACAGGCAAAAGCCAAACCTGCCAAGGATGCCAGCCAGTTGCTGATCATCGATTGCATGTTGCCAGGCAAAATCCGGCAACTTGGCGGTGGCGCCCGCTATCAGACAGCACGCAGACCTATCAAAACCAGTGGCGCAGACTGTGAGATTCGCGGTGGGGAGTATGTCGCATATGACAGGGCAAATTACGCAACCGCCTTGAAAGTCTGGTTACCCCAGGCCAAGGCCGGTGATGCCAAAGCTCAAACCTATGTTGGTGAAATGTTTGAACAGGGCCTGGGTACGTCACCGGACTATAAAACAGCGCTCACCTGGTATATGAAGGCTGCAGAACAAGGTTATGACCGTGCCCAAATGAATATCGGTGCCATGTATGAACAGGGTTTGGGTGTTGAGAAAGACGAAATCGCGGCGTTGAACTGGTATCGCAAAGCAACTGGACTTGGGGAAGATGAACTGACCTTTGCGTCCGAACTTGATGAACTCGAAGCTGAAACCGAAAGTCTGCGAAAAACTGTTGCGCAGAAAGATGCAGAAATCCTTCAACTGAACAAAGACCTGGGTTCATCGCGCACGCGGGTCAACGCCCAAATGGCTGAACTCGACAAATCCATGCGCGAATTGGAGCAAATGCGCTTCCGGGTGGGGAGTAGCAGCGTATTGGCAACAGATCCGGAGGAAATCGCAAATTTAAACCGGCAGATTAAAGACAAGGAGTTACAACTTGCCCGCCAGCAACAGGAAGTCCAGTCCATGCGATTTGCCCTTGATCGGCAGCAAGCTGAGTTTGCCGCCCGTCTGGACAACGAACAGGGAGCGCAGGAATCATTCCAGGCTATTGAGGATCAACAGAATGCAACCATTGCCGGTCTGGAGTCACAGGTCTCCGGATTGACCGGCGAACTCGACCGGCGCCAATCTGATCTGCAAGCGGAAAGCCGCCAGATGGCAGCACTTCGCGAAGACCTGCAGGTCGCCAGAAATAACACAGATGAAACCGAAGAAATTACGAGGCTCTCCGATATCATCTTAAAACAGCAGGCCGATCTTGAGCAGCGTACTCACAGCATCAGTTACCTTGAGAAAGAAATAGCCAATCAGAACCAGCTTATAAAATCCGAAAAAATAGAGTTTGAGAAACGCGAAAAGCAATGGCGTGAGAACGACGACATTGCCCTTATTCAGCAACAATCCGTACTGCAAAAACTGCAAAACAGCGAATCCCTGCTCAAATCATCACAGGAATCCCTGGCGCAAAGCAACTCGCTTATCAACCGGCAGAAGACTGAACTTCAAGAACAGCAAGAACAGATGGCCTCCACGCGAGACAGCATTGATCAGCGATCCTACGCAACAGCGGCAAAACTTGAGGCCCAGTTGGGTGCCGGCGCAATCGAGTTGGCCCGCTCACAGGGAGAGAACGCGGCACTCAGAACCGAAATCAGCGCCATTAACAGGGAACTGGACAGGTTACGCACTCTGCAGGTTGGGCTCACCGAGGCCAATGAAATTGCAATGCGCGGTGCCTCGCCTCTACCCACAATGGATATTCCAAACCCCCAAATTCCCAATGTAAAATTTGGCAACTACTATGCGCTGGTAATCGGTAACTACGATTACCCCAACTTCCCTAATCTCAAGACTCCCCGCAGAGACGCTGAAGATCTCGCCGGGGTACTCAGGAAGAATTACAAATTCAAAACTGAAGTTCTGATCAACGCTGATCGTTACGCCATACTGCAAGCACTCAACAAGTATCGGGAAAAGCTGACCAGGAATGATAATTTCCTGCTCTACTACGCAGGTCATGGTGAACTGGACAGGGACAATGACCGCGGGCACTGGTTGCCCGTTGATGCGGTACCGAATGACCAGACCAACTGGATTTCCAACATTCAGATTACGGATTTTATTAATTCCATGGATGCCAAACACGTCATGGTGATCGCAGATTCCTGCTATTCCGGCACCCTGACCCATGATGTGAAAATCCCGCAACTGGCCAGCCGGACCCTGGCTACGCGAAGCGGTACCAATACCACGGCACCCAAAAAGCCGGATCGCTACTATGAGATTTTTGCAGCCAAGAAATCCCGGACTGCTATGACCTCCGGTGGCACAAAACCGGTGCTTGACGGTGGTGGTGGTGACCACTCCATATTCGCAAACCACCTGATCAATACACTGGAAAACAACCATGGTGTGCTTGAAAGCTGGATGCTCTATGAACAGGTTAACCGGGGTGTTGGGATTTCCGCATCATCATTGAATATTGATCAGGATCCCGAATTCGCCGAGATAAAAAATACCGGGCACGCAGGTGCGCCGTTCTTTTTTGTCAGTACCTGATCAGAGTTCCAGGAGAACTTGGTTAAGGTGATTTCCAGGCAGGAGAATTAAATATGCCAGGCATCATGGAATTTGAATTTGGATCAGCAGGCGGAAACAAACCAAGGCGAAAACAGTCATCACCATTTGTGATGCTGGTGCTGGGTAATTTCGCTGGAAATACCCTTAGGAACAACCAAACCGATCCGGCTTTACTCATGCAGATACCGGTGAAGCAGGTTGATATAGATAATATTGATCAGCTCTGGAAGGTTTTTGAACCCGCTCTTGTACTCGATATTGCCGGCAACCGGGCGGAATTAGCACCCCGGGATCTGGATGACTTCCATCCCGATCAATTGTTCCAACAACTGCCGTTGTTCTCTGAGCTGCGCCAACTACGCAAACGTCTGCTGGATCCGGCAAGCTCAGCAGAAGCCCTGGGGGAAGTCACCGCTTCAAGCCCGGCAACCGGAGCAACTGAACAGTCGCAAACAGCAGGGGACGAGCAAGTACAGGGCGAGACCGAAAGTGGCGACCAGATGTTTGAGAGACTGCTGGGAGAGCGCAGCGGACATGCAACAGCTACTTCGGTTGCCCCAGCTTCTGCACAATCAAAACTCGACAGTTTCCTGCAAAGAGTCGTTGGCCCCCACGTGGTCTATGAACTCGACCCGAAAGTAGAAACCGCCATCGATGCAGTTGACCTGGCCATTGCGACCACCATGCGTTCCATACTCCATCAGCCTGATTTTCAGCAACTCGAGGGTGCCTGGCGCTCACTCTACAAACTGGTTCAGGAAGCGGAGTTTGGCGAAGAATTGCAACTGAAGGTCTGCAATGTCAGTAAGGACGAATTACTGGCAGGACTGCCACCATCAGCAGAATCAATGGCCGATTCCGGTCTTTACCAGTTATTGGTCGGCAGGTTCCGGCGCGCAGCCGATGACGACGGCTTTTCCGTGTTGCTGTGCAACTACAGCTTTGCTGGTGATGCCAATGATGTTGCTCTACTGGCAACACTTGGAACCCTGGCAGAAAAGCAGGATGCCGCAGTGATCGCTGCAGCTGAAAGTGAACTGATCGGCGCCTTCGATCTGGCGCAACAAGCTGCGGCAAACGAGTGGTCAAAGGTGGACAACCCGTTTTGGAATCAACTAAGAGAAAGCCCGGTTGCCGGGCGTATCGGGTTGGTTTTACCCCGTATTCTCGGTCGCCTGCCCTACGGGCAAAATGCGGAGGAGATCAACAGCTTTGATTTTGAAGAAACGGATGCATCCGATCATCAAAGTTTTTTATGGGTTAACCCGACATTGGCTATCGGAGGTCTGTTGGCGGATAGCTTTACCCAAAACGGCTGGAATATGCGTCCGGACGACAACACCGATATCGGCGACTTGCCTGCTTACAGCTACGAGGCAGATGGTGAACAGAAGTTGATGCCCTGTGCTGAATTGCTACTGCCGGAGCGATCAGCCGAAGCGATTCTCGGGTTGGGGATTATGCCGATTGTCAGTTTCCGTAACCGGGATATGGCAAGGTTGTTGAGGTTTCAGTCGATCTCAGTCCCACTGAAAGCCCTGTCTGGACCGTGGAATAACTAAAATTAGTTGAGTTCTATGATCTCACCCTTGACCACGACATCACTATCTGCCGTTATTGAAACCTGACCTCTTTTTGCTACCAGGTCAATGCTTTGTGCACTAACGCTTAGTTTCCCGTTCAGATCCAGGTTCACCTCGTCTGATAAAAGCCGGACCACCGGTTGGTCATCCACCTGACAAATCTCAACAAGGGGGCTACCTTTGTGAGAGTCTATTCGCACTGCCTCGTCTGGTTTCAGCTCAATCGCGTGTTTGGTTTCAAAGTCAGGATCTGGGCGATCAACACAACCATCCAAAACACCAAAAACTATCGGCTCCGGCCAATTCACGGGCTGTTGCAGAAGCACCCGGTCCAATTTTCGAATCGACATCCCCTGCATCGCGGGCAACCATCGTTCAATAGCGTTTGACTCTGCATCCTGCCAGCTAATCAACACGCGACCGGTGATTGATGGGTGCCGGTCATCAATGCATTCACCAACGAAAAGCTCAAATCCCTTGACCGGCGCGACCTGCCCTGACTCACGACCAGCGGATACAAAACCAGCCAACATTGGCTCTAACGGAGACACATCCATCTCGCGGACATCCTGATCTTGCCTTTTCTGCCTTGCTTTGCCTTGCTGTTTCATTTTGATACCTTCACACCATTTTCTTGTGCGGCCCTGGCAGCATCCAGACGATCCTTGACAGTTGCTGGCGGTTGATAAGACACCGCCCGATCTCCGTTAACGCTGACGGCAATTGGAATGTGTTTGTGTATACCCGGAATAAATGGCCGTGGTGAAAACATACTAACAGTGTATGTCATGGTTATATATTCCTTATCCGGATAAATCGCGACCGCTGTCAAGTGGGGTTGCAAGTGCTCGCGTTTATTTTCTATCTTCATTTCAACCTGCGGCGCGGCCTCAGGGAGTCGGAATGCCAGACTTGCATGCTTCGGGTGCATACCTGTCACCCGCACGTCAGTTCCGAACAAATCCTTCGCAAACATAAGTCCATGTGATGATTCCTGGCGAAATCTCTTATGCGGTGGGGTGCCAAAATTCTGATCCTGTAAATGCTGTCGAAAACCGCTTGGCAGATAGCCCCGCTGTACTTCCTCCAGCCTTTCATCATCAGGTGAAGGAAACCACGGTTCACACTCAATTGCTAAAAACAGGTTGCGTGGAAAACAGTTGACCGGCATCCAGTCCAGATAGGACGGCATGGGTTGCAGGTACCATTGCGCGGGATCGCTGGTGATAATTCGATCATCTGTTAACAGATTATTGGGATCCTCAAGGTTAGGTAAGCGCATGCCTTCGATTGGTTCAGGCATTACCAGGTAACCCGTTCCCCAGGGATTTCGCGGGTAAAGGCCGGGGAAATCACAATCGAGCGTAACACCCATAGACCTGGGATCAGTCTTATCAAAGGGTACGCGAAAATCACAACCACCGTAGGCCCGGTTAATACTCATTGCCATACTGGTGAAAGGTTGTGCTTTACCCAACCTGGGATGTCCATCCCTGCTCCACTCGACAAAGCGATCACCAATCACCAAAACCCTTTTGGAGCGATCTCCGATTTCCACACCGGTTACTAGTTGAGTTAGCGCTCGATCGTCTTGCGTAAATGCAGAACCAAGCACTGCAACATCGGTAGATTTCTTGGCCGGCCAATAGTCAGTATGCGCGGGTAAACGAGGGCTTAGACTTTCATCGCGGAAGTCATTTTCCAGTGCGATAGCAGGCATGGCTTCAAGTCGGCCTTTCGAACCATCGATGCGCCAGGCAAACTTGATCAATGCATAAGCAAAACAGCCGCCACCGTCCGGGTCACCACCCAGATCGATCTCGATATCATAAGCTTGCCGGGCTGGTTTACGTTCGATCATCGACCCCACCACTAACGCAGAATGTCAATTTGTTCGGAGGTCGGCATATTTCCAGTTGTGGCTCCCACGGGAATGCCAAACACTGTCCCTCCAGACACATCCTGAGCATCACCGCCCACTTGAACCCCAACTTCCGGTACTAACCCCCCACCCAGCTTATAGGAAAATGTCGGGTTACCTTCATAGGCCGAAGTAGCTAGTCCGGCAAGTGCATTGACTGCTCTTTTAGCAGCAGCACCAGGGGTTAGGCCCAGTTTCCCTGCCGCCTCGCGCACAAAAGCACCAAGGAATGAAGAACCTACACCCATCAGTTTCTCACCAGCGCCCTTGAAGAATTTACCGACGGGGCCCCACTCAAAAATTGCGTCGATCGCAATCGACACCACTATTTTCACATAACCCAACACAAAGTCGGCAAATGTAAGTCCCACAGTGACTGTGTTAATAAGGTTAGCAACCGGATAAGCCAGTGGTAGAGTCAACGGATCACCGCATGTCATCATTGGAATGGGCGGGAAAATCTGGCTACAGGATGTCGGTTTACTCTCCATTTTGACCGTTGACGCCGTAAAAGTTATTTTTCGTCCGGAAAACGGCCACATGATGGCGTAATAAACGTTGGTTGGCGGAATCGTAACATCGGGTATCAAAGTCCCGATATCGTGATCCGCTATACACATGAAAACGCCTTTATGGAAGGTTTTCTTGGTGAACTTGTTTTGACCGAGCAGAAAACCCGCCGTCCACATCTGTGTTGTGACCATTTCAAATGAAGGTATTGGTGTTCCCGGTAACGGGGGAATGGCAGGAGGCGGTCCCCAAAGGAAATGAAAGTTGACGCCCAACGTTGGATCCCAAATCACATTGACATGTACCGGCATATTTGGAAAGCTCATTCGGACTCCGTCTTATCCGGGCACCAGCCTTTTAACAACTTTATTCGGGCGATGAGTTTCTCATTCTCTTTCGATTCAAACCCTGCCACACAACGAAAAGTAAGAAAAAATCGTTTCTCCTCGGGCAACAGCACAAGTGAGCGGGGAAACAACTCAAGCGCCCGCACCCTTTCACCATCCTGAAAATCTGCTACGACTCTGAGTTCAGGCAATCGAAATTCCAATAAACCCTCCAGACATGCACCTTCAAGCCTGATCGCAGCACCCGCCTCAGGTGTGCCAATTATCCAATCCGGGTGAGCCCGGTGAAGCATTTCCGGTGCACCCAAACGAATGTAATCTTCACCACGCCTTTCACATGAACGTGTGAAACGCTCGAAAATCAAACCTGACGACTGGGGCACCGGTGCCCAACAAACGGGCAGCGGCGCATCAGACCAGGAGGTCACATGCGAATCCGGCATTTCCAGGTTAGGCAATGGGCGGGTAGTGTCAAATTGTGGATACCCTTCGGGGCACTGAAATGCATCCCCGAGTTCACGAGCCTGGCTGATATGATCGAAGCCTTTACCATCCGTATTCATGGGGGAACTGACATCGAGTATAGCTTCCCTGTCAATTAACACCTGCTGTGACCCACCAAATGCTCTTTCCCATACCAACGGCATGGTTTCAAAAACCTCAGGTGAAGAAATGCTGGCACTATTTCCTTCGCCCTTCCATACGCGCTCACCAATAACATCAATTTCATGGCGAACATCACCTACACTGAGCGCCACCTTCATCTCGGTCGTCGCCCGCCCGTCTGGTGCATAGGCTTTACCAAGCAACATCACTTCAAAAACAGGATCAAGCCTGGGCAGATTATCGCATGGCAGCAAACCCAGTTCGGTTGATTGATCTTCATTTAAAAGAGCTAAAGGCGCTTCACGCTCAAGTTTTACCTGACCATTGTTTTCTATATTGAATGTCGCTTTGGCGGTCAATATCAATGCACGTGAATCATCAGGGAGCTTACCAACAATCGAAAAATCGACCGGAACCGGGCTTGTGTTTATAAGCTCCATGCTACTTCTAATTGATATTCACGGGAGTGCCCGTAATGGTATGAACACCCCCGGTTGTCGACGAAATCTTTACCCCGGAAACACTGACGCCACTGGCATCAATAGTAATTGTACCGCCCAGGGAGACCAGCTCAACTTTCCCCTGATCAATTGTTATCGAACTGCCACCAACCGTCAGTTCGATAGCCTGTCCTGCAATAACAGTGGTTTTTTTCGCAGGACTGTTCAAGGCTATATTTCCTGTGGCTGCGGTAAATGTGATATTGCCAGTTGTCACAGTAGTCTGGGCATTACCAAGATCTACACCAAGTAAATAATTACCTTTATCAACATCCAGTTCGTAATTGCCATCTATAATATGTACTTTGCGACCTTTGTCGCCCGTGCTGACTGACAGACCATCATTTCCCCGGATATCGATGAGACGCTGGCCATAGACTTGGAGCGATTCAATGGTTTCAGTTGGTCTGGCGTTGTCTCCGGCACCTACTGTTACCGTACGGGTATTAATGACATTCCTGCTCTCGTCATTTTCGACCGTCGTGTTCAGATCTTTTTCTGCATGCAGGGTTATTGACTCCTCACCTTTTTTGTCTTCAAAACGGAATTCATTAAAATTACCGGATGTGCCATCCTTGCTGCTACGAGATTTGATACCGCTCTGCGTTTTGTTCGCCGGCAAATCATACGGCGGCATACAATCAGCGTTATAAACACGTCCCGTAATAACAGGTTTATCCGGATCGCCTTCCAAAAAACTGACAATCACTTCCTGGCCAATACGGGGTATGTGCATAGCGCCCCATTTCGCACCTGCCCATAACTGGGAAACACGAATCCAGCAGGAACTGTTTTCATTTTTCTCTCCATATCGATCCCAATGAAACTGGACTTTCACGCGACCAAATTCATCGGTGTAAATCTCATCATTGTCACGACCGACCACAATAGCCGTCTGTGGTCCCTGTACGATGGGTTTGGGTGTGGATCGCACCTGTCTGTAAGGTACTGCAGAGTCCATGACCTCAGCTTCACAATGGTACAGTTCCTCTCCAACGCCGGCTCCGCCCGAAATGTAACTCGAATCGTTAATCTGGTGAGATATAGCAAGCACCAGGTACTGCTTGTTCTGGTCCTCCCTGGGGTATTCAGTTAGCGTAAACAGGCACCCTGCTGACAGTCCCCGGCAAGGTCCTCCGGCACTAACCCTCTCATGCTGGCTTCTCAATTCCTGAAGTCTGATCTCTACATAGCTTTCACCATCCGGACGTTCTGCATATTCACCGGGGTAGTCATAAATTTCCGGATACTCAATCGGGTAATCATGATTGCCCGGTTGCATATGCATGAAAAGCAAATCAGCTCTGGGGTTTTTGAAATTAAAATCCCGGATGGCGTATGTTTCCGGTTGAATAGATTGAGTTACCGCCCAAGTCTGTAAATGATCACCTTCTTGTAACGAAATCTGACCGGAGGGTGAGTGATAGGGTATGGATTCAAATTGGGGGAAAGGATTATGCGTGCTCACTTCATCAGTGAGAATAAGCATGTGTTTATCTTCGAAGTGTTCAAAGTAGTAGTAGATACCCTCTTGTTCCATCAGGCGGGAGATAAAATTAAAATCTGTTTCCCGATACTGAACGCAATATTCCCACTCCCTGTAAGTACCCCTGAGGCGGTCTTCAACATCTGACATTCCATGTTCTTGAAATATCTCTTTGATAATATCCGGTACTTTCTTTTCCTGAAATATCCTGCAATCGGACGTGCGTGTCAAAAACCAAAACCAGGGTCTTATTGTTGCCTGGTACCGGGCATATCGGTCTGTTTGCCCCATGTACCGAAACTCTGTGATATAACCATTGAAATACCGCTTGTCCATTGGGAGGACGAGAGCGACCGTTACCTGCTTTCCAACCACCTGGTCAAAGTGCAATTCAAAATCTTGACTTAAAAGTTCAAGATGGTAATTAAAAAGCATTCCAATCGCTTCATTACCGACCATTGACTGGACAACCAGGTTGCCACCAAACGGTGATATGAAGTTAACCGGATGGTTTGTATCATCAAATATTTCTGACATCTCTGACACCCGTCATGTTAAAAAAATACTCAAGTTCCTATCTATAGGTATAGACGAAATTATCATCTTTGGCGTCAATATCCACTGTTTTAAGTGGTGTTCCCTGCGCCATACGGGACAGTAACTCGCGACTGATCTGTGGCAGTACGGTGTTGGTAAGAATGGCATCGATCATACGACCGCCACTCTCAAGCTCAGTACACCGTGCTGCAATCAGATCATGCATTGCATCGGTACAAGTAAGCGGTATTTCATGATTGGCCGCCATACGTTTGCGGATCCTGTTGATCTGCAAAACGATAATCTTACGTAGCACTTCGTCGCTCAATGGGTAATATGGAATACTGACAATACGGCCAAGCAATGCGGCCGGGAAGATTTTTAACTGCGGTTCGCGTAATGCCTTGGCAATGCCTTCAGCATCCGGCATTAACTCCGGATCCTTGGCAAAATTCATAATCAATTCACTACCAACGTTCGACGTCAGCAGGATCAGGGTGTTCTTGAAGTCAATCATCCGTCCTTCACCGTCTTCCATCACACCTTTGTCAAACACCTGGAAAAAAATCTCATGCACATCCGGGTGAGCTTTTTCAACCTCATCCAGCAACACGACACTATAGGGCCGCCGACGCACAGCTTCGGTTAAAACGCCACCCTCGCCATAGCCGACATATCCCGGGGGAGCACCCTTTAAAGTTGAAACCGTGTGTGCTTCCTGGAACTCACTCATATTGATCGTAATCAGGTTCTGCTCACCGCCGTAAAGTGATTCGGCCAGTGCCAGTGCGGTCTCTGTTTTACCCACGCCACTGGGGCCGCATAACATGAATACACCAATCGGTTTACCCGGGTTATCCAACTGTGCACGGCTGGTCTGAACCCGACTGACGATCATTTCAAGACCATGATCCTGGCCAATAACGCGCCGACGCAGTCTATCGGTCATTTGCAGAATGCTTTCAATCTCATCCTTGACCATGCTGCCCACCGGTATCCCGGTCCAGTCTTCGACTACCGAGGCAACCGCAGATCCGTCAACGCTATGAAACACCAGCGGTTGCTCGCCCTGCAATTGAAGCAGTTCAGCCTGAAGATCTTCAAGCCGTTGCCTCATTTCGGTCTCTCCCTCCACAATATTTGCCGTGGATTCCGCCTCAGTTTCCTGTGGAGGCTCTACCTCCGCAACGTCTTCGGACACCGCTTCAGGTTCATTTGTGACTTCGGAGTGACCTTCCTCCTCCTCTTCTGCCTTCGTGACCAACTTACTACGTAGCTCCAGTATTTCATCAACCAGCGACTTCTCTTTTTGCCAGCGTTCGGTTAATTGCTGTTGCCGCTCTCGCTCACCGGCTAACTCCTGGATGATTTTCTCTGCCCGTGTCTCATCTGCATGACCGATTGCACGTTCTCTTTCCAGGATGTCTTCTTCCAGTTCCAGCCCGGCAATGCGGTGTTCACAATCTTCCAGGGGAGCCGGTGTCGAGTGCAACGCCACTGCGACCCGCGCACAGGCAGTATCCAACAGGCTAACGGCTTTATCCGGTAACTGCCGGGCCGGGATGTATCGATGTGCGAGTCGTGTTGCAGAGTCAACGGCTTCATCGAAAACCTGAACTTTGTGATGTCTTTCCATGACCGGTGAAATGCAGCGCAGCATTTGTATGCATTTTTCTTCGCTGGGCTCACCTACCTGGACTACCTGGAACCGCCGGGTCAATGCCGGGTCCTTTTCAATATACTTTTTGTATTCGGCAAAAGTGGTCGCCGCCACGGTGCGCAAGGTGCCTCGTGCAAGGGCCGGTTTCAGCAGATTTGCCGCATCACCTGTTCCTTCCGAACCACCAGCGCCAATCAGCGTATGGGCTTCATCAATAAACAGAATAATCGGAGTTTCAGAAGCATGTACTTCATCAATAATCTGGCGTAAACGCTGCTCAAACTCGCCTTTCATGCTGGCACCCGCCTGCAACAGACCCAGGTCCAGTACTTTCAACTCAACATTTTTCAGCTGCGGTGGTACATCACCCGATGCCAGACGCATGGCAAAGCCTTCAACGACGGCGGTTTTGCCCACACCTGCTTCACCGATAAGAATCGGATTGTTCTGTCTGCGACGCATCAGGATATCGACAATCTGCCTGATCTCCTCGTCCCGGCCGACAATGGGATCCAACTCACCTTTACGTGCCTGTTCTGTCAGGTCGGTTGTAAACTTGGCCAAAGCCTCGCCTTTACCCACGGGGCCGCCCACCTCACCCCCAACCGGACCGGCGGATGACAGGTCACTGCCATCAGTCGCGATAAGGTGATCTTCCGGTGAGCCGCTGGTAATCTTGTCAAACTGATCTACCAGGGTGTCGATCTTGATCTCGTCAAACTGCTTCGATATTCCGATGAGTTCATTTCTCAATGATCGGCTTTTCAATAGACCAATCAGCAAAAAACCACTTCGAATCTGAGGGGACTGATACATCAGGCTGCCGTAAACCCAGGCTCGCTCCACCCCTTCCTCGAGATGCGAGGAGAGGTCACTGACCGAGCTGGCCCCGCGGGGCAATCGGTCTAATGATTTGGTAAAATCTGATGCCAGGTGGGCAATCTCAATATCGAAGTGGTCAACGATACGACGCAGGTCAGAGTCCTGCAATTGCAGGATCTGCTGCAACCAGTGAACCAGTTCAACATAGGAGTTGCCACGCATCTTGCAGAATACAGTTGCGCTCTCTATGGATTGATAAAGCAAACTGTTAAGTTTTCCGAATAACGCAGTTCTACTAATTTCTGTCACGACCCTGCTCCCTGTTTAGTGCATTGAAATGATTCTGTTAGTGTACATAATTCTCGACCTGCAACCGCAAATCATCGACATGGTCCAGCTGCTGCCCCGTTTTAAGCCAACTGGTCCAACCCAGTTTTCCAGTCTTCCCAAGGCAGGTCACTGGTTTTTCTTCTTTCCTGAGGATCAGGTTAATCTCCCAAAGATACTCCATACCGACATAATTCCTGACGGCAGCCACCAGCGCATCGAAGGATTTGCCGGTTGGCAGAAAAGCCTCATATTGGTCCAGACTTAGCGGACCAAGGCTAAGCCTGAATTTATCCTGACGCTGCCAGACACGCTCACCGATCACGCTATCCCGACCCAGGCTGCCATTCAAGCTGCCGTCTCCCAGCAATAGGTAATCCTGTTTCGGAATCCGCATCCAGTGCGCAACGTACTCGACCACTTTTGCCTCAACGCCAAAATACCCCTGGACCAGGGAAACCAGACCGTTCACATGACGCGGTAAACTGCCAAGATGTCCGGCAAAATTGAGTTTTGACAGGTAGTGCATTGAATCCACATCCCTGAGGCTGGGAAAACCCAGTCCGATCAGGGAGCCGAGATAATCGCTGAAGCGGTCGCTCTCAGGCCGGTCAAACTGTACGGTGGGCTGTGATTGCGCCCACGCACCGTAAAACAAACTGACTACCCGATGGTGAAACATATCGGCAAAACGTGAGAGCGATGCGTCACGGTGGTGCCTTTCCCGGTCACGTGCGTATTCGGTCAAATGCAGCGGCAAAGGACCATTGGGGCCAAACAAGCCCATAAACCGCTGTGATAAACGGGGAACCTGTCCGGGTTCGTCAATTTTGAGTGCACTGAGTGTTGAAGGAGCAAACGAGGTATACGGTTCCTGCGAAAACCTCACCGGATCGTCGGCCGGTCGGTAGGACTGACCGGTGATTGGTTTATCCTTGTAAAAACAGTTAATACGCCGCACGGTCTGGTAGAACCCATAGTGATAGGGTTTCTCACTGACCTGTGTAAGAAAACTTACAACTGTGGTCTCAAGCCGGCCTTCACTGGCCATCTTGCAACCTCGGTTTTGTCATCTCTCAGCACAACAGTTTCAATCATATGGTTGATGGATACATACTTGCCAAAAAACTCATTCAATACAGATCCCAACAAATACATCCCGCCGGCTTCAAAGCCGGTTTCATCAAGCGTCAATGTAATTTCAAGACCACGCCCAAAACTGATTGGCCCGGGTATCGGCAAGCGGCGGGTCACTGCTTTTGCATTAATTTTAAGCAAGCCACTGATCTGGCGTTCGCCCACTGTATTACCGTTGCTGTAAAGTTGAAGCAACTCTCGCAATGCCGCCGCTCCTTCATCCGGACTTTCATCGATCAGCGAAAGGTAATTCAGCGACAGGTGACTGATGAGTCGCCAGGCAAAACCACCGCTGGTCACCTGGGAAACAGGTCGTGTCGGTCCGGCCACACAACGAATTGTATCAACCGGTGCATTGACCTCCAGGGTAAAATCACCGCCTTTCTGGCCAAGTGGCATTTGCATGGGAAGATCCCGGTTGCTGCACAGGGTTTTGATACCTATCTGCGAGAGACTGGTCTTATAGGGTGTTTCATTGGCATCCACCAGTGAGGCAAACACTTCCTGACCCAGGTAAGAAGAACGGGAACCGCGAGCGTTCTGTTTGGATGAAAGTACACGGGGTTTTCTCTGTATGGTAAAGAATGCGGCATCCTCAGCGGGAATATGATCATCCTTCAAGCCGTAGAAAGGCAAAAATTGTTGGCTCTCATCCGCATGTCTTCCGTAACCGGTAACACCAAGCACCTGGTGGATCTCGTAATCCATAGGACGGCTTCTATCCGCCACAAGGTGAAATTCATGATCCTTTTTATTCAGGCTGATCCGATCCGTCCGCTTAGGAAAAAGATTAATTGCCGGTGTGCAAAATGGCAGGAAGTGACTCTTGTCCAAAACGTTTTCCAGATCATTATCACGGCTTCTCAAATGCACCACTAAATCGAAGGCCTCTCCATCAATTTGGCCAAGCGCTTTTTGCAGACCGGTAAAATTAATAAACCTGAATCTCTCGGGAAAAGCAAAATATTCCCGCAACAGGCGATAACCGTCAAAAGACCTTGAGCGGAAATTTAGCATGGCCTGGTTGGATGCAAATCCAAAAGTCTGGATATTCCCTGAAGAAAGAGGGAAAACCTGCCGCTCAGTCTTGCTGCCTGCAATGATAGAAAAACCACATACGCCAGCCAGTATCTGCTCGTACAGCGCCAGTGGAACCGTACCGCTACCCCCAAGGAACAGGGGTAATTCTTTCATTTCCAGGTCTGCAATACTGATACCCTTGGTTGCCTCTATTTTTATCCGAATACCACTTGATACATGGCGATCCGGCTTGATCCCAAGATTCGCCAGGGCTGCACGGGTACCAAGGTAATCCGCGTCAGTGACACTCACTGGATATAGCTCCACATCGTGGGATGTCCGGTATTCGCAGGACGTCTGCATTATCGGGCCAAGACCGCTTCGTAAGGATGTTCCCCGCTCAATCAGAAATCCTTCAGCCAGGTCGCTGTCACCACAGTCCGGTTGTAATTGTACGATGGCCATAGAAGGCAGGGGTGCCAGATAATCCGGGTACACCATCTCCAGCAGGTGCTGACAAAACCTGGGGAACTCCTCCTCAATTTTAAGCTGGACGCGCGCCGTCAGGAATGCAAAACCCTCTAAAAGACGCTCAACATAGGGATCCGCGCACTCCAGATTCTCCATGCCCAGTCTACCGCCAATTTTTGGGAAATGTTGGGCAAACTCATTACCCATTTCTCGCATGAAATGCAGCTCAGTGTTGTAATGGTGAAGTAGTCTTGAGTCCATACAGGATTAATCAAAGTCCTCGGTTACGTTGAATTCACCACACTCCAGGTTGAGCTCACTTCGCAGCACTATCTGGAAGGGTGAAGGTTGACCAAAGACAGCACCCTCTATCTCAAAAACAAGTGAATTATGACTCATATCAGATGGGTCAGAATGGACTTTAACCCTCAGGGAGTTTCGTATGATACGTGGCTCAAAGTCACGGATAGCCTGTTTGAGCGAACGCTCAATCGTCTTGACATTGACGGTCGAGGAAGTATGGCCGGAAATATCAGGTAAGCCGTAATTGAGCACTGAATGCTTGACTTCAGGGTAGGGTTCAAGATCAACACATACATCAAGAGAAACAGAATTGAGCAACCAACCAAGATCACGGATAACTGCATCCTTGAACTCCTTTTGGCTCATGCTTTGTTGCGCGGTACTTTCCTTTTTTTTCTCAGGATTGTGGTCTGTCAACCGGTCGAGCATAGACGGTTGCAGTCTCTCTTTGAGGGACCATTGCCCCATACTCAGCTATCACTCATCGAATTCAATACTGCGCACTTGCAGGAATGAATAATCCTGTTGGTCGGTGGTTAACATACGCTGACCGACACCCTCGAAAATATCTTCAACATGCGGCACCCATTCGGTACTGCGTGCCAGCAGGTCACTTTCGACAACACCTTCAATACGTGGGTAGCGAGATGGCAACATCACAATGTGCTTTCCACCATTGGTGAAGGTGATTTCTGCGGGTTGCCAGACCAGGTCTCGCAAATCAGCTGGCTCCTCGGTGCGCAAGGATTGAACACGGGACATGGGTACCCAGTAATACTGGCTATTAAAAATAACTTCAAATACCGGTCCCAGTCGCGGATCAGCATCAGCCAACCAGGCAAAGGGCTCATCATTAATTTTACCGCTACGGGTTTCTGCTTGTTCAAATGCCTGCGCGTTCAATGTGGTGAAAGCTGCGTAGTCACCTTTTGCAAAGCACAGTTGGGCTTCGACAAGCAATGCCACCCACTCTTCCGGCTCACCAAAAATCAGTGGTTTGCTTTTGCCCGCAAAAACCGCTTGGCGGTGTAACTCACAATTTATAACGTCACGATAAGCCTGCACCATGGGCGCAACCGATTCGTCGAGTTGCCCCGCCAGTTCAAGCTGCGTTTGCGCACGCTCCCACTGCCCCAGAACAGTCAACACCTGGAACAGGAAAACCCGCTTACCCGCATCTGCGGGATTGGCCTTAACCTGCTCCGTCAACGCCTCGAGGGCAGCTTTCAACCTGCCTTGTTTCAACAGTTCTTCAGCAGTCATCACTATTTCCTGGTTGCCGCTCAATACCAAGCAGAATCAACGGTCCTGATTCATGTTGAGTAGAATCCGGAAGGCTTATGACCGCACTCTCGTAGCTTGATTATAGCCATGATCAACTGATGAACCCTCGGCACCGCCGTCTTCCTGAGGATAAAACTTCATCATATATTCAGCAAAGTTAAACGAAACCGCTTCAGTACCAAGGTCCGACGGGGTTGCTGACGAAGTGACGTTTGAAATAATCGCATCTGTGAGAATTATTTCTAACCATTTGATATCCGAACCCTCGTACGATCTCGTGCATGTAAGCGTAACTTCACCAAGGTGGGTACCCTCAGCACAAGACGCATAAATCAGAGAACTCGCTTTATCCATTGACTTGGATACTTGAAGATCCTCAATTTCTGATCCGCCCGCGGCGCCACCAGTTGACTGGTGCATGCTTGTTGATTGAAATGCACCAAGAGACCAACTTTCACAATCGATCTGATCTTCATAACCCGTTGCTACAGAATCACCTTGAATAATGTCATTTTTCACATAAATGCCCATAAAACATATCTCCTTTTTGTCTCCACAAAACCAAAACCAATACCCTGATAAATTCACCAGGGTTGTTTCTATGCACTAGCTGGTCTCTTAGCCTCCTTTGGCAGATGGAAGCTTTGAAACCAGCCGCAATGAAACTGTCAGACCTTCCAACTGGTAATGTGGCCGCAGATAGAAGCGCGACCGGTAATAACCAGGATTGCTCTCGTCCTCTTCCACCACCACTTCAGCACCCGCCAGTGGCTTGCGTGCCTTGGTAGATTCACTGGAATTCTTAGGATCACCATCAACATACTGCTTTATCCATTTATTGAGCCATTTCTGCATATCGTCACGCTCTTTGAATGAACCCACCTTGTCACGCACGATACATTTCAGAAAGTGCGCAAAACGACAGGTCGCAAACAAATAAGGCAAACGCGCCGCCAGGTTGGCATTGGCAGTCGCATCATCATCTTCATATTCCTGTGGCTTTTGCAGGGACTGTGCACCAATAAATGCTGCAAAATCTGAGTTCTTACGATGGATCAACGGCATGAAGCCATTCTTGGCCAACTCGGCTTCTCGCCGGTCACTTATGGCGATTTCGGTTGGGCATTTCATATCTACGCCACCGTCATCCGTCGGGAAGGTATGGGTGGGCAAGTTTTCTACCGCACCGCCAGATTCGATTCCACGGATACGCGAACACCAGCCATATTCCTTAAACGCACGGTTGATATTGACACTCATGGCATATGCCGAATTGCACCATGAGTACTTGGTGGCATCGGAACCATCGGTATCTTCTTCAAAATCAAAACCTTCAACCGGATCAGTTGCAGCGCCATAGGGTTGACGCCCCAGGAAACGTGGCATAGTCAGTCCCAGGTAGCGTGCGTCATCCGATTCACGCAAGGAACGCCAGGCGGCGTATTCGGGTGTCTGGAAAATTTTGGTCAGATCACGCGGGTTACTTAGTTCACCCCAGGAATCAAATTGTAATGTCTTCGGCGCAACTGCCGAAATAAACGGGCAATGCATGGCTGCAGAAACCTTTGACATCTGGGTTAAGGTTTCGACATCCTGTGGGCCGTGATCGAAATAGTAGTCTCCAACGACACAACCATAGGGTTCTCCACCAAACTGACCAAACTCCTCTTCGTACATCTGTTTGAAAATCGGGCTTTGATCCCAGGCAGTGCCCTTGAACTTGCGTAGAGTCTTGTGCAGTTCTTTTTTGGAAATACTCATGACCTTGATCTTTAACGATTCATCGGTCTCGGTGTTGTTGACCATGTAACTCAAACCACGCCAGGCACTTTCAAGCTGTTGAAAATCCTCGTGATGCATAATCTGATTAACCTGATCGGTCAATTTCTGATCAATAGCCGCAATCATTGCCTGGATAGACTCAACCGCATCTTCAGAAATGAGGGATGTGTCCTTGAGTACATATTCTGCCAAGGTTTCAACCGCAGACGAAATCTCTTCCTGTGCCCGGTCGGTCTTGGGGCGAAATTGTTTATCCAGAAGTGCAGAAAAATCATTGCTTTCTGCAACTTCGGTCGCCGCTTGTTTTGAAGATACCTTCTTTTCTTCTGCCATGACTTAGCCCTCTTCCCCTTCATCTTTAGGTTTTGGCGCTGCAACCAGTGATTTCAGCAATGCCGGGTCGTTAATCGCCTGGGAAATCAACTCTTCAGCACCTGTTTTACCATCCATATAAGTTACGAGGTTATTAAGCTGATTTCGTGCTTCCAGCAATTTGTTAAGCGAATCTACTTTTGCCGCAACCGCATCCGGTGAAAAATCTTCCATACTTTCAAACGTCATATCAACGCTAAGCTGGCCCTCACCGGTCAGTGTATTCGGAACCCGGAATGCAGCCCTTGGCTTCATGGCTTTCATGCGATCATCAAAATTATCTACATCAAACTCCATAAACTTACGATCAGCTACAGCCGGCAGAGCCTCTTCAGGTTTACCTGCAAGGTCCGCCATAACGCCCGTGACAAATGGCAGCTGAATTTTTTTCTCGGACCCATATAACTCCACATCGTATTCAATCTGAACACGTGGCGCACGATTGCGTCCTATAAACTTTTGACTACTCCCTGAACCCATGAATTTTCTCCTGTTAGTCCAACTCTATAACTTTAGTTCAAATTGAAAATAATACAACGCTGATTTTTCCTATTCTTAACTGAAAACCGCCCAAAGATCACCGCTGCCCTTATTTAGCTGAATCACCACCGATAATCTGGGCTTGTGCCACCGAATCGGGAATCATATCTTCGAGAATTTCATAAAAAGATTTTGCGACCAATCCCTGCGCCCTGCGCAACAATAACGGTACCGGACTGGACGGTTCATTGGCCGTGTAATACTCGCAAATCCTGTCAATTGCCTGTATCACATCGTTGCGATTTTTGATCGTGCCACTGGTATGTGCAGCAGGCGCTGTTCCAGCAACTCCTTTACCCCCATCACTCTCACCGGTAACGGCAGCAGCAGCAACAGGCGCGTATGTGCCAATAGCTTGATGTATATCTTTTAAGGATTTAAGTGCTTCATCGATATCCAGGGCATCTGCATCTGGTGCCAGTTGGCCCCAAAGCTCAGCAGTACGATTCAGTTGTTCCATTGATCCACCAACGGCGGCACCCAATGCAGTCAAGCTATCCGCACCGGCATCACCAAATGCACCCTGGATAATTGCAATATCCTGAACTTCTTCCCCACTGTCGGCATCAATCTTACCTTCCGCCAACTCAATATCATGCAAAGAGAAACTGCCAATGCCCTTTAATACTACCAGCGGTGTATGTTCAAGACCTTCACACACCATTTTATGGTCATTCAAATTCTGCAAGGTATTAAAACGCATGGTAGCGTCATTATTGTCCTCAACATCAAGCAGTGGATAAATGTTCTCCCAGAAAGCTTCCATGCAAGCATTCAAGGCTTCCAGCGCATCCCTGAAAGCACCCAGGCCATCGGTGTGTAATTGGGAAATCGCAGCATATGAAAGGACGCGCAAATCACGTGTTCGTTTAAGAAGATCACCTGCCTGCTTGCCGACACCTTTCCAGTCGGGACCTGTGCCCGGTATAACGGTATCTCCAAATTCCTGTTCTGATTTTGTTTGCAGCATTGTTTCCAATTGCTGGAAAGCAGGATCGTACTCCAAGTCTTCACCGCATGGCAGATCGTCAGAAACCGGCTGGGCAAGTTCTTTAGCTGATAGTCGCATGCAAAACTCCCTTACACATCCCTCCCCTGAATCTTATTGGTGCAATTAACAAATGATTTGTTCAGAGCTTAAATGTAAGATTCCATATTGTATTCAGGGCCTTTGGTTTTCATGATTTTTTGTTTGAAAAATATTAACAAACTTACTATGGAGTATAGTGTATTCCAGTTCACAAGCAACAAACACAGATGTCTGAACGAGAGGCTTGGATGCACCTCAATAACTAAAACATTGATTTGGCGGCAATTATCAGTATCCGCAGGCCAAGTTTCAGAAATGAGTGTATTCATATAGAATCAAGCAAACCCTTTTCAAATAGTTGAATAAGCGATGCAACTAAGCCTGAAAATTATTAGTTATCACCGGCTGACTCCCGGTCAGCAGGAAGTTTTTCAGCCGCAGTCCGATTCATTCACGATCGGCCGGAGTGATGAAAATGATTGGGCCATTCCCGACCCGCAAAAATTCCTGTCCGGTGTGCATTGCCGTATACACGGTGAGGGTGGTCATTACTACATAACAGATACCAGTACCAACGGTGTGTTTCTGAATGGTTCTGACAGGCGCACTGAGCGGAATGAAACCATTGAATTGAAACACGGAGACAGGATCAGAATTGGTGACTATGAATTCGAAGCTTTAATCGAAGAGAGTTTTTTCACTGACACTGCTTTACCCAACCCCACTGAACCGGCAAACACGGCCGAACCTTTTGACGATCTTTTTGATGATGCTTTTGATGACTCATCTTCAAACCCTATTCCATCATCATCACAAGCTGCGAAAGACGATTTCCAGAAAGATATCAATACACCTCTTGCGCACATAGACGATAGCCCCATAGGCAATGCAATCAGTATTGAAAGTCTCATGGACCTGGATGATCTCGACGATTTAGATGATCAACCATCAGCTAAAAGTTTGCGTGAAAAACAAACACCACTAAACGAAGCCTTCACACCGGCAAGCCACATCAGCCAAGATAAAACGCCTGAATCCCAAATAGATTTTCAAACTGAAGCCGGCGCAGAGATACCGGATAACTGGGATGAGGGAACCGGTATGCTTAAGGTTTCTGCACAGAAACCTGACACAGCTTCATCCGACTTACCAAACCTTCTGGATGAATGGTCGGATGACGGGGATGATGCAAGTAGTTTATCCGAGGCTGACGGGGTTGAACCAAAGTCCCAGGCTGAGTCCACCCAACTGACTTCGCAGGCTGAACCTGAGCCACAGCCCGAACCAGATCCAGCACCAGAACCAGAACCAGAACCGGTCACGCAAGCTCGTCCAGATCCAGAACCGGTCGTCAAACCGGTAGCATCAAAACCAGCCGGTCGCAGTGGTGATGCGTTGGCTGCATTCACCAGGGGAGCAGGTCTCGAAGCTGGTGCGTTGGACGGGATCGATGAAGCAGCGTTCTTTGAACTAGTTGGCAGAATGATGCTTGGATTTACCGATGGGCTGATTCAAACATTAAGTGGTCGCACCCATATCAAGAGTGAATTCAGGCTCGACCAGACAATGATTCGCCCGGTGGAAAACAATCCGCTCAAGTTCTCCACATCAACATCCAGCACCCTGCAACAACTACTCAGCAAAAGCAATCCGGCTTATATGGCAGGTGTTGATGCCATTCAAGAAGGCTTTGACGATGTCAATGCCCACCAAATGGCCGTGGTTGCAGGGATGGAAGCTGCTTTGCAGGACATATTGAAGCGCTTCAGTCCAAAAATGCTGGAAACCAGGTTGGAATCAGATTCAATATTGGACAATATAATACCAGGCGGAAAAAAGGCAAAATACTGGGACATGTTCAAATTACTTTTCGATCAAATTGCGGGTGAAGCTGAGGATGATTTCCAGCAACTATTTGGCAGGAAGTTCTCACGCGCTTACGAGGAGCAGCTTGGTCGTTTAAAAAATTCACAAAAGGAATAAATGATGAAACAAAACAAGGTGGTTCCGATTAAACTAAATACATCCCTGGCCCACTTGCTGATAATCAGCATACTGATGGTAACAACCCTGGTTTTGTTGAGCGGTTGTGGGGGCGCACCCAAGCGGGAAAATATCGGCCTGCAGTTTAGCGCAACAGCCGATGTCAATCCGGACCTGCAAGGCCGGCCATCACCGATCATCCTGCATGTTCTGGAGCTTAACTCCGAGGAACAGTTTAACCGTCTTGATTATGCAAGCCTGACACAATCTTCAGGTGCGGCACTCGGACCCGATCTACTGGGCAAAACCCGCTTGGTACTTTCACCGGGAGACAAGCAGCAATTGCCGTTAGAACTTAATCCGCAAACGACATTTATTGGACTGGTAGCAGGCTACCGCGATATTGACAACGCAAACTGGCGCACCAGTACCCCGATCAGCCAGGGTGATACCAAGGGCATCACTGTCACTTTGGAACAGCAGTCAATCAACATCACAGTTTCAGACTAGGAAGCAACCACCACTATGTCATGGACTTCAAAAATCATCTGGTCGGAAGGCATGTTCTTGCGACCACAGCATTTCCAGCAAAATGATCGCTACCTCGAATCACTTATCCAGAACCGCTGCAGTCCAATGCGGCCCTATTCCTGGGGTATCGAAGAACTGGAGATTGATCAGGAGGCACTGAGCCTAGGTAAAATTGAAATTGCGAAATGCAAAGCCATTTTGCCGGATGGCACTACTCTCAACATTCCATTTGCAGATGCCCCCCCCGTTCCAATTGAGCCACACAAGAACACCAAGGATGAAAATATATACTTGTGCCTGATGGATAAGCGACCTAACGCGACAGAGTCCAATAGGGAAGATGATGACAACCAGGAAGCCCGTTATGGAATCGAAATTGCGGATGTGCGTGATACCAGCCTGCCGGAAGATTCCAATGCCCCGCTTGAACTGGCTCGAAAAAATCTGCTGTTACTAACTCAGAGCGATGAACGCACCGAATATGCCTGTATCGGAATCGGTCGTATTATTGAAATTCGCAGTGACAAGCGGTTGGTACTGGATGAGTCTTTCATCGGACCGACATCTGATTGCCGTAACAATACGAATCTTGCCGGTTACATCGAGGAAATTCAAGGTTTGCTGAAACAACGCGCGGAAGCAATTGCCGTGCGTTTGAATGTAAGCGGAAGTGGTGGTAGTGGAAGTGGCGGAACGGCGCAGGTCGAAGACTACATGCTGCTGCAGATGATCAACGGGTATGAGCCGGTCTTTACACACCTCGGTACTCTGCCAGCCTTGCATCCCGAGGCGTTATTCCAGCTGTGTCTGAAACTGGCAGGTGAGCTTGCTACATTTACCAATACCGACAGCCGACCATCTAATTTGCCCGAATACATCCATACTGACCTGACAACGACATTCACAGCCATCATGACCGAGCTCAGGCGTTCGCTGGGCGTGGTATTTGAGCACAGTGCCATTCAGATTCCATTCAAACACTACCGGAAAGTTGGTATCAGCCTTGCCATTGTCAACGATAAGTCACTGTTTGAAAGCGCCGTTTTTATACTTGCGGTCAAGGCGGATATGGCCACAGAGAAATTACGCAGCCAGTTCCCTTTGCAGTCAAAAGTCGGCCCCAAGGAAGTCATGAAACAGCTGATTACTTCACAATTGCCGGGTATTGAGCTTGAGGCACTGCCAGTTGCACCGAGACAAATTCCATTCCATTCGGGATTCTCCTATTTTGAGCTCAACAAGCGTGGTGACATGTGGAAACAGATGCCCACTTCAGCAGGGCTGGGACTTCATCCGGGAGGAAAATATCCAGGGCTCGAACTTGAGCTCTGGGCTATCAGAGGTTAGCCATAATGCCAGATAAAGATGATCCTTTCTTCGACATGGATGATGAACGAACAATCATCAAACCAAACCCCGGTGGCCGACGCAGAGCGGCGCGCCCCAGACAGGAACGCAGACGCGACCCTGACCAGAAGATAGAATTATCCGTAAGACCCGGGCTAAACAAGCTCGAGAAATCCGCCGCAGTTCTTCTTAACTTGCTGAGCCAGATTCGCAACACCAGTTCACACCCGAACCCGACCGACCTGCATAAACAATTGGCCAGTGAAATCCAGCATTTCGAAGCCAGGGCCCAGCGTGAGGGCCTGGTTCCGGAGACCATTTTCATCGCCCGTTATGCGCTGTGTACTACCATTGATGAATTTGTCATGAGCACACCATGGGGCTCCAATAGTATCTGGAATAAGCAAAGCCTGTTGAGTATGTTTCACAAGGAAACACATGGTGGTGAGCGATTTTTTCAGATGCTGAAGAAGCTCAATCAGGATCCGTCAAGAAATATTGACCTGCTGGAATTGCTCTACGTCTGTCTCGCTTTGGGCTTTCAGGGCCGCTACCGTGTTTCACGGGATGGTTTGAATGAATTGGCCGAAGTACGCGAGGGTCTCTATCACACGATTCGCACTCAACGTGAGGAACCGGAACCGGCCCTGTCCCCACACTGGATGGGGCTGAAAAAATCAGTGATGGCCAAAGCACCGCTGATACCTGCCTGGCTCGCAGCCAGTATTATTCTGTTACTGCTGGTAGGAATTTTTAGCCTGTGGCGTATGGGACTCGGTAGTTATGCTGACCCTGTGCACGCCGGTCTGATGAGTGTGGGGCGTGAAGAATCGTTGTTACCTACACGCTTACTTGCACCCCCCGCACCGGTACACATCCCCGACCCGACACCACCCAGGTTTGCCTTACGGGAGTTCCTTTCCCCGGAGATAGAAAAGGGTCAGGTCAGTGTTGATGAGTTTCCTGACCGTATTATAGTGTCGGTTCCCGGTGACAACCTGTTCAGTTCTGGCAGTGAGATCATTAATAACGAATACCATGAGATTATTCATCGCATCGGTGAAGGGCTGGAGCAAACCAATGGAAGGATCATGGTCATTGGCCATTCAGACAATGTTCCGATGCGCAGCAACCGGCGTTTTGCTTCCAACTTTGAGCTGTCACAAGGCCGTGCTGAATCCGTGGTCAAACTGCTGCGCGAAGTGATCAGCAAACCCGGCAGGATGGTCGCAGAAGGTCTCGGTGATACCCGGCCGATTGCCCCAAATACCAATGCGAGCGGAAGGGCTCAGAACCGAAGGGTAGAAATCACATTACTTGAAAGGACCCGCGGATCATGATGTCGATGATTATTTCAAGAATGATGGTGATGGGCCTGCATATGTTGATGGGTCTGGGTGTACTGGCTTTAATGATATGGAGGTGGGGCCCTCTGATCCGAATTGGCGACGTGGCACCGCTAAGGTCTGTGGCCGCACGCGCCATTCTGATCATCTTCATATTTGCAGTGTGGGGTTTAATCAAGTTATTCAAAGCATGGCGGGATAAAAGAAAGAATACCGAGATCAGCAATGAACTGGCGGCATCGGCCGAGACTGTTGACCCTTCCGAAGAGCAATCAGCAGAAGAACTGGCAACATTGAAAGAGCGCTTTGATGATGCACTTAAGACATTGAAAAAAAGCAATGTCCGCGGCAAGAAACTGCGCTCCATCTACCAGTTACCCTGGTACATCATCATCGGTCCACCAGGTTCCGGCAAAACAACCCTTTTGGTCAATTCAGGTCTGCAATTTCCACTTTCCGAGCAGATGGGGGAATCAAAGATCAAGGGAATAGGAGGCACCCGTTATTGTGACTGGTGGTTTACCGACGAAGCCGTGATGATTGATACAGCTGGCCGATACACAACCCAGGACAGTAATGAAGAGGTTGATAACAAGGCCTGGTTCGGGTTCCTGAAACTACTTAAAAAGCACCGCAGACGGCGCCCGATCAATGGCATCATCCTTGCGATCAGCATGGAAGAACTGGCACGGCAGAGCGAGATTGAGCGCGAACACAATGCCACTGCCATCAGCAGCAGAATCCAAGAACTCTATGAGCGCCTCGGGATCAAGTTCCCGGTCTACCTGATGTTCACGAAATCTGACCTGATGGCCGGTTTCATGGAGTTTTTCAATGACCTGGACCGGCATGAACGCAGCCAGGTCTGGGGATTTACCTTCGGTCTTGAAGAGAACCCACTGGAGCGCTTTGACGACGAGTTTGAAGCCCTTCAACAACAACTTGAAACACGCCTGGTGCAACGTTTGCAGGACGAACGTGATATTTCCAGACGGGAATTGATTTACAACTTCCCGATGCAAATGGCCGCATCAAGACGGACCATCGAAGAATTCCTGCAGCGCGTATTTAAACCCAGTCGCTACACCACTACACCCTTGTTGCGTGGCATTTACTTCACCAGTGGCACCCAGGAAGGCACACCCTTCAATCGCATCATGAGCCAGTTGGCACGCAATTTCAGTCTTAGCCGGGCCGCGACACAAAGTAGTCCGTCAAAGGGAAAGAGTTTTTTCATAAAAGACCTGATGAGTAAGGTGATATTCGGGGAATCCGGGCTGGCAGGCGCCAACCTGAAGGTGGAACGTATTTATGGCCTGGCTAAAAAAGCCGGTTTCGCCTTGATGATCGCACTGCCAATATTGCTGAATATCGGTTGGTGGATAAGCTATAGCAACAATAAGAACCTGGCCGATGAGGTCGCTACCGAGACTATCAGCATTGGTGAGAGCATCAAGAGGGTTTCTCCGCGTGATGCCTCTTTGAGCGGCATTTTGCCACTGCTCAACCAAGCCCGCGTTATGCCGACTGGTTATGCAGCACAACTTGAATCTGTGCCGATCAGCAGAAGACTTGGTCTGTACCTGGGCAAACGACTGGGCCGCAACGGCACAATCCCTGCTTATCAACGCCTGCTGGAAAATGGCTTCCTGCCTCGCTTGATGGTACGCATGGAGCAGGTTTTGAAAGAAAACATGAATGACCCCGACAAGGTATACCAGGTGTTAAAAGCCTACCTGATGCTTGCGAATCCGGACCGGATGGATGATGAGTTTGTTGCTGGCTGGGTTCACAACGACTGGGATGCGACACTTTCACGCATTATGAGTGCTGACCAGATGACTCAACTACATGAGCACCTGGACGCTCTGCTTGAGATGGATCCACTCAGTCTGCCATTTGATATTGACAACAACCTGGTTATGACCGCGCGTGCGTTGCTGGCCAGCACTACATTAGCCGACCGTATCTATTCCGTGATCAAGTCGGAATACCTGCAAGAAGGTACCGCATTCACCATCCCGTCAGCCGCAGGAAAGGATGGTCCCAGGGTTTTCGTCCGTTCAAGTGGCATACCGGTCAACCAAGGTGTACCAGCCCTGTTTTCACCCCAGGGATACAACCAGATGTACCTTCCGGCAGAGACCCGCTTCGTTGCCGAGATGGAGGATGAGTCCTGGATATTTGCCACCGAAGCCAGGCAGATACCACAAGACGAATTGATTGCCGCGATCCGCCTGCGATATTTCTCCGATTACACCGGAACATGGGTTGAATTTCTGGAAGACATACGCATCCGTCCTTTTGGTAATCTGACACAGGCTGCAGAGATTCTGCGTATCCTGACCGATGATGAATCACCATTGCAGTTATTACTACTCAACATTGCACAATCGACGCGGCTGGTACCTGAGCAGGAGATCAGCGATGACGGGGATGATGGGGTCTCACTCCGCGACCGCATTGAAACCATTTTTCTATCCAACACGGAGGATGATTCAATCTTGCCGGATCCGGCACTGGTCGATCGCAGTTTTGCAGGCCTGCATTCACTCAATGAAGCCCGGTCAAGCGGCGGCCCAACGGCCATGGATGCTCTGCTCAACGATCTGCAGGAATTATACATTTACGTCGATCAACTGGCACAGAGCTCACGAGATCAGTTGTTGTCAGGTCTTCAAGGTCAAGCCAGTACAGCTATCACCCGGGTCAGGCTAAGGGGTCAGCGCTCACCGGCACCGGTGAGCGGTTGGATCTCACTGATGGTAGCCGACAGTAACAGCCTGGTTGCAGGCGGTGCAGCGGAGCATATACAAGCGGCCTGGTCATCGGAAATTACACCATTCTGCCGGCAAGCTTTAAACGGTCGCTACCCCTTCAATCGGAGTGCCCAACGTGAGGTTCAACTTCATGATTTTGCGGTCTTCTTTTCACCAGGCGGTTCCCTTGATAAATTTTATGATCAGTACCTGGCGGACATCGTAGATACAAGCTCAGGCCAGTGGCAGTTGAAGCCAGGCGTTGCAGGAAATATCAATATTTCAAGTGCTTCGCTGAAACAAATTCAACGGGCCAAGAAAATCCAGAACGCATTTTTCGCTGGCGGAGGCGCAAGTCCATCAATCACGTTCAATCTACGCCCGGTGCGCATGGACCCGGTTACTACCAATTTCATGCTTAACCTCAACGGGCAAATCGCCAACTACAGCCATGGACCCATTTTCAACCAGTCTTTCTCATGGCCTGGAGCAGGTACTTTAAACCAGGTGCAGATCCAGTTTAATCCACAACCAGCAAGTGGCCGATCCGGCAAAACACTGGTCGGGCCATGGTCTTTTTTCCGCTTGTTGGATGAAGCCGGAAAGAATCCCTCCTCTACGCCGGAAAAATTCCACACTCGGCTGGAGCTGGATGACCGTTGGGTGGAATATGAAATTAGTGCAAATAGCGCTTTTAATCCGTTTAACCTGCCGGAATTACGCAGCTTCCGTTGCCCGGAAGTGCTATGAGTGACCATCCTGCTTTCCACGAACTTGGGTTTTACGGCAAGTTGCCGACCTATGGCGATTTTATCCAGAAACGATTGCCACAGGACTTTATTAATCCCTGGCACGAATGGCTACAGGCCAACATGCTCGCTGCAAGGGAAAAAGAGCCCGAAAACTGGCTGACCTATTATCTGAACTGCCCAGCCTGGTGTTTCATTCTGAGTGGTGGTATTTGCGGCTCTCAGCCAGTTGCCGGTGTAACCATTCCCAGTGTGGACAAGGTTGGTCGCTATTTCAATTTCACCATGGCATCCATACTTCCTGAAGAAACCGAACCAGCCTCCTTCGCAAGCAGTCATCACCAGTGGGTGATAGGTATCAAGGACCTTGCACTTGAAGTGCTTGATGAAGAAATGGATCAACAAAGTATCGAAGAATCCATCAACTCGCAGTCCCTGGAATTGAGTTACAGCCCGGGTTTTCAAACGACTTTAGAATACAGCACTGATCAACTGCGCGTTGTTTATCCTGAATCCACACTCATTACTGAACAACTTCCAGGTCTGTTGCACCATATGATCCTACGCGAACAGACCCACTATGGACTATGGTGGCACAAAGGGTCTTCACAGGTTTCTGCGCAAACAATCGCCTGTGCCGGAATGCCCTCAACCAAGACCTACCTTGATCTGATGATAGATGAGGATTCTATAGACCCACCTCTATCTTCAGCCGGTGAAGGTGAGGTTGATTACATGGACGAGCTGCTTTCCAGCTGAAAATGGTGATTCATGGTTTTTAATTCCAACGCAATCACCCATGTAGGAATGGTGCGAAAACTGAATGAAGATGCCTATGCGGAGCGTTCGGATATAGGTGTGTGGGTTGTTGCTGACGGCATGGGTGGTCACGCCGCTGGAGAAGTCGCCAGCAAAGCTGTCACGGATGCAATCAAAGGACTCGGACACGCTAATAATTTTGATGAAATGCACGCGGCTGTTATACGCTGCCTCAAAGACGCAAACCGTCAATTGCTGGAACAGGCAGATAATTACGAAGATGAACGCGTTCCTGGTGCCACCGTCGTCGTATTGATCATTGATGGCACACAGGGGGC
>RCNE010000208.1_pt1 | contig 30623 bp, 29 predicted proteins | sample 2041361 | NCBI WGS metagenome assembly RCNE01 (sample SAMN09708229, study PRJNA481090) | Marine sediment metagenome, whole genome shotgun sequencing project. | reverse complement strand
CTACGGGTGCAGCTGGGGCGGGGTTATTATCTTACCAGCGAACGTAGGGTGCGTAACTCGTTGCGCACCGGACCATCATCGGTTGTTAAAACCATTGGTGGGTAACAAGTTACCCACCCTACGGGTGCGCTCAGGCTTAGGCTCCGGCACCATCTACTGGATGACAAAAGGCGCCTTCAGCCATATCGTTTTTTCAGGTAATGGAATACGGCACGGATGCCCAGTGCTTCGCCTCCGAGCGGGCGACCGGGGCGGGCGGTCTGGTTCCAGCCGAAGGTATCGATATGCACCCAGTCGGTTTCTTCGGTTACAAAATGTTCCAGGAACAGGGCTGCGGTGATGCAACCTCCATAGGGCGTCTTACCCATATTATTCAGATCAGCAATTTGGCTGGCAAGCAGTTCCTTGTAGGGTTGGTAAAGAGGCAAAACCCATAACGGATCCTCTTCAAGTTCACCCGATGCAGTAATCTCGTTTGCAATGGAGATATCATTGCTGAATATGGGGGGGAGATCCGTACCCATCGCGACTCGTGCCGCGCCGGTTAAGGTGGCATAGTCAATGACCAGATCGGGTTCATGCTCACAGGCATAGGCCAGCGCATCCGCCAGCACAACCCGACCTTCAGCATCGGTATTGCCGATCTCGATGCTTAAACCCTTGCGTGTGGGAATCACGTCTCCCGGACGATAGGCATTGCCGGATACCGAGTTTTCTACTGCCGGGATCAGCACCAGCAAACGCACAGGAAGGTTTGCCTGCATGATCAGCCGCGCCAGGGCAAGTACATGCGCTGCACCACCCATGTCCTTTTTCATCAGCCCCATGCCGGCACCGGGTTTCAGGTTCAGGCCGCCGGTATCAAAACACACACCCTTTCCGCAGAGCGCCAATATCGGGTGGGATTCATCGCCCCATTCCATTTTGAGTAGACGTGGCTCACGATCCGAAGCGCGTCCGACAGCGTGAATCGCAGGGAAATTTTTCGTTAACAGGTCAACACCTTGCACGACCGACATGGAGGCGTCGAATTTATCTGCCTCCGCCTGCATGACATCTGCCAGTTGGCCTGGCCCCATATCTTCGGTTGGCGTGTTAATCAGGTCACGAACCAGCGATTGTGCCGAGAACAACTGCTTCGCATCGGCGGCAATATCTTCATCGAGCACCAGTGATGGCATTTCTCTTTTTGGTTTGACGTACAAACTAAACTGATAACATGCCAGGCCCCAGCCAAGTCCGGCCTGCAAGCGTTGCGCAGGGCTCCAGTCTGACACCAGGCGGTATTCGCCGGCTGATAGCTTTGCCGGAAGTGGTGAAAGCTGGTACAACCAACCCTGCTCAGCCATACCAAAAGCGTAACCATGCAGCTCACCATTACTATCGGGCAAACTGCATAACTCACCGGGCTTTGCGCGGAAACCTGACGCCTTCAGCCATTTCTGCTGCACTCCGGGCAGGTTACCCAGCCACTGCTCATAGTTTGCCGAACTTACCGCGTATAGTGGAATGCCATCTCTCTTGTCTGTAAAACTCATCACGTACACCCTGATTGGAAACCATGCCAGTTTATTCCAAAGCTGTAATACCTAAAAGCACCAAATGCTTCAATTGACCCCGGATACCGGTGAGAAAGCACCTTGTTAATCAATGCGGACGACATAGGCCCTGTTCCCTCTGACAATCTGCAGCAGTAAAGGACTACGCATTTGTTCAAGAGCTTTCTCAAATTCAGCCAGGTTATTGACCGATTGGCGATTGGCACCGGTGATGATGTCACCCACTGAAAGTCCCTGGCGCGCCAGGCGACTGCGCTCATCAAGTTCATTGATCATTACGCCGGTAAGGACCTGCTTCTTGTGCCTTTCGGTCAGGTCTGTAAAACGTGCACCCTCCAGGCGGAAATCCAAATCCACACCGTCTAATACCGGTACGGCCTGGATAGCCATCTGGGTCTTGCGTGTCTTTCCTTTTCTGAGATATTCGATCCTGAGTGATTCACCAATGGCGAGGCGGCCTTCTGCGTTTTGAAAATCCTGCGCACTGTTGATGTCACTTTTTGCCATGCGGATAATAATATCCCCCGGCTCCAGACCCGCTTCATCGGCGGCTGAATCGGTGACAACTTCTGATACCAGTACACCCCGGCCCAGTTCAACTGAAAATGCACCAGCCAGATCAGGGGTCAGGTCCTGGACAATCAAACCCAGCGTGCCACGACGGACCTCGCCAAACTGAACCAACTGATCCATCACATGGCGAGCCATACTGGCTGGTATTGCAAAACCGATACCCACATTGCCACCGCTGGGTGTGAATATGGCGCTGTTGATACCCACCAGTTCACCACGCAGGTTAATCAATGCACCACCGGAATTCCCGGGGTTGATGGAAGCATCGGTCTGGATAAAATTCTGATATTGGAGACCGCGCAAGCCGGTGCGTCCCAACGCGCTTACAATTCCGGAGGTCACCGTCTGGCCCAGCCCGAATGGATTGCCAACCGCAACCACAAAGTCGCCAACCTGTAATTCGTCTGAATCAGCCAGTTGCAGTGCCGTCAGGTTTTCGGCCGGGATTTGAATCACTGCCAGGTCGGTATCGGGGTCGGTGCCTATCACTTTTGCTTCAAGACTGCGGCCATCCTTGAGACCGACAGAAATTTCGTCCGCACGGGCGATGACATGGTTATTCGTCAACACATAGCCCTTTTCAGCGTCAACAATGACACCGGAACCCAGGCTCTGCGAAACCCGTTCACGCGAGGATTCGGGAACATTAAAGAACCGCCTGAAAAATGGATCCTCCAACAGCGGGCTTCGCACGCGTACCCGTGTCAGCGTATTCACATTGACCACCGAGGGCGTTACCCGTTTGAGTACCGGCGCGAGCGACGGCAACGGCTCCCCGTCCACGGCAACCGGTAAAGCAGCCAGTACCAGGCCTGAACCTGACATCAGGGCCAAAAAGAGAAAAATACCGCGAAATACCATTTTCACACTTAACTCCAGATTGAAACGATGCGATTGAGACAACACTAACAGCTTTCAGGTTCGCAATTAATACGCTCCGCGCAAACCGGAGAATGGAAACGGGCGTCAAATTTTCGCTTGCGATTGCTTCCAAAACAATATAAAACAAGATATACGGCAACAGGGTATGAAACAACACTATATCGTGTGCCTTCGGGTTATTAGAGCCGATTCGATAAATGAGGTTATGAATTTACAGCAACGGGTTCTACGCACAGATGTATCCGGTATGCCTTTGGAATGGGTTGGATACGAGGACGCAGTCAGGCTGATAACGCTTGATCAGGTCTGCTACTCCCTGGGAAAAAGACTTTACGAGATTCATGGCGGCGTCAATGCCATTAGCGGTCTTCAAAGTGTCATCGGTGTGGATGCCATCATTGCCACGCTTGGACAACACCCCCACAAGCACCTGTTTGCAACGAGTTATGTGCCACCGCTTAGTAATCAGTCCCTTTTCCGCCGCGACCAGAACCTTTGCCTTTACTGCGGCCAGCAGTTTCCAAATTTCCTGCTTTCAAGAGACCACGTCCATCCGCTTAGCCAGGGCGGACAGGACCGTTGGGTGAATGTCGTCACCGCTTGTAAGCGATGCAATAACCACAAGGCAGGCAGAACACCCGAACAAGCAGGTATGCAATTGCTTGCGATCCCGTTCTGCCCTACCCATGCAGAGTATGTCTATTTACAGGGTCGCCAGATTCTGAACGATCAGATGGAGTTCCTGCTGGCACATTTTCCGCGCAACAGTGTTTTACGCAAACGGGTCGAGAAAGGCGAGCCGTTGCTGGTTTAAACCCACCTGCTATTGTTTGAGTTAAGATAGACGACTTATGAGCCTGCAACCTGTTTACCTCGTTGATGCCAGCATTTATATATTTCGTGCCTGGTTCTCAATCTCAGATGAATTCTCCAACGCGGCCGGGGAGCCAACCAATGCCGTTTACGGCTTTACCGGTTTTCTGTGCAACCTGCTTGAACAAACCAATGCCGAACATATCGGCATCGCTTTTGACGAGTCGTTGAGCAAGAGTTACCGCAACGAAATTTACCCGGCTTACAAGGCCAATCGAGACCCTGCCCCTGTAGAACTAAAACGCCAGTTCAAGTGGGCCAGGAATGTGGCCGAATCGATGGGTCTGAATTGTTTTGCCGATGATCGCTATGAAGCCGACGACGTGATCGGCACACTGGCAGCACACTGGCGGGAGCGCGGACACCCCGTGTGCATCATTACCAGTGACAAGGATCTTGCTCAACTTATTACGAAAAATGACACCTGGTGGGATTTCTCACGAAACCAAAAACTCAGCCATGCAAAAATCAAGGATAAATTCGGTGTCTTTCCCGAACAGATAGCAGACTACCTTGCATTGACCGGCGATGCGGTTGACAACATTCCAGGTGTGCCGGGTATAGGCCCTAAATCCGCTGCCGCCCTGTTAAATCACTTTGACAATCTGGATGCAATCTGGGATCGGCTTGATGAGGTTCAGCACCTGAGCATACGCGGTGCAAAGTCACTGCGACAAAAGCTGGGTGAGCACCGCGACGCCGCGGAACTGGCGCAGCGTTTGACCATCATTGAAACCAGGGTACCTTCGGCGCTGGAAAACCCGGGAGTGATCCGCAATGAGCTTGATGAAGCCCGCTTGAACCGCTTGTTTGATGAATTGGAGTTCGACGGAATGCTGCGGCGTCGTTGCCTGCTGACTGGTTAGCCTGCAAATTTCACTGTCGGGATGCAGGTGAAACAGGCGCTTTAGTTTTTCTGTTCCTTTTCCTGCTGCCTCCGTTTGGTCATTTCTGTTTTTTGCTTCAAAAATTGCTCCATTTCCGGTTGGACCAGGTCAACACTTGAGTTCAACGAGGAACGCACAACAGCAACTGGTTTTTGCGAGCCCTGTTTGCCTATCCACTGGCTGTTGGCAAAATAATACAGGTCTTCACCGTCAATCGTCCCGAAACTGGGTAGGTCAAACTCCGGTAGTGCAACGGCAATTGGTGCGACGGATGCCACTTTAGTACCACTTGGATCAAGTTGCAGACGCATCACGCGCTGTGGGCTGATACCGTTTTGTATGACGAAAAGGCGGTTGTTATCCAGGTATATTCCGTCTATCCCTCCAGCATTAAACGTGTCGGGTACTTCCAGCAAACGCGCCTGTTTACCCTCAAGATCAACAACAATAATCCCCATCTCGCGATCAGCCACATACATGATGCGTCCATCAGGCTGCATGGCGATACCGCGCTGGCTCACCATTTCTTTTAAAACCAGTATCGCTTTCAGCCCATCTTCGCCCGCTGGTTTGCTGTAAATGAGAGGCAAGACACGGTCCGCTATGTAAATAGCACCATTCGGACCGATAGTCATACTGCCAAGGATATGGGGCCGGCCATCAACCGGCACCGGGTGGCGCCTTATAAAACTCAGTGTTTTCAGATCGAACTCAAACAAGGCGGATCGATCCTTTTCAACAGGATCAAAACGCAAATAACCCGGTGTTGATGCGCTGGTGACCCACAAGCGGTTGCGTGGCTCATCAACCAGGATATCGAAAATTGCCCACATACCATTTTCAGGGCTGGCCTTAAGCAGTTCACTGACCTGACCATCCTTACCAACCGCAAGTATCTGCCCTTCGGCTACCGTGCCAATCAGGAATTTCTGACGGCTTTCATCCCAGGCGATGGTCTCGGGCATAACTACAGCATCAGGTAAAACAAATACCGGCTCGGCCTCTCCAACGGGTTTTCCGGCAATCTTTAACATGTCATTGACGTAATTAAAAACCTCGGTGCCCTGTAAACTCTGGGTGTGCTCCGACTCCAAGAAGTCATAAGCGAGACCCTGTTGCTGCATCCCCAACATTAATTCATAGGCTTGACCTTTCTCATTCAGTAACGCGTGGGCGATCACGAGTTGGTACATGTAATCACTGTTGTTGGGGCGCAATTTGTGCAGGCTCTCGAGTGTCTTGCGGAATGTGAGGTAGTCTTTCGCGGTGAAGGCCTCATTCACCCTGGTCAACAGAGCGGGTACGTTTTCTGGTTTCGCTTGTGTCGTAGCTGTCTGTGCCTGCAGTGGTAGGCTGCTTACGGCAATGGCAAACGCCATTACCAGGGCTATTACTGATTTATAAAACATGGTTGTCCTTTATTCCCGCTCTGCTAATTTCCGCACACTATGAACCGCTAAACGGGCTTTGGTTCCATCAACATTGATCCATTCTATGGGGTTAACCGTGTGCTTGGGATACAATCGGCGCAGTTTATCAGAGCATCGGGTGATTCTGTGTCAAAAAATGAAACAATTCATTATCGTGGCCGTTTTCTCGGTATGAAACAGCGCGATCGCTGGGAATACGCATTCCGCACCAACGCAAGCGGTGTTGCCGTGTTGGTACCGGTCACCGATGCAGGTGAATTGGTACTGGTTGAACAGTACCGTATCCCGGTCGCAAGCCAGGTCATTGAATTACCGGCCGGGCTGTCGGGCGACACCGATGACCGCGACGAGGACATCAAAACAGCCGCCATGAGAGAGCTACTCGAAGAGACCGGGTATCGTGCCGGTTTTCTTGAAGAACTTTTAACCTGTCCAAGCACACCGGGTATGAGCGATGAAATTGTCACTATATTTTATGCCGGTGATCTTGAGCGGACAGGTTCGGGTGGCGGCAACGACGATGAAGACATTACCGTTCACCACGTGCCACTTGATGGCGCAAGCCAGTGGTTGGACGCACGTATGAAGGAAGGCATTATGGTGGACCCTAAAATTTATGCCGGTCTGTTCTGGGCGGGTATGCGGCATGAATAGCATTTCCGGGGATTCACGGTCTGCAATCGTCATCCATGGCGGTGCCGGCACTATCACCAGGGCGGATATGACCGATGAGAAAGAAACCGAAATACGTGCAGCACTTCAGGAGTCTGTTCAGGCCGGCCACCAGGTGCTTTTAGCCGGTGGAACCAGCACGGACGCGGTCATTGCAGCCATTAACGTGATGGAAGACTCTCCCCTGTTCAATGCCGGCAATGGCGCCGTATTCAATGCCGCGGGAAAACATGAGATGGACGCTTCCATCATGGAAGGCGCGGGTTTGAATGCCGGCGCAATCGCTTCTGTTGAAAACATCAAAAACCCGATCGACCTGGCTTGCAGGGTCATGACAAATTCGGAGCACGTCATGCTGATGGGAGATGGCGCGGAGGAGTTCGCTCGCCAGCAGGGTTTTGAGATGATGGATCCGGCCTATTTCTATACCGACTTCCGTTGGCAGCAACTGCAACGCATCAAGGCCAGGGAACTTGCCAGTAAGGATCAGCAGGACCAGTGGTTTTCCACCGTGGGCGCAGTGGCCCTGGATGCCCATGGCAACCTGGCAGCAGGTACGTCAACCGGCGGCACATCCAACAAGCGCTGGGGCCGCGTGGGTGACTCACCCATCATTGGCGCCGGCACCTACGCAGACAATAACAGCTGTGCGGTCAGCGCTACCGGTCATGGAGAGTTCTTTATCCGGCACGTGGTGGCCTATAACATCTGCAAGCGGGTTGAACTTGGCATACCGTTGAAAGAGGCGTCCGATACCGTGGTCAACGACATCCTGGTAAAGGCTCAAGGCGAAGGTGGTGTCATTGCCATCGACCGACAGGGCAATATCGCAACACCTTTCAACTCAGAAGGTATGTATCGCGCAAGTGTTGATACCAAAGGCGAGATGGTGATTTCCATCTTTCGCGAAAACGGCGAAGCAAAAGGCACCTTGACAGGAAATGTAGATCACTAACGTAGGGTGCGTAACTCGTTACGCACCAAAAGACTGATATAAACCACTGCCTAACGTAGGGTGTGTAACTCGTTACGCACCAAAAGACTGATGTAAACCACTGGTGCGTAACGAGTTACGCACCCTACGAGTTACAGGTGGTTTAGACGTTGCCACAAACGCATGGTCGCGTTGGCGCGGTTCAGGGTGTAAATATGCAGACCGGGTGCACCACCGAGCAGCAGGCGTTCGCATAGCTTTGTAACCACCTCCAGACCAAACTCACGGATGGATGCGCTGTCATCACCATAGGCTTCCAGACGCTGACGCATCCAGCGTGGTATTTCGGCTCCGCACATCGCGGAAAACCTCACCAGGCTTTGGTAATTTGTGATCGGCATAATACCGGGGGTGATCGGGATATCGATACCATTTCGATGGCAATCATCTAGGAACTGGAAATAGCAATCCGTATTGTAAAAATACTGCGTGGTAGCACCATCGGCACCCGCATCCACCTTTTCCTTGAAATATTTGAATTCGGTTTTCGGTGATTCGGATTCCGGGTGAAACTCCGGATAACAGGCCACTTCAATATGAAACTCGTCGGGGAATGATTCCTGCACAAACCGGACCAGGTCACTGGCGTATTGAAAGGGCCCCGGACCGCTGATGCCTTCAGGCCGGTCGCCACGTAACACGACCAGGCGCTCGACACCGGCTTGTTTATAGGATTGCAGTAACTTAAGAAGCATATTCTTGTCACTGGCCATGCAGGAAATATGCGGCGCAACCGGCACACCTGATTTTTCAAGCAGATCAGAAACGGTGTTCAGGGTTGCATCCAACGTCGAACCACCCGCGCCGAATGTCACGGACAGGTAACGGGGGTTGAGCCTGGAGAGTTTATGCCAGGTGGAATCGAGGATCAGCTTTTGCTCATCCGTGCGCGCCGGGAAAAACTCGAAAGATATAGGCACTTTTGCTCTTATCATTTTAAATTTAGTGCAGCTTGGAAGGTCCGTAGCGTCCCGGGCAAAACCCGGGACGATACGAGCTGTTCCTAGTAGCGGTAGTGATCCGGCTTGTAAGGGCCGTCAGCATCTACGCTGATATAACCGGCCTGTACATCGGTCAGACGCGTCAGATTCGCACCCACACGCTGCAAATGCAGATGTGCAACTTTCTCATCAAGGTGCTTGGGCAAGACGTAAACGTCATTCTTGTAGCGCTCCGGATACTTCCACAACTCAATCTGTGCCAACACCTGGTTGGTAAATGAGTTGGACATGACAAAACTCGGATGACCGGTGGCGCACCCCAGGTTTACCAGGCGTCCTTTTGCCAGCAGTATGATGCGTTTGCCGTCCGGGAAGATGATGTGATCTACCTGCGGTTTGATTTCCTGCCACTCGTACTGCTCAAGGCTGGCCACATCGATTTCATTGTCAAAGTGACCGATATTGCAAACGATTGCCTGGTTTTTCATAGCAGCCAGGTGGTCGTGGTTCAGGACATGGAAGTTGCCGGTGGCCGTTACGAAGATATCGGCCTTGTCCGCAACATCATCCATGGTTACGACACGATAACCTTCCATGGCAGCCTGCAATGCACAGATGGGATCGATTTCTGTAACCCATACGGTCGCACCAAGCCCACGTAGAGACTGTGCACAACCCTTACCAACATCACCGTAACCCGCAACAACCGCGATCTTACCTGCGATCATCACATCGGTGGCACGCTTGATACCGTCAACCAGTGATTCGCGGCAACCATAGAGGTTGTCAAACTTCGATTTGGTAACCGAGTCATTTACATTGATGGCGGGGAAAGGCAAGGTGCCCTCTTTGGCCATTTCATAAAGACGCTTCACACCGGTGGTGGTTTCCTCAGTCACACCCTGGATCTTAGACAGGGCTTTTGCATACCAGCCATGTCTTGTTGCCAGCCGTTTCTTGATCGCGTTGAACAGGCAAACCTGCTCTTCGCTGTCGGGGTTGTCGAGTATCGAGGGGTCTTGTTCGGCCTGCGCACCCAGGTATAGCAAAAGGGTCGCATCACCGCCGTCATCAAGAATCATATTGGCGAAATTTTCATCACCGTCACCGTTACCCCAATCGAATATCCGGTGTGTAAACTCCCAGTATTCATCGAGATCTTCACCCTTGAAGGCGAATACAGGTGTACCACCGGCGGCGATTGCTGCAGCGGCATGATCCTGTGTTGAATAAATATTGCACGATGCCCAACGGACGTCGGCACCCAATGCCTCGAGAGCCTCGATCAGTACGGCGGTCTGGATGGTCATGTGCAGGCTGCCGGCAATACGCGCACCCTTGAGGGGCTGATCAGCGCCAAACTCTTCACGTACAGCCATCAAACCGGGCATTTCTGTTTCGGCGATCGCGATTTCCTTGCGGCCAAATTCGGCTTGCCCGATATCGGCAACGTAGTAGTCCTGCTTGTTTATATCTTCAATTACTGCATTCATTTCTCTGTTCCTTTTCCTTAGAGGCCCGCTGCTTGTCGCAACTCGTCAGCCTTGTCAGTCTTTTCCCAACTGACGTTTAAATCTTCGCGTCCCATGTGGCCATAGGCGGCCAACGGGGTGTAAATCGGCTTGATCAGATCAAGCGCTGTAATGATGCCGTAAGGTGTCAGGTCAAAATGTTCCAGCACCAACTGCTCAATGCGCTCGGCCGGAATCTTCTCTGTACCAAAGGTATCGATACCAATAGATGTTGGTTTAGCCACGCCAATGGCATAGGACACCTGGATTTCAATACGGTCTGCCAGACCTGCAGCAACGATATTTTTTGCCACGTAACGTGAGGCATATGCAGCAGAACGATCCACCTTGGAGGGGTCTTTTCCTGAAAATGCACCGCCGCCATGCCGCGCCATACCACCATAGGTATCAACGATGATCTTGCGACCGGTCAAACCGGCATCACCGACCGGGCCACCAATTTCAAACCGGCCTGTCGGGTTAATGTGGTACTTGGTATTGTTATCCAGCCAGCTAGCAGGCAATACCGGCTTGATGATTTCTTCCATCACCAGTTCCCTGATCTGTGCCTGCGTGGAATCCCTGTGATGTTGGGTAGAAAGTACAACAGCATCAATACCAACCGGTTTGTCATCCTGGTAACGGAAAGTTACCTGGCTCTTGGCATCCGGAAGCAAATGAAATTTCCCGTCAGAGGAATTGCGGCGTACATCGGCCTGCTTTTTGACCAACTCATGTGCGTAGTAAATAGGCGCCGGCATCAACACGTCGGTTTCATTGGATGCATAACCAAACATCAGGCCCTGGTCACCTGCACCCTGCTCTTCCGGCGAGGTACGGTTAACGCCCTGGTCGATGTCGCTGGACTGCTTGCCGATAATATTGATGACACCACATGTGTGGCCATCAAAACCAAATTCGGAAGATTCATAACCGATTTTCACAATCACTTTGCGAATAATATCTTCCAGGTCGACCCATGCATCGGTGGTGATCTCACCACCCACAATGGCGACGCCGGTTTTGATAAAAGTCTCACAGGCAACACGGGCCGCGGGATCTTCTTTGATAATGGCATCCAGAACCGCATCAGAAATCTGGTCTGCAACTTTGTCAGGATGACCCTCGGAAACAGATTCCGAAGTAAACAGGTAATTCTTCATTTTTAGTAAACTCCAATGAAATATATCTTTCTATTCGAATCAAGAGATATATTCTAAATCAAGTGTTCTCAAATTGCATCTTTCGATGTGAAATTATTAGCTGGGATACCCGCAGGATATTCAGAATGGCTTTTTCTTTTGAGAAAAATGTGCAGATCAGTGCATAATATATGAAAACCTTCACAGGTCTTTGCGGGCCAAATCCACGGGGAGACAATAAGAAATGACAGAATTACTTGTCATGAATGATGCGATGATGGTCTCAGCGATCATTCTTGCCTTAACCTTTATCGGTATTTTCACCGAGACATTTCACGGCTTCCATCGCGCCAAGTTCGCGATGATGGGGGCCATCCTGATGATCGTCGCGGGCCAGTATTACGGCTTTTACGATTCAAAGCTTGCAGTTTTAGCGATCGACTGGAATGTCGTATTTCTACTCGGTTGCATGATGGCAATCGTGTCCATCATGATCCCCACCGGCGGCTTTGAGGCGATGGCCAATTACATGGCCCGCATCAGTAAAGGCAGACAATTTGTATTGATGGTGCTGTTGGGAACCGCCGTTACCGTGCTTTCCCTGCTGCTTGATAACGTCACCACGGTGGTCATTTTCGGCCCCTTGATTATCCTCATTGCACGGGCCATGAAGGTCACACCTATTCCGTTCCTGCTGGCTGCAGCCCTACTGTCTGATACCGGTGGTGTCGCGACACTGGTAGGTGACCCGCCCAACCTGATGATCGGCTCTGCCAAGGGTATCGACTTCAATACTTTCCTGGTGCACATGGGTGGCATGACATTTGCCGCATGGATAACCGTGTTGTTTATGCTGCGTTTCCTGTTCCGCAAAGAACTCGCAGTTAAGCCAACGGGCGAATACCACAGCAAAACTGAATACAAGGATAAAAGGCTGTGGAACCAGTCACTCTTTGTTCTCGGCGTGATGGTTGTCCTGTTTACTATGCATCATTCCATCGGCTGGGAGCCATGGATGGTTTCAGCATTGGGTCTGACGATGCTGGTGTTTATTGCCAGGCACGTTGAGATGGATCACGCGATGGAGGATGTTGAGATTCCCCTGCTGATCTTCTTTATTTCGTTGTTTATCGTGGTCGGTGGTGTTGAACACAGTGGTTTCTTGCGCTACCTCGGTCAGTTCATCGTGCCTTTTGTTCAGGAAGACCTGTTAACGGCGACCCTTGTGTTGTTGTGGGTGGCTGCGATTCTCTCAGCAGCCATTGATAACATACCATTCACAGCGGCCATGATTCCCATTCTGCTCGGTATGGAAGCCCAGGGCATCCATGTCACGCCGTTGTGGTGGGCACTGGCTGCCGGTGTTGGCATGGGTGGTAACGGTACCCATATCGGCTCCACTGCCAATGTATACATCGTCACGATTTCAGAAAGACTGGCGAAAAAAGAAAATGACCCGTCAATGGCGATAACACCATGGATATGGTTCAAGTACGGGACACCGGCGATGATCGCCACGTTGATTGTGTGTAGCTTTATATTTTACTTTTTCTTCGATTTTTACGATCAATCTGTGATTATCAGTACTCACGACGTAGCCGCACCTTCACACTAAGTGACCGAACCGACGCATAGAAACATCCGTAGTTTTGTATTACGAAAAGGCCGTCTGACCGTTGCCCAACAGCACGCATTGGATGAGCTTTGGCCGCACTACGGTATCGAAAACAGGGAAACTGTACTGGAATACGATGATCATTTTGACCGCCAGGCCGAGGTCATCGTGGAAATTGGTTTCGGCAATGGTGAATCCACCTGGCGAATGGCGCTTGAAGAACCAGAGAAAAACTTCATAGGAATAGAAGTACACGAGCCTGGCGTTGGCCAACTGCTGATGGCACTTGAAGAGCACGATATCGAAAATGTCCGAATTGCCCGCTGTGACGCCGTACCATTTTTGCAAAACCGTATCCCCCGGGGTAGCCTGGCGGGTGTGCGTATCTACTTTGCCGATCCATGGCCGAAAAAACGCCATCACAAACGCCGTATCATCCAACCGGAGTTTGTTGACCACCTGGCACGATGTATAAGCGAGGGTGGTATTTTGCACATGGCAACCGACTGGCAACCATACGCAGATCATATTCTGGAAGTAATGCAATCCACGTCTGATTTCGTCAATCTATCCCCAACCGGGGACTATTGCGAAACACCCGAATGGCGCCCCTACACAAAGTATGAAAAGCGCGGCGAACGACTCGGTCACGAAGTAAGGGATTTGCTGTACCAGCGAACTTGAGGGAGTTACGATAACAACCCATGGAAACCGGCCTAACACTTACAGGCGACATGATGCTGGTGCTGGCCGTGCTGGTCATCACTATTGCGTTGTTTGTATTTGAAGTTGTCAGGGTCGATGTGGTGGCCCTGTCGGTCATGGTATTACTGGGTTTGTTAGGCCTGGTGCCGTCAGACCAGTTGTTTAATGGCTTTGCTTCCAACGCGGTCATTTCCATTATCGCCGTCATGATCCTCGGGGCCGGCCTGGACCGAACGGGTGTGATGACGGTTGTCGCCGCCTTTATATTGCGCATCGGCGGCAAAACCACCAACAGGATTATTCCGTTAATCTCCGGCACCGTTGGTGTTATTTCCAGCCTGATGCAAAACGTGGGTGCCACGGCCCTGTTTCTGCCGGTTGTGTCCCGTATCTCGGCGCGTACCGATATCCCGCTCTCCAGTCTGCTGATGCCTATGGGTTTTTGCGCGATCCTTGGTGGCACCATGACGATGGTCGGCTCTTCACCGTTGATCCTGTTGAACGATCTGATAGCGGCCTCCAATGCCTCCCTGCCACCCGGGGCCGAAACACTGGGCCAATTTGAATTGTTCGATGTGGCTCCTGTCGGCCTGGCATTGCTGGTCGTGGGAATCCTGTATTTTCTGATATTTGGCAAGCTGCTGTTGCCCGACAATAAAATTGAATCTACCGCAGTTCCTGCCCGCACCAAGACCTATTTTGCCGACACATACGACATCCAGGGTGACGTATATGAACTGCTGGTCACGGTGGATAGCCCACTGGTAGGCATGCAGGTTGGTGATGCTGAAAAACTGGAAGGCACACCACGCCTGCTGGCTATCCGCAATACCGACGCTCCACGCATGGCACCACCCGCCGATGAGATGATCTGGGTTGGCACCATACTGGGTGTCATGGGTAGCCGTGATGAAGTTGGACGCTTCGCACTGGATTATCATTGTCGCCTACAACCCCGGGTAAAAACCTTTGGTGGTCTTTTCAACCCGAGCCGTGCCGGTATTTCCGAAATCGTTATCCCGCCCGGTTCCAAGCTGATTGGCCAGTCCATCGGCGAAGCTCGGATACGTAAGCGTTATGGCATCAGTGTACTGGCCGTCAACCGGCGCGGTAATATCATCAACGAAGATGTTCGTGAACAGGTTCTTGAGACCGGTGACTGCCTTGTCTGCCACAGCACCTGGCGGGATCTGTCCGCCTTGCAGGCTGAGCGGAAGTTTATTGTTGCAACCGACATTCCAAAAGAAGAGCAACGCCCGCAGAAAGTGGGCCAGGCACTTTTCTTTTTTGGCCTTTCCATCAGCATGATCATATTCACCGACTTCAGGCTTTCCATAGCATTGCTGGTTGGCGCACTCGGTATGATACTCACCCATGTGCTCACCATCGATGAGGCCTACAACTCGGTCAGCTGGAAGACGGTATTCTTGGTAGCGAGCCTGATCCCCATCGGTCTCGCCATGGAATTGACCGGTACCGCCGCGTGGATTGCCCAGAAGGCCATGGTGCTGCTTGGCGATATGCCGGATATCGCCGTGCAGATTGTCATCGCTGTACTGGCCACCATCTTCACACTGGTCATGTCCAACGTGGGCGCGACCACTATCCTGGTACCCATTGCCATCAGCATTGCGCTTGCAACCGGTGCCAACCCGACCATGTATGCGCTGATTGTTGCATTGTCCACTTCCAACTCATTCATCCTGCCCACCCACCAGGTCAATGCGCTGATCATTGGTCCCGGCGGTTACCGTGTGGCCGATTTTGTGCGGGTCGGTGGCGCCATGACGATCATCTTCCTGGTCGTTATGCTGACGGTGGTTAACCTGATATTCTGATGTCCGCTTGCACCCGGACCCCGAATCCTTGCCATCAGACAAATCGACCCAATATGATCAATCATGCCCTATTACATTAGCCCGCCACCGCAGAACCCCCTGACCAGGATCATTGCAGCGATCATCGCCGTGTTCGCGCTGGTCGGTGCTTTTATCATTGGAGCAGCTGCATTGCTGGTCGTCGCCGGTCTCGGTTTGATCGCCGGCCTCGCACTTTGGGCGCGCGTTACCTGGGTTAAACATCGTTTAAAAAAGAGTGGTGTGGATCTAGGCGCAAGGCCGATACCAAAAAGGGAATCCGGTGACGTAATCGATGCCGAATACACCGTTGTTTCCGTCCAGGAAAGTGAACCAGAAAAATAATTTACAAATCTTTTACATTTCCACGTTGAAAATTCAGGATTACGGACTAAACTTAAGGGACTAGATCAATTTGGTTGCCGCAATGTCAAGAGTCTCTGAAATACTGGATCAAAAGGGTGCGATGGTACTATCCGTCGACGTTAGTGAAACCGTCCTGCATGCCATCAGCCTGATGGCCGAGGTTAATGTCGGTGCCGTTCTGGTGCAAAAAGACGAAATTATTGCGGGTATTTTTACCGAACGTGACTATCTGCAGAAAATTGCCCTTAAATCACTCTCTTCCAAGGACACAAAGGTCGGCGATGTGATGACAACACCCGTTATTTCAGCGGAACCGGGCGATTCGGTGCAGCAATGTATGGAAACCATGACGACCTGTCATTGCCGTCATTTACCCGTGGTGGAGAACGGCAAGCTTCTCGGTATCTTATCCATTGGTGACCTTGTGAAAAAGATGCTAGATGAAAAACAAAACGAGGTCGAGAAATTAAGCGAGTACATTACCGGAACTTATTAGTTCTCAATCGCTACCTGAAAACCCATCCTGCCAGTCTATTCACCTGATTAAGTCTATTTGTCTGATTGAAGCTGCTTGGTTTCATCCTGTGCCGCCTGCAAGGCTTTATCGATCTCCGCTTGCGCTTTCGCACTGGTTCCTGCCGCCAGGTATTGCTTTTTCAGTGTGTCTTCCACCTTTGTGAAAAGTGCGTCGATGGACGCAGCAGGATTGTTGTTTTCAGGAACATCATGATTACCGAACAGGTTAATCCATTGCTCGGAATCACGGCCGACATTGATAACCTGGTTAAATTCTCTCTCCGGCTCATCCCCCCCCCGAAGAAGACCAACGATCGTTGCAATCAGCGAAACAGGAAGTAAAACCAGGTCACGGAAACCATCGGCCATCAACTTGAGTTGAAATACGACGGTATTGCGAACCAGGGTTACGCGTTTTGACGGGGTTGGCTCACTTGACGGGTTTGTCTCACTCATATCGGGGCTCCGTACAACATGCTGCAAGCTTAATCGCTGCAGACCGGTTTTTAAATAGCCCCTTAGTCACCTTCCTTCAGTATGCTTCACCTTCCTTCAGTATGCTAATGTAGCGCGCATGAAACTTTCGCAGGGATTCGCCCCGGTAGCAACACCGGATGCGCGCGCACTGATACTCGGGTCCATGCCCGGTATGGCCTCACTTGAAGCGACACAATATTATGCATTTGAGCGTAATGTGTTCTGGAAAATTATGGGGGAATTATTCGATGCAGACCCGCAACTCGACTACCCTTTACGCCTGCGAAAACTCAACCAAAACCATATCGCGCTTTGGGATGTGATCCAAACCTGTCATCGCCCCGGAAGCCTGGATTCCGCTATTTCAGAGGATGGCCTGGAAACCAATGACTTCAACGGCTTTTTCAAAACACACCCGCATATAAGCCACGTGTTTTTCAATGGTCAAAAGGCTGCCGGCCTGTTTAAAAAGAAGGTGTTACCGGGCCTGTCCAATCAGTACGAGTACTGTGTGATGCCATCGACCAGCCCGGCAAATGCTGCCACCAGCTATGCCGTCAAACTTAAAAAATGGTCTGTATTAAAGGGCCTGGTGGCACAATAGACCTGTCGGCCCTGACATGGATTTAAGGGCAGACCTCTACCGCTTGCGATGATCCAGCCAGAATTCAATACCCGCAGTATTGAGCTTGATGTCAGAGCCGAGCAACTCCAGACACCTTTCCTTGCCGAGTTTCACACCGTGTTTTTCGAGGCCATCCAACAACCAATCGCTCATGGCCGCCTCAATTTTCTGCGTGCGTGAATCATCGTCTTTATACTGCTCGGCAATTCTCACAAATGTATCGACCCCGGCTATCATCACTTTCGCAAGCCGCTGTACATCGTCAACCCGGCCATAATGTGTCAGGTACATGAACTCCGGTTTTACGGCGACAAGTTTTCTGACGGATGCCTTCAGCGGCTCGGGATCAAACTGGATGGGCGTTGTTGTCGGCAATAAAAAAGCGCCGTTTTGAGTATCAAACTCACGATACGAAAGACCAAAGGTGTCACCGGTAAACCAGCCGTTGGTGAGACTGTCGAACACACAAAAGTGGTGGCGGGCATGGCCCGGTGAATCCATGAACCGTAATTGACGGTTACCGAAGGTGATCTCGTCCCCGTCTTCCATGATCCTTACCCGGTGTTCTTCAATGGGGATCAATTTGCCATAAGTCCGGTCAAACAATTCATCGCCGTATACACCGCGCGCCCCGGCTTCCAGTTTTGCCGGATCTATCATGTGACGCGCACCGTAGGGGTGCACCAGGAAGGTGGCATTGGGTAACAACTGCATCAGGCTGCCGGCACCACCTGCATGATCCAGGTGAACATGCGTGACAATAACGAGGGACACATCCTCCGGTTGCCACCCGCGATTCTCGAGCACCTTCATCAGGCGCGGTGTACTTGAGTTTGTGCCCACTTCGATAAAAGCCACTTCTGATTCAGCCTCCACCATGTAACAGGCCGCCATGTGCTCGCGGTGAAAATCGGCATCGATGGCGTTTACACCACCTTCATATTCCATAACACTGATTTGATTTTGTGCAGTCATTCTAAAACTTCCGTATCAGGCCCAATTCGGGCAACATATCACAATGTTGTGGGAATGGGTAAACAGTGGCACACAGGTCTTTGTCCTCGACCTGGACGGCACCCTTATGCCAAGTGCTGAAATTGACAATGAATGCTTCTGGCAGGCTGTTTTCGATTGCTATGGCAATCATGATCAACTGCCTGAACTGCATGAGTTTAAACACGTGACCGACAGTGGCATTCTGGATGAATGGTGTGTTCGTCACCTGGGCCGCTCACCCGACCTGGATGAAACCAGGCAAATCAAGCGTCACTTTGTGCAACTGCTGGAATCTGCTTTTGTCCTAAAACCAGAACATTTCGAACCTTTACCCGGTGTTGATGAATGGCTGGACGCCACTATCGACAACAACAATGTGTACGTTGGAATTGCTACTGGCGGTTGGCAAGACAGCGCCCTTTTAAAACTCAGACTATCAGGGCTCAATCGTTTTGAATTACCGATGGCCAGCTCAGATGATGCGATCAGCCGCACTGAAATTATGCAAATCGCTGCGCAAAGAACACTCGGGCATCACGGGGACCATGACGCTGTCTTTACCTATATCGGCGATGGTACATGGGATCTGCAAGCCAGCAATGAACTCGGCTGGAGATTCATTGGAATCGCCGATGGCAAGCGTGCATCACAACTCAGGACGGCAGGTGCAGATCAGATTCTTAAAAATTTTAGTAAAATTTGAATTTATTCAATCCAAACCGTCACTTACGGTGTAGAATACGATTTTTATAATAACAAGGAAACAGACCCTCCAATGAGCAAATACCGCAGACCCACACAGATAATTTATGCCTTGATGGTTGTGCTGACCATCTGGCTAATCGCACCTGTCATGGCAGGTGGCGGCAACCCCGAAATAGCGGAAAAAGCCTGGCCGATGATCCAAAACGGCGCTTTGCTCGTGGATGTGCGTACAGAACAGGAATTTGCCGATGGCCACGTGGATGGCGCGATGAATATTGAGTGGGATAAAACCGACGACCTGATCGCCGCCATCGGTGATGACAAACAACGCCAGGTGGTTTTTTATTGTCGTAGCGGCAACCGGGCCGGAAAGGCCAAGACGGCGATGGAGGGCAAGGGTTATAAGCATGTCTTCAACGCCACCGGTTTCAGCGCTCTGCGGGCAACAGAGCCCGTAAATTAGGTCCCAAATGTGTTCCTGCTATTAGCCACCGCAGAGTTTTCTGCTCTGCGGTGATGACTTCTGTCATTGGTGCATGGTTCGAATTTTTCGTATGATGAATGCAAGCTCAGGAAATCACATGAAAAATTATCTCATTTTAGTTGTCTTGTCTTGCCTTTTTGTCTTTGCAAATTCCACGTTTGCGGCAAACCCATCACCATACAAGCAATGGGACCGCAGCAGCGCCATGGCTGCTGCTCGTTCAGTTGATTTCGAAATCGAAGTTAGTGAAATGACCAATATCTTTTCACTGGCCAATGGCGATACCACGCTGGAAAAGCTGAGACGCATGGAAACCCGCAGTGACTGGCCATTGCCGGCGCGTGAAGCTGCACTTTATGAATTCACAAAGGCATTGACTGCAGTCCCACGCTCGGCCGTCGCGATTGAAGTGATGCGGTATTTAAAGAGTTATAAAGCCCAGACCCTGGTGCCAAACGAGCACCATGGCGACACGCTCGTACCCCTGTTCAATATTCGTGCTGCTGCTACGGGTGTCGAAAACCGCTGGCAAAGGACGGAATTTGCTGCTGAGGCAGCGAGGATGCTTGAGTCAAATCCCGAAGCTCTGGTTTCTGCCTATTTAAAGTCGGGCAATAGCAACCAGCGATTCGGATACCTGGACGCGCTTGGGCAGGCGAGGATGACCAATGTGCTGGCAGTCCAGAGTGCGGCGCTGGAACAGTTTGAGCAGTCGCCTGAACTGACATCTGTTGTCGGTGAGACCGCTGCTATCACCGGCGACACATATGCTGCACAAAAACTTTTGATCAACGGTGGTGGTGCCGGGTTTGCTTTTGCGCTCAGGCAACTCGATCAACGCCTCCCGGCATCAGAAACCGCCGCCTTATTGACTTATGCAATACAACATGTATCGGCCCACAATGCATCGCTGGCCATCGCTGCCTGGTGGCCACGGCTCAGACATGAGGCCGCGATACGCGACCTGCTGATAGATTTGCTGGCTGATCCGAAACTGGGTGGTGCTGCGGCACTGGCGCTGGCTCAGAGCCCTGATATCCAGACGATCAAGATATTGCAGGATATCGCTGGCAACGACTCGGTGGCGGCAGAACGTGCGCAGATGGCCCTGGATATTAACCAGAAGCGCCTGCTCGAAGAAATTCAACAATGAGCCGATTCTCCGGTTTATGTCTCACTACACTTCTTTGTGTCAGCAGCCAACTAAACGCCCAGGTATTGACTGAATGGGTGAACACAAAGCCCATCGGTGATACCACCAAAATCGAACTTGGATACCCGGTTCCGATACCGGTTGATACACCTGAGCCCTTCGACGGGTTCAGAACCTATGCCGGCTTGCACATGCGTCACCAGGATCTCGCAGCCTCCACACCATGGGTACACCCGGAAGCCATTGGCACCACCCACCAAGGCCGCACCATCTGGGCCTACCGGCTGGGCGATGACGACCTGTTGACAGTCGATGGATTACCGGAGGCGGCAACCTTAACCAACGGCGGCATACATGCCCGTGAATGGCAGACACCGGAAGTCGTCACCGGCATTCTCGAGTTGCTGGCAACGTACGAATCCGACAATCACTTTTACGACTACCTGCGTGACAACGTCAATATGATTGTTATCCCATCGCTGAATATCGATGGTTTGATGCAAACCCAGCGTTACCCCGCGCTCAACTACTTGCAAACCGATCCGAATGACCCGGATGAGTCACCGCGCGACGGCCGCATGCGTCGTAAGAACATGCGCGATACCGACGAAGACCTGTTTACAACCTTCGATCATCTGAACGGCATAGACCTGAATCGAAACAATGCCCCGTACTGGTCTACCGACCTGAGCCGGTCCTCATCCGACCCGCAGTCGATTGTTTACCATGGGACATCAGCAGCCTCCGAGCCGGAAATTCAGGCACTGGATGCAGCGGGACAACTCGGCCCGATTGACCGCTTGCGACTTTTTACCGACGTGCATTCTTACTCGATGGTGACTTATTGGATGCGTTCCGCCTATTTCCGCCTCGCCCAGGAAGCGGAAAGGGTGCAGAACCTCTTCAGCAATCATCACCGCGCACTTCCTGGCGGCGTTTGGTATGGCGTTCCCGGCATCAACCAGGTATCGCAAACCGGCTTTGGAATGACCAATGAATATTTCACAGAAACCTACCGTATACCTTCGTGGGGTCTGGAAGTTGAACCAAGTAACGGGCAGAGCTTTCATAGTCCCTTGCCGGGCGGTGGCGCAGATTACGGCGGCATACATGAAAATGGCCATGACGGATTTATACTTCCGGAGTCAGAAATTCGCAGGGTGAGAGAGGAACTGGCCCAGTCATTCGCAGCAACCTATTACCGCCAGGCTGGTCCACCGTCGATTCATGCCTTGCGTATGATTGATGCAGAAACAAATGCCGTGGTTTTTGAAGCTGAGTGGGATACGGTAGACAACCAGACCCGTTCGCTCTACAGCAAGCAATTACAACCCCTGCAGCTCAATCACCGCTATCACGCCTGGTTGTCATTTGACAAACCCATGCGCTGGCGCGTGGACGGCGAGGTGGCGCCCTTCCCCGGCCAGCCTGCGAGCACGCTCGACCTTGACGCCGACATCCAGATTTTCAATTCACCCATGACCACCACTGTAGAGGCAGTCGACTGGCTCAACCAGCCGGGCGACGCACCGGATGGTTATATGAACTACGAGGATGACGCTTTGAAGCTGACTGTCCTCTTCCCCGAAGACGAGCAGAACCTGGGCCTGGTTACCGGCCTTGAAGAAGCAACACTTTCGCTTATAACAACTGATATGACCGGCATGCGCACCGATGCCTTCCCCAATACCATCCCCAACTGGGAAGGTGGCGTCTGGAAAAGATATGAATTCACATCGGGTAGTGAAGGCGATGTAGGTGGTATTGATGCCACGATTTCTTTCGAAGTGACCAGCGAGACATTGCCACCACCATTCGTGCTGGAGCCCGGTATCACATCAGCCTGGTTCGACCCGACCCATAGCGGCGAAGGTTTTCTGCTGGAGATGCTGGAAAATAACGGCGCGGTTATGTACTGGTTCACCTACAACACCGAAGGCGAACAGGACTGGTATGTCGCTTTTGGCGAAGTGCGTGGCAATCGCATTGTATTCCCAAGCCTGCTGCGTGTATCCGGTGGTGAATTCGGGCCCGGCTTCGATCCCACAAAGATCACTGAAGAAGTGGTCGGCTCGGCCAGCTTCTTATGGACCGGTTGCGATGAGGGTGACATGAGCTATCAAATCGGCGCGCAGCATAGCCGTATGCATATTGTAAGAATCACCCGCCTGATGGGCATTGACTGCGGCACTCCACGAATGCAACCGGTAACTGAAGCGGCGTTGTTAAGCGGTTCATGGTACGACCCAAGCCACGCCGGCGAAGGCTACAACGTGGAAGTACTCGAAGACAGCCGTGTGATTGTTTACTGGTTCAGCTACGACCCCGAAGGCAAACGGCGCTGGTTTTTCGGCCTGGGCGAAATCCGTAACGGTAAACTGGCTTTCGACGAAATGTTTACCACCAGCGGCGGCATATTCGGGCCGGACTTCGACCCGGCAACCGTCGAGCTTAAACCCTGGGGATCACTGGAACTGGATTTGACCTGCAAAGGTGGCACCGCGACCTACAGCAGTACCGAAGAGGGTTTTGGATCCGGCACACTCAATGTCGAGCGCATAACAAACATCGACACACTGCCCTGCCCATAACTCACATATATCACCAGTATCCCACCCAACGGGCAAAAACCTTTATAATTGCCGCCGAAATTCAGAATCGAAGGAAACAAAGCCGTGAGCGACAGCCAAAGCCATAACGAATGTACCGCCAAATTTATTGACCTCGCCAACCAATTGAAAAAAGAGGGACATACCCAGCAATTGGTTTCCGCCGCACTGATGGCAGCATCCGGCATTTATGTCACTTACACCTCGGCCGGCAACGATGGCGGGCTTCAACCCTCAGGCGTTGACAAGGTTGTTATGATGTACCGGCGTAACCTGGAACATATCCAGGAACGGAAAAAGGCGGAAAAAGAAGCGCAGGACGAGTCTGCAGAAACTTAATTATCGGTGGTTTGCCCGGTTTTTTACGCAAACCACTTCTCAGTTGCTACCTGTGACAGGTACAATTGCACCCCGCATAAATACGGGCCCATAGCTCAGCTGGTTAGAGCACTCGACTCATAATCGATCGGTCGTAGGTTCAAGTCCTACTGGGCCCACCATTTTTTACCGGTGCTTTCTTGGCACATAGGTAACAGTTTATTCCGAGGACATGGGTTACTGTTTCGGAGCGAATGCCAAGGCAGGAATCGAACTGAGCATCTTTGCAAGGTCTAATCGAATAAATTCGCGCCTCTCTAGAGCTTTTGAGCACATTTAGGAACCTCCAGACTCAAAGCCATCAGAGAAGATACCGCATGATGTTCCTATTTCAGTGCACATGCCGATACACTGGATATCGATATTGTAACTAATGGTTTCATCGTCGTTGTCATCACTCATAAGTATAGTGTGTACGCCATTCTGATTTAGCGTTAGCGTGAGCGTCGCGTTATTGGTATCACACGCCGCATCAACAACAGTACCGCTTGGCCCGAAAAGCTCAATGCAGGGCTCGCCGAAACCCGCGGTTTCAGCGAGTGTCAGCAGGATAAGATCTCCACTGGTGCCAAAGAATGAAACAATGTCGAAATCGCCTACTGGTGTGATGTCACCTGGCAAAGAACTGGCGAACTCAATATGGACCGCTGAGCATGATAACGGCACTACAGTGTCTACTATCAGGCTATACGACATGGTCTCATCGTCGTTATCGTCAGTGACGAGAATAGTGTGGGTGCCAGTCTGGTCGAGCGTGATGTCAATTCCAGGATTATTGATTTCGCATGCCGAGGTGAGAAGCGAGGCGTCAGGTCGGAATATCTCGAGACATGGCTCGCCGAAACCGCCACTCTCTGCTACCTGCGCGATAATCACGTCGCCGGTAGTGCCCGTAAAGGTGAAGAGATCCAGATCGCCGTTGGGAAGCACCTGATCCTCAATCAAGTTGCCGTAATCGATCGTTGTCGCAGAATCAACCGTTGGAAAGTGACGTTCGAGGGCCAGATTATACGACATGGTCTCATCGTCGTTATCGTCAGTGACGAGAATAGCGTAGGTGCCAGACTGGTCGAGCGTGATGTCAATTCTAGGATTATTGGTTTCGCATGCCGAGGCGAGAATCGAGGCGTCAGGTCGGAATATCTCGAGACATGGCTCACCGAAACCGCCACTCTCTGCTACCTGCGCGACAATCACGTCGCCAGCGGCCCCCGCGAATGTAAAGATGTCGCTGTCACCCGTGGTCTCGAGTTGGCACGAGATGAGATCGCCGTATGACACTGGCATATTTGTTGGCTCAGGTGAGCATGGAGTATCTTCTTGGGCACTGAGGTCGGTAAGTGGCAAGAAGATGCCAATCCCTAGTATCAGGAACGTTGCAAGGAATAGGCGGTCTGGTGCTTGCACCGTGGTAGTCATTCGAGAAACTCTGCGATTCATGATTGCCCTCCTCTTCTTGAGTTGGTGTTTATGCGTTTACCGGAGCGCCTGATTAGTCTTCTATCCATTAGTCCGAACCGCCCTGCCCAGGGTTGCCGCAGAACTATAAAGCTTCTATCTGAAGTCCAAACCGGGGGCTCCCATCGGTTGCTCCTCACTTTGTGAGTGTTCTAGTTAACGGCGAGGCGAATTATGTGTCTTGCCCAGTTTCGAGATTAGTTGGCATTTCATGTCGAGGCATTATTAGTATGATTTTTATCGAGACAAGGCAGCTGTCACCTAATTTGAGTATAGGATGAAATTTGGAGCTTTGCCCATTAACCCCGCCACTTGACTAAAGCTAACTTCCCATTAGCGGTCGCTAGGCTAGCGAGTCGCTCAGCAGCAAAGGGCTACCCCTTAGCGCGTGTGTAGAGCGCAGCTCAGTTCTTCTTTCCAAAAAATAATTTTAAATAAATGCAATCAAATTAGACAATAGCCCGTCTTATTAACCACAACCAACAAACTATGGAACCTACTATGACCAATTCAAATAAGCTACTCGCTTCTACGTTCACCGCTATTCTGGGTGTTGCCGCCACTGTCTCTGTCGCTCACGCTGTACCCGATCAACCCAAAGCCTGGGAGAAATGTGCAGGTATCGCTCAGGCCGGAAAAAATGACTGTGGCTCTCTTGATGGCAAGCACAACTGCGCCGGGCAAGCTACTGAGAGCAATAGCTCTAGTGAGTGGATTTATGTTCCTCAGGGAACGTGTGAAAAAATTGTTGGTGGCGTGGTTAAGAAAGTTAAACCCGCTAAGAAAGCTTAGTTTTAAACTTGGATAAGTCGGTACTTGCTAACAATACTTCTCCCTGTAGCAATGTGCTACAGGGGGCCGGTATTGGCCTTCGCAATCCTCACATGAGCGAGGTGCTGCGGGATAAACCCGCGGTACCTTGGTTTGAGATAATTAGTGATAATTTCATGTCCCGCGGCGAAGGCACTCTTGGCGGCATCGATCGGCATCGGCTGTTTGCAATCCGGGAACGGTATCCTATCAGTCTCCATGGAGTGGGCATGTCTCTTGGCAGTGTCGATGCCCTTGACCAGGCGTATTTGAAGGCACTGAAAACGCTGGCAACCGATCTGGAGTGCCGGTGGATTTCGGAGCATGCGGCGTTTGTTTCTGTGGGGCAAAGACATTATCACGATCTGCTGCCACTGCCCTACACTGAAGAGTCTCTTATTCATTTGAGTGAAAGGGTGATGCAAGTTCAGGAGTATTTGGGGCAAGCCCTGCTCGTTGAAAATGCAACAAATTACATTCAGTGTAAACACAGCACGATGAGCGACGGTGAGTTTATGTCTGAGCTAGTTGCTCGAAGTGGTTGCCACTTGTTGGTGGATATGAATAATTTATATGTGAATCAACACAATCATGGATGGAGCGCGCTGGATTTTTTAGATACGGTGCCGGCTGATAGTGTTAAGGAAATTCATTTGGCGGGCTTTAGTGAAAACGCACGACTGCTGATCGATTCGCACAGTTCACCTGTCGCTGAGCCTGTGTGGGCGCTCTACGAAGAGGCGCTGCTTCGCTTTGGTGCGACGCCCACTCTTATTGAGTGGGACAACAATATTCCGAAATTCGGTACGCTGCTGCAACAAGCTGGGCAAGCAGAGTCATATTTGTCACTGAGCTTAGAGTTAGCCCGTGAAGCCTGAATCGGTCATGCCTACTCTCGCTGAGTGGCAGCAATCTGTTGCGTCGGTTTGTGAAGGCCACGATGCGGGGTTCAGCGCGCTGCAGGGGCAAGTTCTAACTGAGCCTGATTGTGCGCTGGGTTTGGACGTTTACCGCAATAATTTTTTGGGCGCCAGGCTCGGCGTTTTACTGCAAACCTTTCCTCGTCTCTTAAGCCTACTCGGTGAAAATTATTTGCAACAATGTGGGCGACGCTTTTTAGCAGATTTTCCGCTCGATGCTACTTCCCACGATATGAACCAATTAGGTAAGCAGTTCCCCACGTTTCTACGTGGCCTGCAAATCGCAAAGGATGAATTAGCGCCCTACCCTTGGCTCGCGGATCTGGCAAGTTTGGAGTATGCGCGCCACGCGGCCTACTACGCCGCTGACGATGGAACCTTCGATTTTGAGGCTTTTCAAGGATTGGAAAATTTGGGCGAAGATATATATTTTCAGACCAGCAAGAGTTTAATGGTGATCGAGTGTGAGTGGCCACTGCATCAGGTTGATTGCGATATTGCGTCTGGAGCGATTCTCGAACACTACCCTCTGGAAAGGCAGGTCGTCTGTGTCTTCCGGGAAAATTTCTCCATTAACACCACACAAATCAATGAGGCGGCGTGCGTTCTTTTTAAAGGGCTTTTTAGGGATTTACCCATGGTGGCACTGTTAGAGCAGTCGGGTGAAGGGGCAAGTTATCTACCGCTCATTATTCAGCGAGGCTGGATCTGCGGCTTTAAGCAGAAAAGTCACGCTAATGATATATGATCGCCCAACTCTCAACGGCTTTTATCAGTACGCCATTTCGCTCTGTGGTGCAGAGGCGGATGCTTACGATTTGTTGCAGTCGGCTCTGGAAAAATACCTGCAGGGGCAGCGCGGTGGAAGTCGGTCCATCGACAATCCACGGGCCTACATGCGGCAGATCATTCGCAACCTTTTTATCGATCAATACCGCCAGCAACAATTTCACCGCAATGATGAGTTTGATGAACAGGTTCATACCAAGATTCCCGACATTTACAGCTACTCATTGGAAAATCTTATTATTAGACAAGATCTACTCGAGAAAATCTGGCAACACCTAAACCACAAGGAACGAGAACTGCTGTATTTATGGGGCTTACTTGGCCACACCATTGACGAGATTGCGCTGGAACTGGAATGCCCTCGCGGTACTTTGCTGGCACGCATTCATCGCTTACGGAAAAAACTCCAAAAAACCCAATCACTAGGAGCAAGCGCATGACCACACCGCTTCGCGAAGGTGTTAAAAATCACCTGAATCAATATCAACTAAATGACGGTCAAATGCAGCACCTAATGGCGATGCAAGAAGAAAGCGCAGTCGCTGAGAAGCCTTCACAACCGCAGGGCTGGAATATTCGAGCAATGCAATTAGCATCTGTGGCGGCGGCACTGGTCATCGCCGTCCTCTTAGCTTGGCCCGCAGCTTATTCGCCGAGAAACGATAGCAAAATGCCCCTGGCTATTGCGATGGAAGTTGCGAAGAATCATATCAAGCTCAAACCCCTGGAGGTGAAATCTCTGGCGTTGGAACCTATTCGACGTTACTTTACTGAACTGGATTTTACGCCGGTTAAATCACAACTCTACGACAGCAGGGGAAATAGTCTCTTGGGTGCTCGCTACTGCTCAATTGCAGGCGTAAGTGCGGCGCAACTGCGTTATCTAGACGAGTTGGGTCAATTTCAAACACTCTATGAGGTAGGTTATGACCCAGCCATTTATGGGGTCCTGCCAGATATTAATAAAGGCGAAACACCGCTCACCATTGTAGCCAGAGGAGTGAAAACAACTATTTGGGTTGAACAGGACTTACTTATGGTGTCAGCAGAGAATAATGACGTGGAGGGACTAGACCTTCATAAATAGTGATTACAGAATCGCTGGGTTTACGCTGAATTCCGAGTATAAATATGAGTATAGATAAAACAAACGCTATATTGCCAGCATTCCTCATATATTGAACATCGTTTAAGGTCCGTTTGGAGTCCGCATTCGCCTAAAGCGGCTTAACTTAGTGCCATTCATGAGTGTCCTGACTCTTTGACGCTGACGCTGGAGGCAGTATCACCGCGGCGGAACAACCTCACTGAAGTAGCTCGCGCAAGCTCTCAATTTGCTCCCACTGCGCATCGATTTGTTTCTGCTGGGCTTTGATCGCTTCGACCAGCACGGGAATCAAACCCATGTAACCCACTGTCTTCAAGCCTGACGATTCGTCTTCCGAAACCAGTTGCGGCAGCACAAGTTCCAGATCCTGGGCAATAAAACCCAGCTGGTTATCGCGATAGAATTTTTCCTCTTCGGAGAGCTTTTTAGTCCTGGTATCCATGGGGTGTTTGCTTAGCTCGTAAGTGACCCCTTCCAGCGCCAGGATGGTGCCAAGCGCATTAGGTATAGCAACAACATTCTGCTTCAAGGAGCGATCTGAGTAGGACCGGTATTCCAGTGGGCTAGACGCATAAAACTCTCTGCTGTAGACCCGCCAGAACGGCCGGGTGCTACCGCCGATCAAGCCTTCCTCAAACTGGGTTGGTTCCAGCAAGGCATTGGTTGGATTGGAGTTTGTAGCGGTCATCCGCATGCCACTGTTACCACCATTGTCAAAGTACACCCGCCCTACGATCCTCAGCGCGTCGGCATCGCGTGAGCCACCCGAATTAATTGTGACTTCGCCGCCTTCAGCATTCAGCGCCAGACGGGCCACCGCGCCGTTGCTGCGCGCCATGATTTCATTGTTGTCGATCGCGATGTTGGTGCCGGTGATGCTGCCCACCGTCAGAAAGCCACCGCCGGTAGGCGCCACATCGCTGCCACCGCCCAGATGGAGCCGGGTTAGCGGGTCGGTCACGCCGATACCGACATTCTTGATGGCGTCGATGACGAATGCCGGGTTGCTGGACGAACTGGTCGGGCTGATTACGTATTTGCCACCGCCGATTGCCCAGGTGTCGGCGCTGGAACCGACATACCAGGTGCCACCGCCTGTATCAGGGTTAAGGAACGATGACTGCCAGTTGTTACCAGCCACCGTCAGGCGGGCTGACGGAGAGGAGGTGCCGAATCCCGCACTACCGAGTACATACAGCCCGTTGTCCGGGCCTTCGGCGGATGTGCCCACCGACACACTGCCATTTTTGTGGACCCGCAACTTGGTAGAAGACGCGACGCGCGCACGAAAAGGATCCACGTCGACCGGCGCATCAATCTGCAGCGACGCCGCTGCTGAAGTGGTGCCAATACCGACTTTTGTTCCGCTAGTCACGAAGACAGTGCCGCCATTAGCCGCCCCCGCCCACAGACCCTCATCGTCTGTTTCGCAGGTCACCGTGCCGTTGGAAGAAATCTGTCGAATCGAGGAACCGCTGGTGCAAGATCCGGACACGCGCAGTTGTAGCGTTGGCAAGGTGTTTTCAACGGTGGTCAGGTCGGTTTGCAATTGCGTCACATCGCCTTCCAAGGTCGAAACATCTGTGGTC
>RCNE010000206.1_pt1 | contig 30833 bp, 22 predicted proteins | sample 2041361 | NCBI WGS metagenome assembly RCNE01 (sample SAMN09708229, study PRJNA481090) | Marine sediment metagenome, whole genome shotgun sequencing project. | reverse complement strand
CCCACCCTACGGGTGCAGTTTGGTTGAAGCTGGGGTGGGGGTTATGTTCAGGGCACGCCAGACACACATGTGGACCCCGAGAGGCTTCGCGTCGCACATCCCTGTGCTCTATCGCGAAGTACCGTTCATCCTGAACATAAGTGCAGCTTCCGGGTGACAGCCCAAGGCCGCCGTCTTGTATCATTGTTTCTCAAAGTGTGGCCTAATTTGACATCATTTTGAAACAGAGCTTGGTTAAGCTGTAAATATGGCGAAATTTGTACCTGTAGATATTTTTGACCTGGTCATCTTTGGTGGTGCGGGTGATCTTGCGCTGCGTAAGTTAATGCCAGCGCTCTTTCATCGCGATTTGGATGGACAACTTCCAGCCGGTAGCCGGATTATTTCGGTTGGCCGCAGTTCCTTATCAAGGGATGAGTTCCTGGGAATGGTTTGTGAGTCTTTAAAGAAGAAACTTACAGAGTCAGAATACACATCGGAATCCTGGCAGTCATTTTCCGAACGTCTGCAGTATATCGAAGCTGATGCACTTGATATCTCCAGGTGGCAGGGTTTGAAGGATGCGCTGAAAGGCTTTGAGGACCGCATTCGGGTTTTTTATCTTGCCACTGCTCCCAGCCTGTTCGGGGCCATCGCAACCGGTCTCAAGCAAACCGGTTTGATTAATGATGAAGTAAGAATCGTGCTGGAGAAACCCGTGGGCAATGACCATGCCTCGGCACGTGAGATCAATGACCGGGTTGGTGAGTGTTTTGCCGAAGACAGCATTTTCAGGATAGACCACTACCTGGGTAAAGAGACCGTACAGAACCTGCTTGCGCTGCGTTTTGCCAACTCCCTCTTCGAACCACTGTGGAATCGCGGCAATATTGACCATGTACAAATAACCGTGGCGGAAGACTTGGGTGTGGGTGGCCGGGTCGAGTTTTACGATCAGGTTGGCACCTTGCGGGATATGGTCCAGAACCACATGATGCAACTGCTTTGCCTGACGGCAATGGAGCCTCCCACCAACCGTGACAGTAATGCCGTTCGTGATGAAAAAATGAAGGTGCTGCACGCACTGAAACCGATTGGTGTGGCCGAGGTTAAGCGGCATACGGTGCGCGGACAATATCAGGCCGGTGCCATTGACGGAGAAGCGGTTGATGGTTACCTCGATGAACTGGGTGGAAAGGACAGCCAGACCGAGACCTTCGTCGCCCTGAAACTGCAAATTGACAATTGGCGCTGGTCCAATGTGCCTTTCTATCTGCGTACCGGAAAGAGACTGAAGCAGAAATACTCGGAAATTATCATTCAGTTTCAGGAGGTACCACATTCTATTTTCCCGGAACTGACCGAAAGCCACAATGCGAACCGGCTCAGCATTCGCCTGCAACCCGATGAAGGTGTGAAACTCAGCTTGATGCTGAAGGACCCGGGTCCCGGTGGTTTTGAGTTGCGACCGGTATCCCTGGACCTGAGTTTTGCTGATGCCTCCGGTGCACGTTATCCCGATGCGTACGAGCGCCTGCTGATAGAGGTCATTCGCGGCAATCCGTCTTTGTTCATGCGTCGTGATGAGGTGGAGTTTGCCTGGGAATGGATTGACGAAATTATTGCCGGCTGGGAGGAATCCCAACAGCCGGTCGAGGATTACGTGGCTGGCACCTGGGGGCCAACGGCCTCGTCGCTGATGCTCGATCGTGACGATCGCAGCTGGTTCCCTAAATAACCTGATGACAGGGCTTGTCGAATTCCGGGCGTTTGAAAACCGTCCCGAAGCTTCAGCTGCTGCCGCGGAAATGCTCGCGAGCCTGATCGGGGAGGCCCTGGCTGCCAGGTCGACGGCAGAGGCTTCACTCGTTGTCAGTGGTGGCTCTACACCGGGCCCGTGTTTCGACCTGTTGTCAGAGGAAGCACTGGATTGGTCCAGGGTCACGGTCATACCCAGTGATGAACGCTGGGTGCCGGCTGATGATGCTGATAGCAATGAACGTTTAATCAAAAACCGCTTGTTGCGTGGTCCGGCTGAGCAAGGAAAAGTATTGTCATTTTTTCGAGCCGGTCTGGAAGCGTCACAGGCACCGCCTTTGATCGAAAAAGACCTGGCAGATTTAACACGGCCATTCAGTGCAGTATTGCTGGGCATGGGAGAGGATGGACACTTTGCTTCCCTGTTCCCGGATTTTGACGGGCTGCAAATGGCGCTTGATCCCCGGGGAGAGACAGCGTGCACAATGGTGCAAACGACCGGTAGCCCACATCTGCGTATCAGTCTGACCCTGTCGGCACTACTCAATTGCGTGCATACGGTTTTATTGATATTTGGTGAGGCTAAACGCGATGTATTTGAAACCGCAAGCTCTGGCCGCAGCGCTTATCCGATAGAAGCACTGTTACATGAAACCCGCAAGCCATTGACGGTGATTTGGGCGCCCTGAACTGATACCGAGTACTTATTCGATGAATCCAACCCTCCTGCAGGTCACCGACCGTATCATTAACCGTAGCGCAAAATCGCGTGAATCGTACTTACAGCGAATCGACCGTGCAGCGGCAGCCGGTCACTCGCGCCAGTCCATGTCCTGTAGCAACCTGGCACATGGCATTGCTGCCTGTTCGGCGGCTGATAAAGAGTTACTGGTAAAAGGGCCCACAGCCAATATTGCGATCATTTCATCTTATAACGACATGCTCAGCGCGCATCAGCCCTTCGAGGCCTTTCCGGATGTGATTCGCAAAGCAGCTCATGAGGCGGGTGCAGTTGCTCAATTCGCCGGTGGTGTTCCGGCCATGTGTGATGGTGTCACACAAGGTGAACCGGGTATGGAGTTGTCTCTTTTCAGCCGGGATGTCATTGCGCAGTCCACGGCAATAGCACTCTCACACAATATGTTTGATGCCAGCATCTGCCTTGGTGTCTGCGACAAAATTGTACCGGGTTTGCTGATGGGTTCACTGAGTTTTGGACATTTGCCGACAGTCTTCGCGCCTGCCGGGCCGATGGAGTCAGGCTTGCCAAATAAGGAGAAAGCCAGGGTTCGTGAAGAGTATGCAAGCGGTCATATTAGTCGCGATGAATTACTGAAAAGTGAATCGGCTTCCTATCATTCAGCCGGTACCTGTACATTTTACGGTACGGCCAACAGCAACCAGATGCTGATGGAGTTTATGGGTTTGCAGTTACCGGGCGGGTCATTTGTTAACCCTGGAACGGCCATGCGCAACGCCCTTACCACCGAAGCTGTTCGTCGTGTGCTTCAGATTCTGCCAACAGGCGAAAACTTCACACCCATCGGTCGCATTGTCGATGAAAAAGCCATCGTCAATGCCATCATTGGCTTACTGGCTACGGGTGGCTCAACCAATCACACGATACACCTGGTAGCAATTGCCGCAGCAGCAGGTATCCGTATTAATTGGGATGATTTTTCTGATCTGTCTTCAGTGATACCGCAACTGACACGTATTTATCCAAATGGTCAGGCTGATGTGAATCATTTCCATGCCGCGGGTGGTCTGGGTTTTACTATGGCTTCCTTACTCGATGCGGGCCTCCTACACGATGACGTGCAAACTATCATGGGCCCGGGTCTCGGGAACTTTTGCCGCGAACCCGTGTTGGAAGATAGAGTGATTATCTGGAAACCGGTTTCCAGACAATCGCTGGATACCAGTATTTTGAGACCCGCTGAGGACCCGTTTGATGCCCATGGTGGCCTGCGACTGGTACAGGGTAATCTCGGTCGTGCAGTGATAAAAACATCGGCCGTGAAAGAAAAGTATCACCGTATCGAGGCACCAGCCCGGGTTTTCGATACACAACAGGATTTTGTCGATGCCTTCAACCGGGGTGAGTTCGCTACAGACATGGTGGTGGTACTGACCCACCAGGGTCCTTCTTCCAATGGCATGCCTGAATTGCACCAGCTAACGCCCTTTCTACGGGTACTACAAGGTAGTGGTCTGAAGGTGGCGCTGTTGACCGATGGACGTATGTCCGGTGCGTCCGGCCAGGTATTGGCAGCGATTCATGTCTCACCCGATACCCTCGGCAACGGTCTGATTGGCAAGGTGCAGGACGGTGACCTGGTACTGATTGATGCCCAGGCAGGAATCATGAAGGTTGATGTGTCTGATGTCGTACTAAGTCAACGTCCGGAGCCGGGTTCTGGGTCTGAGGATGCCGCAGATGGTATGGGCCGGGAATTGTTTGAAATGTTTCGGCGCAACGCAAGTGACACCGAGGCAGGTGCCACTGTGCTGCGGGGCTTGGGCTCTTAAGCTTCTGATAGTCGGGCGTTCCTTTCCGGGTAGCCGGCAAGGACTGACTTGATTCACTTACCGCCCTGGTATTGAAATACCTGGTCCAGCGTTACAGAGAAAGTGTCTGCAATCTTGAATGCGACCTCAAGTGAGGGTGAATACTTACCCTTTTCAATGGCGATGACGGTTTGCCGGGTGACACCAATCGCTTCGGCCAGCGCCTGCTGGGTCATTTCATCATGATCAAACCGCAGTTTCCGGATGTTATTGCTGATGGCGGGCTTCATCTCAGTATCCGCGCCGATAGTAGAATATTTGCAGTGCGTAACTCACCACCTGGGACACGAACACGGCGAATAGCAGCAGGTTGGCAACCCAAAGAGAGTCTAACTCTTGCATGAAGGTCTGTGCAGAGATGGTTAAAACACCGAAACCCAGAACCCATCCCGCAATATTGCCTGCCTTCATTGAGAACAGACGGTCTCTTTCATCACCGGGTTGATCGGCATCTTTCACATTAAGGACAGCGATCACAATATGCAGAACAATCTCCAATACGATGATTGAAGCGACTGCACCTATAAACAGACCGAATACGTCCGCCTTGTCCAGCGTTCCGCTGATCAGACCCTGATAAACCTGCGAAAAATAGCCTGCAAATATAAAAGAGATGATGGCCAGTGATATCCAGGTACTTTTTTCCTTGAATGATAGGGTGAGTAGTTTCATCATTTTTTTCCTTATGTGTTAGATAATATGTACATATAGTACAGCAAAGTATACATAATGTATATAATAGTATACATTTGATAGTAAAAATACGTTTACGAACGCGTGTTCATCTTGGAGGTGGGTCTGTTTTCAGGACCCGGTAGAAGGGTAAAGGTCTAATGCGCTTAACGGGCAGAGTCCAGCTTCCTGGCTAAGCAGCGGGTGGCCGACTGTCGCTCATGAGTTCATCCAGTTTGATTTTCGCTCGTTTTGGGTCTTTCAAATCGATCGCCTCAATCATCTCACACTCATCTCTTATCATTTCTGCAATACTGGTTGGATAAAGTCGACAGTCTTCCGGGCGGTCGCGATAAATACCGCAGGAATATTTTTCCTGGTGGGGTGAATTATTTTTTTCTGGAATTTTTTCCAGAAATGGACAATAGCTAAGTTGCTCGCATGTATCCGGGTCGATCCAGATTTTTCCATCGCGCACATATTTATAAATATGAGGCCGAAAAATCTCCCACATTCTGATCTCTTCCGAAGTGGCGGAGAGGCCACCATCAGCGTATTTAACACAGCATTTACCACATTGATTGCAGTCTTTCATTCGTCTGAAATATTTTCCGGAATCGAGTATTTAAAATACTAACACTCTATTATTCAGAGTGAGGGGGCTTTGTCATGTTCAGTATTCACGAGATCACTGTTCCGGTTAAATTCCTGATGTTCTTTTTCAAGAGAAACTTGCAAGCCTGCCTGTCAAATTTTCTATTCCTGGCTGGCTCGTACTGCTGCAAGTTCAGCACTTAACCGCTGCACAACAGATTGATAGTCCGGATCCCCGGCAACGTTCATCCGTTCATCAGGGTCCTTGCCATGATCGTACGACATACGTACATAGATATTAGCTTCTTTGTCCAGCCACTCGGTATACAAGTAATCTCCGGTACGGACACTGTCGACATTCTTCCAGCGTGGATACACCGAGGTTTTGCCAGGCAAATTGGCGTTGCCTGATGTGTCAACCATATTCATAAGTTGTGAAACTTTGGGTCCTAAAACTCGCAATCACCTGTATCGCCAGTGGTGGTCAGTTTTGCAGAAGTGATTTGCAGTTTCATGGATCCTTCAGCGGTGATAACCAGGGGTTCGGTAACAGCGGTCATCGGGGTTCCCAGGTCAGCAAAGCATGAAAGCCTGACGCGTGCGGTTTGCCATGCACCGGCAGATTGAGCATTTAACTTTGTGGTTACATCCAAAGCACCCTGGCCCATCGCCAGGCTGGCCTTACTCAGGTCACTTGAGATAACCCTGTAGATGATCTGCAGAACCTGGTCTTCAGACACCTGCTGCTGGAGGTCTGCAGGCGGGCCTTCAATGACCAGACTGGCTGAACCATTCCAACTCGCAATGAAGGTATCTTCCTGTATCTCATTATCTGCGGGAACCACTTCAAGTTGCTTCGCCGGACTTGCGCCACGAACGTCCGTGACGTTGGTCTGGCCATCTGTATCCCTTAATACCATGCGCCAGTTGCCAACTGCTTTGCCAAGGGTGATGAGTTCAATGCTGCTGTCGACCTCATCGTCAGAAAGGGCCGGATCTTCCGATAGCACCGGTACCGACTCGGTGTCTGCATAGCTCAGACCATAGGCATAGGGAAACAGGGGGTTGTAGTCGCTATCACCGACATTAACCTCAACCTGCCCGGCAGTTGCCGGCCATGAGAAAGACAATCTGCCGGTGAAATCGAAGCGGGGCTCACCATTTACATCGGCTATCAGGACGTCAGCCAGACCGATACCTTCTGACCCGGGTAACCAGGCGGCAACAAACGCGTCGGAAACATTCAGTTCCGGGTTCACCCACATGGCCCGACCCGATATAAAGACACTAATTGTTGGAATGCCTGCTGCTTTGAATTTTTTCAGGAGGTTCAGACCATCATCGGAATCATAATCAACATTCAAACGATCACCTACACCTTCTGCATACGGGTTTTCACCGAACACGACAATGGCGACCTCAGGTTTTGTTGACCAGTCTCCATTCTCACTCAGTGTGGCGCTGCCGCCGCTAGCTTCAAGGGATTCTTTTATACCGGCAAATATGGATGTTGCATTGGGGAAGTGTTCATTACTGTTGCCGGTTCCTTGCCATGAAAGTGTCCAGCCACCACTTTGTTTGCCAATATTATCAGCAGCATCACCTGCAAGGAGTATGTTTGCATTCGCTGCTAATGGTAAAAGGCCATTCTCATTTTTCAGAAGTACGAGCGATTTACGTACGGCTTCACGTGCAATCGCCCTGTGTTCCGGCGCTGCCAAGAGTGACCAGTCTCCAGCGTTTTTACGCTCGGATGGTTTGGGCAGGTCGAAAATACCGGCGCGCATTTTCACCCGCAGGATTCGTGCAACCGCCTCATCCAGTCGGTGCTGTGAAATAGCACCTGACTGCACCTGATCAATGGTGTTGTGGTAAAGCGCCTCCCAATCGGTTGGGACCATGAACATATCCAACCCCGCGTTGAAAGATTCAGGGCAGGACTTATTATTACAACCCTTGACCTGGCCGTGACCATTCCAGTCACCTACAACGAAACCATCAAAACCCATACGGCCGCGCAATACATCGGTCAGCATTGGTTTCAGGCCATGCATTTTTTCGCCATGAAAACTATTGTACGAGGCCATGACTGTCTGCGCGCCTGCTGCGATGGCAGGTGGGTAGGCTGCCGAGTGTATATCACGCAATTCGGCTTCGGTGGACAGGTTGTCACCCTGATCCTTGCCGTTGTTGGTGCCGCCATCTCCGGTGAAGTGCTTGGCCGTGGCAAGGATACGATCCTCATTCAGAAACTCATCTGTGCCATATTTGCCCTGTATGCCCTCAACAATACGAGGCGCATACGCCGCTACGATCCGCGGGTCTTCAGAGTAGCCTTCGTAAGTACGGCCCCAACGGTCATTTCGCACCACTGCAACGGTAGGTGCAAAGGTCCAGTCCAGACCGGTTGTCAATATCTCCAGGGCTGTGACCCGGCCAATCTCATACATCAGGTCAGGGTCGTTGGCTGCACCCAGGCCGATGTTATGTGGAAACAGGGTCGCGCCGACAATATTGCTGTGTCCATGGACGGCATCCGTTCCCCAGATCGCCGGTATTCCAACGCCACCGTCAGAGGTGTCCGTTGATGCTTCCCAGAACTCATCCGCCAGGGCCAGCCATGAGTCGGGGGTGTTGCGCAGGTTTTTGTCTGGTGCAGACCCGCCACCGTTGAGAATAGAACCCAGGTTGAATTCTTTGACCTGTTCCGGTGTTACGTCATTGATGTCCGGCTGCATGAGTTGTCCGACCTTCTCTTCACGGGTCATTTTTGCCATCAATGCGGTGATACGTTGTTCCATGTCTTCAGCGGGTACCATCACGGTTTGCTGCGATGGCCAGTCTTCTGGGTTGATGAGCCTTGGTTCGGCCTCGGTTTGTGCTTCAGGAGCGGATTCCTGTTTCATGGGCATCTCGGTTGACTGGTTTGGAGCGTCGGGCTGGCAGGCCACAGTCATCAGGCTGATGATGAACGCAACACACGTGAATTTAATAGCTTCAATCATTTTTTTCCTAGAGTTTTTAACCTGGTAGGGTGCAGAAAGAGGGCTCTTTGCAGAGAGTATACTTATAGACTGGCATTTTTGTAAAAAACTGCACAAGTTTTTGAATTTATCTCTCTTACTTTGGCTTGTTATAGTCCTCCGGCTCTTTTTTTTACCACGCAAGGCAACTAAAAAAATGACAAAAAGAATAAACACTTGCAACGCTTAGCGATTAAAGAAAAATTCGGCTACGGCCTTGGTGACACGGCGAGCAATATTGTTTTTCAGGTCGTTATCAACTTCATACTGTACTTCTATACCGATGTATTCGGTATTACCGCAGCAGCGGCCGGTACATTGATGCTCGCGGTCAGATTATTTGATGCCGTCACCGACCCCATCATGGGTGGTCTGGCTGATCGTACACACACCCGTTGGGGTAGTTACCGTCCCTACCTGGTTTGGGTATCGGTACCGTACGGTCTTTTGGCAGTACTGGCATTCACTACGCCTGATCTGTCGGATGGTGGCAAGCTGATTTACGCCTATATTAGTTACGCCCTGTTAATGACGGCGTATACGGCCATCAATATTCCCTATTCCGCATTGGGTGGTGTCATTACGAAGAACACCCAGGAACGCGCTTCGGTTCAGTCGTGGCGATTCATGCTGGCCATGGTGGGTGGTGCACTCGTGGCTGCATCGACATTACCGATGGTCGAGTTTTTCGGAAACGGCAATGAACAGAAAGGCTTCCAGATGGCAATGGTGGTGCTGTCGGTTATCGCCATCGCCTGCTTTGTTGCATGCTTTGCGCTAACCCATGAGCGGGAGAACCCGGCGGCAGCGGTTGAAAGGCAGAGCATATTCGCGGATTTCATATCGCTGATGCGCAATGACCAGTGGATCATCATTGCCATTGTCACTTTTGTGTGGCTGATCAGTGTGGCGATGAAAGGCGGCGTGACACCTTATTATGTGAGCTACTACTTAAATAGTGAGTCGAGCATTACGCTGTTTATGACCAGTGGCATGCTGATGGGTGTTGCGGGAGCGATGTTTGCCAACTGGATGACCCGTCGGTATTGCAAGGTAATGGTCATGCAACGGGCCTCTTTTGTGTTGATATTGGTTTATACGGCGCTGGCGCTGGTACCACGTGATCAGTACATGTTGGCGCTGGTGTTATCTGTGGGTTCCAGTTTTGTCCATATGATCATCATTCCGTACCTGTTTTCGGCCGTCGCCGATACGGTGGATTATGGCTTGAAACGCTGGGGTAAAGGTGCCATGGCCATGAGCTTTTCAGGCCACTTGCTGGCACTGAAAATTGGTATCGCACTGGGTGGTGCACTTTCCGGATGGATACTCGCCTGGGTCGGTTATCAACCCAATGTTGAGCAAACCGAAACTGCACTCAGTGGTATCGTGTTCCTGTACGCCTGGTCTTCGGCAATTGCGAGCGTCATCGTGTTTGTTTGTTTGAAGTTCTACCGCTTAAACCGGGAATGGGCCGAGAGCAATGAGTTATCAACGGAAGCTACCTGAATGATTAAGAACCCAATATTACCGGGCTTTAACCCAGATCCCTCAATCGTCCGGGTTGAGGATGATTATTTTATCGCCGTTTCAACATTTGAATGGTATCCCGGTGTGCAGATACATCAATCAAAGGATTTAAAAAACTGGTGTCTGGCAGCCAGGCCCCTGAATCGGGCTGCGCTGCTCGATATGCGTGGCAATCCCGATTCCGGTGGTATCTGGGCGCCTTGCCTGACCTGGTGTGATGGGCTTTTTTATCTGATCTACACGGACGTCAAGCGTCTGGACCCCAGTATCAAGGATGCCCATAATTATCTGGCTACATGCGAGACAGTGGATGGTGTCTGGAGTGGTCCGGTCTATCTTAATAGTAGTGGTTTTGACCCGTCCCTTTTCCACGATGACGACGGTCGTAAGTGGCTGGTCAACATGGTGTGGGATGTCCGTCATGAACGAAATCATTTTGGTGGTATTTACCTGCAGGAATATTGCACGAAGCAGAAAAAGCTCATTGGCGATATCGTAAATATCTTCAAGGGCACTGAGTTGGGCTTTACGGAGGCACCTCATCTTTACAAGAGAAATGGTTATTACTACCTGGTGACAGCCGAGGGCGGCACCGGTTATACCCATGCCATGACCCTGGCGAGGTCACGTAATCTGACCGGCCCCTACGAGGTGGATCCGCAGGGTTACCTGCTCACAGCCAAGGACCACCCTGGACTGGAATTGCAGCGTGCCGGGCACGGTAGCCTGGTAGATACCCCCAACGGCGAGTGCTATCTTGTACACCTGTGTGGCCGGCCTTTGAAGGATGTTGGCAGATGCCCGCATGGGCGTGAAACTGGCCTGCAAAAAACGCAATGGACAGAAGATGGCTGGCTACGTCTGCAAGACGCTACCGGTGATGGTCTTCCACAGATGATGGTGCCATCACCGGATATCGAGGAACAACCCTGGCCGGAACAAAGCACCTGTCACGAATTTGATTCCGAAACACTGCCATCAGAATTCCAGTGGCTGCGAACCCCCGAACCGGAAACTTTCATGAGCCTGATGGACAGACCCGGATATCTTCGGCTAAAGGGAAAATCATCCCTGGGTAACTGGTTCGAACAAGCCTTGGTTGCGCGCAGGCAGGAGGCATTCTGTTTTTCAGCGGAAACAAAACTTGCATTCGACCCCACCAATTTCCAGCAGTGCGCCGGCCTGGTCTGTTATTACAACGCCCATAAATATCACTACCTGTATGTCTCGGTGGATGAACAGGGCAGACGGTTTATCGATATCGCCAGTTGCCTGGCTGATACCACCTGCCAGACGACTTACCTGTTGTCTGAATCCCGTGGTGATTCATCAACGGATGACATTGGCATTGAAATACCTCAAAGCGGAGCGGTCTGGCTGCGTTGTGATGTTGCATTCGCCGAGCTTATTTTTTCATGGTCGCTCGATGGCCAGCAATGGCAGAAAATACCACTTACCCTCGACTACTCGCTGATTTCTGATGAGGCAGGTAAGGGCGAGGGCGCCAGTTTTACGGGGGCGTTTGTGGGCATGTGTTGCCAGGATGTTTCCGGTACGGATATAGCGGCGGATTTTGACTACTTTCATTACAAGGAAGTTGAGTAACTACCGCAAGCAAATGAATATGATGAAACCATGGGAGCAGTAGTGAAAATCTTGCGTTGGGGAATAATGGGTAATGCCAAAATTGCGAGGGATTGGTTGATTCCGGCTATCCGGGAGGCTCAAAACGCCGAGCTTGCTGCCGTGGCATCGCGGGATACCGGCAGAGCCAATGACCTTGCCAATTCCTTGGCTGAAAATGCGGAACCACCATTGGCCTTCGGTAGTTATGAGGAGTTGCTTGCCTGTAACAAAGTTGACGCCGTCTACATTCCGTTGCCAAATCACCTGCATGTGCCCTGGAGTATCAAGGCGCTCGAAGCCGGAAAGCATGTAATGTGCGAAAAACCATTGGGCCTCGGCAGTGGTGAGGTAGAGCAACTACAGGATGCTGCCAACAGGTTCCCGGAACTACTGGTCATGGAGGCATTCATGTACCGCTTCCATCCGCAGTGGCTGCGTGTTCAGGAACTTGTGCAGTCAGGTGCACTCGGCCGGATCGAGCATGTTCAGACCAGCTTCACCTATAACAATACCGATGCGGATAACGTAAGGAACATGCCGGGTATTGGTGGTGGCGGCCTGATGGATATTGGCTGCTACTGTATTTCCGCCGCACGCTTTATTTTCGGAAGAGAGCCCTTGAGGGTTGTCGGAAATCTTGACTGGGATCCGGATTTCGGAACGGACAGGCACGCCAGCGGGATGCTCGATTTCGGGGAGGGTATGGCGACATTCCACTGTTCGACACAAAGTTATGTGTCGCAAATGGTCAGAATTATTGGCGATAAAGGCACGCTGGAAGTGGAGAACCCCTTCTTCCGTCGTGATGGAATCCCGTCACGGTTAATTGTGCACCGGAATGATGAAGAGGAAACCATCTTCATCGGAACCTTCAACCATTATGTGAGCCAGGTGGAAGCTTTTTGCAATGCGGCGCTGAACCAACTTGCAGCACCTACACCGTTGATTGATGCATTTGCGAATATGATAGTAATTGACGCGGTGTTCGCCAGTGCCAGTGAAAATACCTGGGTGAATATTCCGCGATAAACTCGGGAATGTAAGTAAATCACTGTTGGTTAAAGTTGGCAGAGTGCCTTCTGCGCTTCTGAGTAATAAATTCTCGGTCTTTGCTTCATTTTCAACACCCCACTCTCTGTAGTTAGAGTTTAGGTGTTGCATTGACCGGTTGAGATCACACGGAAAGAGCGGACCTGCGCAGTGATCAGCTGTTTAGTACAGGAAACGGCCAATACCGGATGGATTGACCAAAGCTCCGTCTTATCTGGCGTGATGAGGAATTACTTGATGCCTTGCTGGTCATCGAGAACGGTATTGCCTACGGGATAAAAAATACGGGCTTAAGCGATATTTTCAATCTTTTCCACGCTTTTCCCCAGGGCAAGTACTTTCAGCATTTATATCAGAATTAAAGGATTCCCAGTTGTTCGGCCGTTAAGTTACCGATTCCCAGTGAATCCGGCGTGCGTAGTGCTTCGGCCGAATAATCGCGGTGCATCAATATGGATGTCATCTGGATTAAGGCGTCGATGGTCGGAGTTTCGACGCCGACCTGTTTCGCGAGACTCGACATGAAGACGAGACCGTATCCGACATCCTCATTGATGTAGCGGTGGTCGAGTTGCGGCTGTGCAGTAATACCGAGGAACCCCGGCGCATTTCGATAGGCTGAGCCATAGTTGTTTTCCAGCATGTATCCCTGGAGCATGCCTATTTTCGGGTCGGAGTAGATTCTAAGTCCGAGCCTTTCGCCGATTGCGATCCGCTCCCGATCAACAGCTTCAATCATCCGCCCCACCGAATCTGTCACCCCTTCTTCATAAAACAGGAAATTCCCTGCTCCCTCGATCCGTGCCGCATTGGCCAGGCTTACCGCCGGATGGATTACCGGGTTCGCGTTTTGCAAGCTGGTTTGAATCACATTTTTCGCTGCTTCCATGCCTGGATATAGATCGGCGATTAAGCGCAGAACGTCTTCAGTGTGCCGCCCGGGCAGCGCCGCCAGGAGGTTGCCTGCTTTCAATTTCAGAAACACATGAACCCGGCCCGGTTCACTCAGGCGGACCGCGTAGTGCAGGGTATGGGTTTCTGCGATCCGTATGGAGTCGTCCTCCAGTTTCAACCCGGCAGAGCGCTTGAAGGCAAGTGCGCCGCCACAAGAACCCGGGCTGACGATTACGGTTTGACCCGGCTGCAGTTTTCCGGCTACTGCTTCTCCGAAAGGCTCTGTGCTGAAAGCCGGGCCGACCACGTAAATGAGCTCGGCATTTTCTAGTGTGCGATCGATGTCGTGACCGGCGTAGGCGATGTTGCTGAATCCCGAAATATCCCCATCGGCGTGAATCCCCTCCTGTTCAGCAATGGCCGCGATGTTGCCGGGGAACTGCGGGAAATCGAAAAGACTGACTTCATGTCCGTGAGCGGCATAGTCAAAAGCCAGGGTTGTGCCGCCGGCGCCTGCCCCCAGTACTGCTATTTTCATTGCACGCCTCTCGAATTTGGTTGAGCCGTGAGCCTGCTCAAGCATCAACACCGTAAGATACAGACAAACCCAGTTGCAGTATACACATGATATGCACCGATAATTTTGAGGATTAGCCAACCCTCCGAAACAGGGCTGAGTACAGGCAGCATTGGCGTAGTTCTGCCCCTGGTTTATCTCGCCATACAGATACGAACCAATACAGACGCGGAAAGAACTTCAACTTACCAGTTGATCGTGTCTGACTTTGGTGCGATGAACAACACCATGGCGAGTACGCCGGAGCTATCCCACCTGTTTGTCCAGGCGATGGAAAACTATCATCAACTCAGTTCCGACGAAAAAGCGCGTATCTCGCAGGGCCTATCCCTGCATATCCTCAAGTTCGATACCACGGGTTTCGTGAACCATTTTATGTACGAAGAAGGCCGAGATCACTGCGAATACAGCATAAATGCCATACGCACCCAACAAACCGATGGAGGCCAGGAAAATCGGGAATGACATCGTAATGGCGAAGTTGGTTAACCATTGTGACAGACCGGCGACGGCAAGCCCTGAGCCACGTATCTGGTTCGGGAACATTTCGCCCAGCATCACCCACATGACGGGTCCCCAACTGCCGTTAAAAATCATCACATAGGCATTTGCAGAGATAAGGGCAAGAATACCCATATTGTCAGATAGGCTTAATTCGCCGTCCACGGATGTGCCGGTGGAAAAGGCAAAGGCCATCATTGTTAGCGTAATGGCCATGCCGATTGAGCCCCACAAGACCATCGGTTTACGGCCAACTTTGTCGATAATGCTCAAGGCGACCAGGCATGACGCGATACTTAAGGCACCGGATATTACGTTGATGAGCAGGGCATCGCCTTCGGAGAATCCAACGGCCTGCCAAAGTACCGCACCGTAATAAAACACGACGTTGATGCCGACGAGTTGTTGGAACGCTGCAAGGCCAATACCGACCCAAACAATTTTGCGTATCTTGCCGCCAGGACCTTCAAGCAGGTCACTCAATTTTGGTTTATGGTGATCTGCAGCAAGCGAAGCATCGATTTCTTCTACTTTCAGTGCGGCGGCTTCTGTGCCGTATAAACGCCCCAGTACGGCTTTGGCTTTCTCAATTTGACCGGATACAACCAGGAAGCGTGGGCTTTCAGGTATCACCATCAGTGCCAGCAGGAAGGTGACGGCAGGTATTAACTCCATCCAGAACATCCAGCGCCAGGTCTGATACCCCAACCAGAATTCTGATGTCGATGAACCGGCAATGTCTGCCAACAGGTAATTGCTCAGAAATGAGCTGAACAGACCGAAAATGATGGCGATCTGCTGAATGGTGATCAGCCGGCCACGGTACTCCGCTGGGGCAATTTCGCTGATATAAGCAGGAGCCATCACACTGGCGGCACCCACTGCGAGACCACCGATCACGCGGTAAAAGATAAACTCGATCGACGACCCGGAGACACCTGAGCCCCAGGCGCTGATGATAAAAAACACGGCAGACAAAATAAGTAGTGTTCGACGGCCCCAATGATCAGCCAGTCGGCCCGCAAAAAACGCACCACCCGCACAACCCAGGAGCATTGATGCGACATTGAAACCGGTGCCCATGCTGTCAGAGTTGAATGCAACCTGGAGTCCGGTAACGGTGCCGTTTATCACACCGCTGTCGTAACCAAACAGGAACCCCCCGATGGTAGCAACACAACTGATTATTATGACCAGGCCGAAATTGGTTTTTTCATGCAATGTGTTTTTATCGTTCATAATTTCCCTTGGTCATATTGGCCGACCGCTGCGCTTGCTTCCGGCCCCGGATGTTGCCGTGCGGATTTTTTTTCTGACACTTGCCATGCGAGTCACCTGTGACCTGCGTGCGTTGTGTTTATTCCAAGTGTCTGGAGGACATGATAAGTTGTAAGCGCTTTCATATCAAAACATATAAAGTATGCCTGAACAGACCGGCCAAAAACTTGAGAGTACAGTACTTACCGCGCGACAGGTCGGTATGGCTACGATGGTGTATTTGTCGGAATCCGGTATCAGTATGAGGGTATATCCCGACAGAAAAGCAGGGTCACCACGACAGCAAGGGATAATCAGGAGGTCGTAGTGTTCTGCATATCGTTGTCATATACAATTTGTTCCACCCTGTGGAATACTCAATTATGGAAACAGTAGCACTTGGTAGTAGCGGGTTGGTATCTTCCCGCCCGGTTTATGGGTGCATGCGAATCAGCGGTGATAACTCACCTGCCGACAGGGAAAAAGGCAAACAGGCCATTCGTTCCGCAATTGAAGCCGGTTATACACACTTTGATCATGCAGATGTTTATGGCGGTGGCGCCTGCGAGACACTGTTTTCTGAAGTCCTGAGCGACATGCCACTGCAGCGTGAAAAGCTTCTGATTACCGGTAAATGTGGCATCAGGCTTCCAGGTGATCCAAATGAAGGTAACCCGAAACGTTATGATTTTTCGAGGCAATACCTTGTCGATAGTGTCGATGCAATTTTGCAGCGGCTAGGAGTCGACTATCTTGACCTGTTGTTACTACATCGCCCGGATTTTCTTTTTGGTGCAGAGGATGTCGCTACAACTTTTGGGATTCTGAAAGAAGCGGGCAAGGTCAATCACTTTGGTGTCAGCAATTTCCGGCCTTCACAGCTTGCGATGTTGCAGTCGTACTGTCCGATGCCGTTGGTGGCAAACCAGGTTGAAATCAATATAGATAATATGAGTGCTTTCGATGATGGCACACTGGATCAATGCCAGGAGCTTAACGTCAGCCCGATGGCATGGTGCCCCTTGGGTGGCGTGGTATACCCCGCATGGGGGCACAAGCTGACAGAGGAACAAACAGGCCGCATCCAGACCGAACTGGCATTACAGGCTGAGAAGTATGAAACAGAGCCCTGGATTGTGATACTGGCGTGGTTGCTCAGACATCCTGCCGGCATTCTTCCCATCGTAGGCTCGACCCGGCCGTCCAGAATCAGGGCGGCTACGAAATCCCTGGATCTGGAGTACACCCCGGAAGACTGGTACCGGCTCCTGCAGGCCCGCAATGGATATGAAGTACCATGAACAAGGTGGGTGACGATTGGCCCCGTTTGTTGGCGTATTGGTATTGGCAAGCTGTTCACCTTCCGCTGATGAGGCATCTGTACATTCGAAGAACCCCGAGCTTGAGTCCCCTGCGAAAGTCATTCAGCCGCAGCCTGTGCTCTTTCGCGATATACCGTTCATCCTGTTATAGGCGGTGCGAGACTGACACAATCGCACCGCACATCGATTTCACGCAGTGCTAACTGGAAACAATCGCACCGCACATCCATGTGCTCCTTGCGATATACCGTTCATCCTGAACATAATCCTGAACATAAACGCCCTCCTGCCAGATGCTAGCGACGCGCCCCTCCAGTATGCCTCCGAAAGCAGAACCAAAAACTCTCACCTATACTTCAGTGTCACTAGTGACAATAAACCATAAGGAAAATCAAAATGAAAATAAGAATATCAACCATCCTGATAACGATCACCATCATCTTTGCCAGTAACTCGGTTTTCGCCAACCCTATTGTTGCCGCTTACACCTGCAAACTGAAAGAGGGTAAAAAGAAGGAAGAGGTGCAAGCGATCAATATCAAGTGGGTAAAGTGGGTCAATGAGCATGTGAATAAAGACATCACAAGCTCGGTTGGAACAGCAGTTGTCGGTAATCAGAATATCTTCATGTTTGTAGATACCTACCCGGATCTCAACGTCTGGGCTGCCGCGACAACCGCATTGGACAGTGAAGCTGCGAGCGAACTTGAAGATATGTTCTCTACTGTTTCGGATTGTTCCGAAAACAGCTTGTGGAAATTCGAAGCCAGCGAATAGACCTGTCGTGTTATAAAAGACCCTAATGAAGGGCCAGGTACAATTAATCGTATCTGGCCCTTTTTTTCTTTATAAAACTCAAATGAGTACCATATATACTGTTGGCTCAGTAGCTGTATTCAGGCCTAAACCTGATTCAATCTCAGTGCAGCGGGGGAAATCGTATATGCGTTTCATCTGGATCTTACTCATCAGTCTTTTAATGCCTGTCTCACTTTTGGCACAAACTGCAGTCAATGTTCGTGCCCAGGATCTTAATGAGGTCCTGGTAGATTTTGAGCGCAGGGCACCCTCAGAAGTGCGTGCCTTGAACGACTCAACCATTGCTTCTGAAGTTTCTGCCGTTGTGCTTTCCTTGCATGCAGATGTCGGGCAAGCGGTCAAAATGGGTGAACTTCTCCTTGAACTTGACCCGGTTGATTATCAACTCATTTTAAAGCAGGCCGAGGCGAACCTTGCTTCCAGTAAAGCCCGCCTGATCCAGGCAAACGCGAGGTTAAAAAGCGCTCAGACCCTGGGTGTTAGCCAGTATATTTCGGCAGATGAATTGCTTGAGCGCGAAACTGATGTGATGGTTTTCAACGCACAGATACAGGGTAATGAAGTAGCAGTCTCAATTGCCCGCAGAAATCTTGACAAATGTAGCCTGGTTGCACCTTTTGATGGGGTAATTGGAAAACGCATGGCACAGGTGGGAAATTTCGTCAGAAATGGTGACCCGCTGATTGCCATAACCCAGGTCGACCGGTTTGAACTGGATGCTGAAATCCCGGACAGCCAGGCCGATGAAGTCCTGGGTACAGAGGCGATACGTTTTGAGTCACGTGGCCAGGGCTGGCCGGTAGAGTTGTTGCGAATGTCTTCGGTTGTTAGCAGCCAGGGGAGGACACGCCAGGCGAGGTTTGCCTTTGACTCAGCTGATGCACCCGCAGTGGGGCGTAGTGGCGAACTGGTATGGCGGGTCGGGGAGGGCATGTTGCCATCCAATCTGATCAGTCGTCGCAACGGTGTGCTTGGTGTGTTTTTGCTGGATTCCGGCAAAGCCAGTTTTAAACCATTGCCGGGTGCCCAGGAGGGGCGTCCGGTGTTTGTCAATCTTCCGTCCGGCACCCGTGTTATCACCCTGGGCCGGGAGCGCTTGCAGGATGGAATGACACTGAATGTGCAGCAATAAGCGGCAGTTCAGCTGAAACCCCATGTTTAAAAGCCTGTTAACAAATCACCCGCTGGTCAACATCCTGTTTACCGTTGTGCTGGTAATGGGCGCGATGTCTTTCCTCGAATTACCTCGCGAGCAGGATCCGGAAATCAATTTTAACTGGGTCATGGTGACCACGGTTTTGCCGGGTGCATCCGCCGAGGATGTTGAAGAACTGGTCACCGGGCCACTTGAAGATGCGATAAGAAATGTTCAGGATATCCGCTGGGTGATCAGTACGACACGTGAGAGTTCCTCGAGCATCCTGATACGTTTCAGAGACATTTCGGAAACGCTTTTTGACAAACGAATCAACGATGTTCGTCGGGAAGTACAAAACAAAGCCAACGACGAGTTACCCGAAGACGCGACTGATCCCTATATCCTGGAAGTCACCACTTCGAGTGGTTTCCCAACAGCCATGGTCGTGGTTGAAGGGCAGGCCGATGACGAACAATTGCGCCAACAGGCCAGGATCGTCAAGGAAGACCTGGAGCGTATCAGCGGTGTTGATGCCATTGTTTCTATCGGCCTGCAGGATCCTGAAATGCATGTCGAGTTCTTGCCCAGGGAACTGGCTGCCCGTGGCCTGGTTGCCACCGACATTGCAGACAGCCTGCGGCAGGGCTTTGCCGATACCTCTGCGGGTAAAACCCGGGTGGCCGGCAGCGAATGGCTGGTGAGGGTAGAGGGCACTACAACCGACCCTGAAGTGTTGTCGTCTTTTCAGCTGGCGCCAATGTCGAGACCCAATAGCAAAATTGCCCTGAACGAGGTAGCAGAGATCAAGCGGGGTCGGGAAGACGCGACACAGTTGGTTTCCTTCGGTGGTCAGGCTGCCGTTGCCCTTTCCGTGATAAAGGTTCCTTACAGCAACACGATTGACCTTGTTGAACGTGTTGATGCCTATATTGCCCAGAAGAACATCCAGCTTGAAGGCTCGGGTATCAACCTGGTGCTCGCGGATGACCAGACCTCGCAGACGCGCTCCGCGCTAACCATCATGCAGACTAACGCGATACTCGGTCTGGGGCTTGTGCTGGTGATGTGCTGGCTGTTTTTGGGTTTAAGAATTGCGGCCATGGTTACGCTGGGTATCATCTTTTCGATAGCCGGCACCTTGTGGGTACTGAAGTTCAGCGGCAACACCCTGAATGTATCTGTTCTACTGGGTATTGTTATCGTGTTGGGTATGCTGGTTGACGACGCCGTGGTGGTTGTGGAGTCAATTTATTATCGACTACAGCGTGGTATGAATGGACTGGATGCGGCCATTGATGCTTTGAAGGAAGTCGGAAGACCGGTTACATCCGCAGTATCAACTACCATGGCGGCCTTTCTGCCGCTGATGCTGTTACCGGGTATTGTCGGCAAGTTCATGTTCGTCATTCCCTTCGTGGTAACCGTCGGTCTTGCGGTCAGCCTGGTTGAAGCTTTCTGGATACTGCCTTCGCATGTCATTTCGTTCAGCAGTAAACGTAAACCCGGGCACGACGCCTCGACTTCCTCTGAGCGTGACTTACGTACACGCTGGACCCACCTGATTCGTCTGAAATATACGAAAATGTTGTGCTATGTAATGCGTCGACCGGTTCGATTTCTGACTGCGGGCAGCCTGGCCTTTGTGCTGGCAATCGGTGTCGTTTCGATGGGGCTGATCCAGATGAATTTTTTCGTGGCAGACCCGATGAGATTGTTCTATGTCAATCTGGATATGCCCTCGGAAGCACCACTGGAGGAAACCCTGCGTCAGACGGTACTAGTTGAACAGGAGGCTTTGAAATACTTCAAGCCCGGGGAAATCAGGGCGGTTACTGTCAATGCGGGTATTAAATTTACCGACGCAGAGCGTCTGTACGGTGATCAGTATGGCCAGGTGCAGGTTTCGTTGGCTCCCTCAACGGGTGATTCACGCGGGGTAAGTGAGATCGTCGACTCCTTGCGGGAGCCCCTGTCAAAATTGCCGGTTGATGGACTGGTTTCATTTCAGGAACTCAGTGGCGGGCCACCGGCGGCCAAGCCGGTCAGTGTTAAAGTCCGCTCCGATGATTTTGTCGAGTTGCGTATCGCCAGCGATGCGATGATCACACTCGTAAAGAACATTCCGGGTACCAAGGATGTCGTCGACAACGACGTGCCTGGCAGACAGGAACTGGTGCTTGATCTGGATTACAAGGCCATCCGTAATGCGGGCTTGACACCGGGCCAGGTGGCACGGCTTTTACGTCTTCACCTCGATGGTGAGGTGGTGGCCTTTATGCGTGACCGTGGTGAGAAAGTCGAATTGAGAGTACGTGGTCTTGACCGTGCACGACAGGATATCAGCTCGGTGTTGAATGACCCGATTGCCTTACCCGGTGGCGGCTCAACGACCTTTGGCGCGCTTGCAAAAACCCGTGTCAGCCAGGGGCGTGGCGTGATCAATCATCATAACTACCGGCGTGCGATCACGGTCGAGGCTGATATTGATGTGGACGTCACTGATACGGTTCTGGCCAATAACACCGTCCGCGAAGAATGGAACAAAATCAGTTCCCAATTCCCCAATACCGATATAGACCAGTCGGGTGAACTCGATGACATCCAGGAAAGCCTGGATGCAATGTTCGGCCTGTTTCTGCTCGGTCTTGGTCTGATCTACCTGATCATCGCAACGCAGTTCCGCAGTTATTTTCAACCAATGCTGATCCTGGCAACTATCCCGATGGCATTTACCGGGGTGATTTTCGGCTTGTTGATGACGGGTAACCCGCTAAGCCTTTATACGCTTTACGGTGTCATCGCGCTAACCGGTATTGCGGTCAACAGTGCCATCGTGTTGATAGATGCGGCCAACGCACGTATCCGTGCCGGTATGCGGCCACTGCACGCGACCATATATGCGGCCAGGCGACGTGTTATTCCGATTTTGATGACCACGACAACCACCATAGCCGGTCTGTTCTCTCTGGCTGTCGGTCTGGGTGGTAAATCACTGGTGTGGGGCCCCGTTGCATCGTCGATCGTTGCCGGTCTGGGTGTAGCCAGTTTGTTGACCCTGTTTATGATCCCCACCTTGTACAGGACATTCCAACGTGGTCACGGCGGAAAGGATTTCATGGAACATCACGGTTAGAATTTGAGCGCAACCTGGGTAGTGACCACATGGAGAAACAAAGATGACCACCAGTAAGACAGCCTGCATCCTGTGCTCCCGCAATTGTGGACTGGAAATCGAAACAGATGAAGGCCGGTTCGTCAAAGTTCGTGGTGATGTCGATCATCCGGATTCCAGGGGGTATATCTGCCAGAAAGCGGCCCGTCTCGAGTATTACCAAAATCACGATGATCGTCTGACACAGCCCTTGAAACGTTTGCCCGACGGAGCATTTGAGCCGGTTTCATGGGACGAAGCCCTTTCAGATATTGCAAAACGGTTAAACCAGGTTCGCGAAACCCATGGCAGTAATGCCTTTGCCCTGTGTGGCGGTGCCGGTCAGGGAAATCACCTGGGTGCGCTTTACAGTCAACAGTTGCTGACAGCCATGGACAGTAGATTTGTCTACAGTTCGCTGGCCCAGGAAAAAACGGGTGACTTCTGGGTTAACGGGCGGGTGTTTGGCAAGCAAAACTGCCATGTTTCCGAAGGTGTTGAGCATGCCGATTACGTGGTTTTCATAGGCACCAATCCTTTCCAGGCCCATGGGATTCCCAATGCGCGTGAAACCCTCAGAGCCATCAAGAAGGACCCCGGTCGAACCATGGTGGTTATCGATCCCAGGCAGACGGAAACGGTAAAGTGGGCCGATATACATCTGCAATTGAAACCCGGCACCGATGCCTACCTGATCAGTGCGATGCTTGCCGTTATCGTTCAAAACAACTGGCATGACAAGGCATTTATTGAAAGTCATTGCACCGGTTTTGAAGCTGTAGAATCTCAATTGCTTGGGATTGCTGCAAAGGACTACGCAAATCGCGCAGGTGTCGCCTTTGAAGACGTTGAGCGTGTTGCCAAGGGTATCAGTCATGCCAAGACCGCCAGCGTGCGGGTGGATCTTGGCACCCAACAAACCTTACATACCACGCTAAACGCCTATCTTGAAAAACTGCTTTATCTCGTCACTGGTCATTTCGGGCGCGAAGGTACCAACAACCTGCATACTTCCCTGATCCCGTTGATTGGCAATACGGACGAACGCCGGGTCATCAAGGGTAAAAGTCTTCGCCACACCAGGCATCACAATATGATGCCCATCGCCGGTATGTATCCGCCAAATATTTTGCCTGATGAGATTGAGCAGGGTGGCCTGCGGGCGATCATTGTCGATAGTTGCAATGCCCTGCTTAGCTGGCCCGATACCCCGGCATTGACGCGTGCGTTCGCGAAACTTGATCTACTGGTGGTTATAGATGTCGCAATGACCGAAACCGCCAGGGCTGCCGATTACATACTACCTGCTTCGTCGCAGTTCGAGAAATGGGAGGCGACCGGTTTCAACCTGGAGTTTCCGGACAACTATTTCCACCTGCGTAACCCAATTGTTCCAGCGAAGGGTGATACTTTGCCTGAAGCTGAAATCTACACGCGATTACTGGAAAAAATGGCTAAGATTCCAGCCAGTTTCCCGCTACTCGATAAGTTGGCACAACTCGAACCGGATTTCAGCCATCACATCTTATATATGACCGCATTGATGGTGATGTTCAAACGCCGTGGCAAGCGCAGACGCTTTGGAGCCTCGATACTCTACCGGACTTTGGGTAAACACTTTCCCGGCAATGCGGCCAGTGCTGCAGCGCTATTACCCCTGGCCATGCAGTTTGCAAAGTCCTACCCGGTACAGGTTCAGCGTGCGGGTAAATTGTCCGGTTTTACAGGCAACAGCCTGACACTGGGGGTTAACCTGTTTCGCGCAATTTTAGGTAAACGATCAGGGCTCATTATCAGCAGGCACAGCTATGAGGAAGGCTGGAGCCTGATAAAAAATAAGGATGGCCGTATTCATCTTGAAATCGCAGAAATGCTGGAAGAGCTGACTGCCCTGGGAACCGAGCAGCTACCGGCCGAGGATTACCCGTTTATCCTCATTGCCGGTGAGCGCCGTAGCTACAATGCCAATCAGATTTATCGCGATCCGAATTGGCGGAAAATTGACCCACATGGCGCTCTCAGAATGCACCCTCAAGATGCCGCTGAGTTGGGGCTGGAAAATGGAGATGCCGTCACCTGCCGAAACGCAACCGGGGAGGTTGAATCGGTGGTAGAACTGGATAGCGGCTTGCTTCGTGGTGTTGCCACCCTGCCTCATGGCTACGGAATGCGCTACAAGGGCAGTGACCCTGTCGGCCCCCAGATCAATCGCCTGACTGCCTCTGCAAGTTGTGACCCATTGTCAAAAACGCCATACCATAAGTACGTGCCGGTGCAGATCGAAAAGGTCGTGAACTAAAGGGGGAGTTGGTGTACAGCTGCCTGCCCGAACCTGTGTCTGTGGGCAAACCGGCGAGTCGTTCTATTTCACAAAGACTGCCAAACCAGGCCGTCACTTTGCCGTAAGAAAACACCTGTTGCCCGGCCATATAGTTCACTCACAGGAACAGTACCAAAAAACCTTCCATCATGACTATTGCCCCGGTGGTCGCCGAGTACCAGCACATGATCTTCCGGAACCCGGGTTTCGGGCAGGTCGGGACCGCCTCCATCTGCAAGGTTTAATCGAGCCTCGCGTGAGCCATAAACTTCAATCATCGGGTTTTGGGGTGTAACCAGCAACTGGCCATTGATAACCACCCTGCCTTTGATTACAGAAACCGTGTCGCCACCAACCGCAACCACACGTTTGATCAAACGGACATCATTTTCGGGAGAATCAAAAATAACAACCTCCCCACGTTGAGGGTTTTCCTGCAGTGCGATGACCTGGTTTGTAAATGGCACGCGTAAGCCGTAAGCAGACTTATTGACCACAACGTGATCACCCGGCATCAGGGCATGTTCCATAGAACCCGAAGGAACATAATAGTGGTCGGCCAGTGTTGAGCGCGCGATCAGCATAAAGCTGATCAGGACAAGAGAAGGAATCCAGTCGCGGAGAATTCTGAGACTATTGCCAGCAAAAGTGGAGGTGTTTAAAGAAGTGTTCGCCATGTTTTGACCCTTATAGAAACTAGAACCTATGACCATAAGATGTACGATCTGTTCCCCGCAGTACAGTGCCAGAATAACCAGATGGTGTTTTTTGAACCGTTTGTCGGTCCGTTATCCGCCGGGTACCTGCCTATTTTTTACCTGAAATGCCTGCTGGATTCATTAGCCATTTACAGAGTGTCAGACTGGTTGCCAGGATGATGACAGCAGCGGGGAGGCCGCCCAGGTTGGATAGCATCTTGATGCCGTCAATCCCGACAAAACTCACCATGGTCCAGGAGACCACACCGATAATACTGCCCCATAAAACCTTAACTCCAAGACCCGCCTTTTCTTCAGAGTCAGCATCAAAACCAATGGTGCACAGATTACCAATCGCGTCTGTATTGGAATCTGCTGCGGTTACATAGGATATAAAAGCGACAAAAATTAACACGAGGGTCATTAGCTGGCTGAGAGGTAACTGGTTAAATACAAAATAAAGCAGTTTTTCCGGACCCTGTTCATTCAGCGTTGAGTTTAGTATTCCCGCTTGGGTCATATCTATATGAATGGCCATACCTGAAAAGATGGAAATCCAGACAATGGCAAACAGGGATGGGAAAATCAAATTGATCTGAATATATTCGCGGACGGTATAACCGCGGCCAATTTTCCCCAAAAACAGGGCGGCAATGGGTGCCCAGGCAAACCAGACGGCCCAGTTGAAAACACTCCACTTTTGCGGCCATTCATCACCTGAAACGGCACCGGTGAATAAACTGAGTTCAAAGAAATTGCCAAGATATGAACCAAGACCCTGGGTACCAAAGGACAACAGGTAAACAGTGGGTCCGAATACAAACGCAAACAGACCCAGGAACAACAACAGATAGGCGTTCATAGAAGATAACCTGGCGATCCCTTTATGCAGTCCGCTGGCAGCAGACAGGACAAAGGTAGCGACAATCAGGCTGACCGCTACACCCACGGTAAACGGCGTTGTCTTGATATCCATGAACTCACCAACCCCTCCTACCAGGGTGATAGCCCCGGTTCCAAGGGAAGACGCCATACCGGCTACCAGTGCATACAAGGCAATCGTATCGATGATTTGTCCATTTCTTCCCAGGACACTGTCACCAAAAACCGGTTGCAAGGAACTGCCGATGGAAAACGGGAGCTTCGAATTATAAAAAGCCAGGGCAAAGACTAGCGATGGCACGGCATAAATGGCATAAGGCGTGAATGACCAGTGCAATATCATGGCTGATATGGAAAATTTGGCCGCTTCAACAGATCCTGGCTCCAGACCCCATGAAGATGGCGGAAAATTCAGATGGTAAATGGGCTCAGCCGTGGTCCAGAACAGAACACCGACCGCGAGTGTTGTACAAAGGGCGATAAAAAACCATCGTGTTTTGGATAGTAGTGGCGTCGCGTCGTCTCCACCTATCCTTATATTTCCCAACGGTGAAAAATATGTGATCAGGATTAGCATCAACAAATAGAAACTCCCGAGGCTGAAAAACCAGGAGAATTTGTCCAGAACAGTATCGTTGAGAGATGTTGTTACCTTCAGAAAACCGTCCAGGTCGACAAAACTCATGATGACTGCGGCCATCAGAATGAGGAATGAGGGCCAGAATACCAGCGGCCGGATTTTATCAAACATAGAGCATCTCTTCGTTTAGCAGTGTTGTTCAGATCAAATTGCGTTTTATTTTTTCATCAAAACGTTTTTCAAAAACACATCGATCACTTTCCCAGGCCTGCCAAGTGGCCCGAATGAAATAGTGTTTACTTGACGATGTCATTTCGTAATGGCTATGCAGGGCAGTTTCAGTTTTACCCTGCTGCATTTTCATCTGGTGCTTCGTTTCTGATTTTGCTGAGTTGGGATCATCAGGGTGAATGCTGAGTAACTGGTCGATTGTGAAATCAATACCGGTTTCACATGAGCGGTGCCAGTGATGTCCATAATCTGTCTCTGTCCTGATCTCCACCTCACCCGTCTTAGGATCTTCCAGAATTGTTTTCTTTGTATGTCCGGGTCGCAGTTCCACACCCGTTGAAATTTCTACCGGATTATAAACAGACAGGGTAGGGTTATTGTTTTCATCAAGTGATGTTGAGCATGGCAGGCTTAAGCTGCAGCCGGAAAGCTCAAGATTAAGTGTGTCTTTAAAAGGTGATGGCCAAATTAGTGGCCAGTAGGCATTGGAAATGGATAACCTGAGTTGATGCCCCTTTGGCACTCCATAGGCAATATGATTAAGCGCCACATCGACACGATATACTTTACCGGGAACCAGGGCTTCGGGCTTTTCATTCGACTCCCTGTGGGTCAGATTAAGCACACCATAAGTCACCAGTGTGCTTTCCCCCGTGGGGTGTACATCACATAACCTGACGATGACATTGGCCACAGGTTGATCTGAAGAAAGAGTCAAATGAGCTTTTGCCTGGCCAACAATATTGAGCGTTTCTTCAAGTATTGGTGTGTTGAAAGTTCGGGATTGGTGGTCGTCAGCCTGCTGGTCATTCGCAAACTCCCCGCTAAAACCAATGCCGACCATTAGTTTGCCACCCATTTTACCCGTGGATTCCGGTGAACATACCGCGACGGTGCCTGGGCTTTCGTTGGGCTCCGGTGAAAGGGTATCTGGATGCAGAAAAAGTTGTTTGTGTTCAATCGAGGTGGATGGCCAGGCAGTCTCGCTTTGCCAACTACCCTCACGGTGCGCATAGTCGATTTCGGGCTTAACCGAATCCATCAGGTAGTACTGCAATTTCGGCTCATCCATGATGTTGTTATCGATATTCTTAAGCCACTTGTCCCACCAGCGAACCGACTCCCTGACGTAGTCCATTTTTGGGTTCGGGTAAGCAATATTTGGATACACATGCGCCCACGGGCCGATCAGCCCCTTGCAGGGAGAAGACAGGTTTTCCAATAAACGGAAAATGGTGTTTCGATAGGCATCCGCCCAACCACCAATGGCATATACCGGGATTTTTATCCTGCTGTAGTCCTCGCTTACGGAACCATGTTTCCAGTAGCTGCTTTTCGTTTGTTCCGCCAACCACCTGGCTGGTAGAAATGGCATGTTCTGAAGACGATTCAACCATTGATCTTTCCAGTCATCCCCCACCAGTCGTGGGTCCGGACAGCGAGCTTGAGCATATGACCAGAAGAACGATGCCCAATCCAGGTTGTCGTTTAGCAGGCAACCACCGGCGAAATGTATATCTTCATTAAAACGATCATCCGTTGAACAGAGGGTAATAATGGCTTTTAACGCAGGTGGTTGCCGGTAGGCCAACTGCAATGAGTTGAAGCCACCCCAGGAAATTCCAACCATGCCAACGTGGCCGTTACACCAGTTTTGGCGGCTTATCCATTCGATGACCTGCTCTGCGTCTGATAATTCCTGTTCACTATACTCATCATCAAACAGGCCCTCTGATTCGCCGGTACCGCGTATATCAACCCGAATACAGGCATAGCCCTGTTCAGCGGTTGCCGGCATGGTGATTTCATCACGGACTATCGTTCCATCATTTTTCCGGTACGGCAGGTACTCCAAAATGGCGGGAACGGGTTGCTGATCTGCATCCACAGGTAACCAGGCCCGGTATGCCAACCGGATGCCTTCCCTTAACGGGATGACATCGTGATGGATTTCTTTGACTTTTTTCTTCATTATTTCCTATAGGCTAACATGTGGCGGCGGGTTGAGCATTCTGTTACCCGGCAACTAGCTAAGGTAAGTATATGAATGACAAACAAGCGTATCCGATTGGCACTCCTGGTAAAAAATGGGGTGAAGACGAAAAGGTCGCCTGGCTGACCGCACAACGTATTCAGCGCTCCTACTCTGGAGAGGTGCTGTTCAAGCTTGAAGCACTAAAAGATCATTTCGAGATCGAGCAGTATGGTGCCCTGTCATACTCGCCTGACCGGTATCCGCTTTACCTGGTTAAATCCCGTCACCCGGATCCTGGCAAACCAGATATATTGGTTACTGGAGGTGTGCACGGCTACGAAACTTCCGGTGTTCAGGGAGCGATTCGTTTTCTGGAAACCAGGGCTTTGGACTACGCTGCGATGTTCAATGTTTTCGTTGCGCCCTGTGTGAGCCCGTGGGGCTATGAAACAATCAATCGCTGGAATCCGGATGCGATCGATCCGAATCGCTCGTTTTATACCCATAGCCCTTCCGGGGAAGCCGCCGCGCTGATGCAGTATCTAAGTTCTCAATCGATAGAACCTGTGATGCATATTGACCTCCATGAAACAACGGAAACCGACAACACAGAATTCAGACCCGCACTTGCTGCACGGGATGCAACCAGGCATGAGAACTGGCATATTCCAGATGGTTTTTACACGGTTGGAGACACTGAAAAACACGTGCCAGACTTCCAGGCCGCCATTATAAAATCGGTCGAAAAGGTGACGCACATTGCCCCGCCTGATCCGGATGGACATATAATTGGTGAGACGCTCCAGCAGTGGGGTGTTATCAACTATGCCGCCAGGGCGCTTGGTCTTTGCATGGGCTTTACCGATGCCGACTACGTAACCACCACAGAGGTTTACCCCGATAGCCCGAAAGTCGACGATGAAGACTGCATCAATGCCCAGGTCGCAGCTGTTACCGGTGGTTTGGATTACATCACCACGCATGGGTGATTTTTGAACCCGGCATAATGGCTTTTAGAAAGTCTTGGGTGTCTCGGTTTACGTTCGTGGAAAAAACTCACAAGATTACCGAGAGTCAAATCCTTTTGATCTCCCGGTATTCGTGTTTTTACAAGATTACCGAGAGTCAAATCCTTATGATCTCACGGTATTCGTGCTTTGTGGTTTAAGCATGTTTTCTTCTAATGCCAAAAAGAAATCCACGATCAAATTGTGTCGTAATTCAGACATCGTTACAGCTGTAAAATATGACAGGGTCGGATGGTAAAAATACGAGAGTTATTGTTGCAGCACTGTACGTTTGATTGGTATGACGGTCGTCGAGATAACCAGCAGGGAAGATGATGAGTTTTGCTTCGATACCGTTACAGCTGAAGGTAACAATATTCTCTGCATCGCCCCTTCCGGCTATAGATCCTGACAATGTCGGATAAAGGCAATTCAGACTGGTGTTTTAACTTAGATCCGGGTTTTTGGGTATAAAAATGCCGGTTAATCTCAGCTGAAATAAAGCCTGGAAAGCATGTAGCCGGCATACGCAACCAGGAATATCACGCCAATCTGACGGCTCATCATGGTTTTTCCCAGGATAAAGATGGGTATCAATATCACGCTAAACACGAGTGAAACAAATATATCCATGCTGCCACCGGCCGGGATTGCCAGTGGATGTATAAGCGCGCTAAT
>RCNE010000202.1_pt1 | contig 30945 bp, 30 predicted proteins | sample 2041361 | NCBI WGS metagenome assembly RCNE01 (sample SAMN09708229, study PRJNA481090) | Marine sediment metagenome, whole genome shotgun sequencing project. | reverse complement strand
TCAATGGCATTTATCTGAACAAACATTGCCAGCGCCACTTGCTTATGGGGCTTCCGTTTCTATTCCTAAGGGGATTTTATTTCTTGGTGGAGAAAATAAAACGGTAACAAGCGATAAAGTTTTTTTACTTCAACATAATTCTACATCCAATAGTATAAAAATAATAAATTACCCTTCCCTACCCGAACCTTTAGCCTATTCATCGGCTGTTGTCGAGGACAATTTTGTATATATAGTAGGCGGTAAGAATTCAAAAAAAAGCGTCAATTCATTTTACAGGTTGTCGCTTTCGGACAAATCTAAATGGGAAAAACTGAACGCCTTCCCTGGTGCTCCTAGAGCGTTGCATGCTGCTGCAATTCAGGAAACCAAAGATTCAAGAAAACTATTTGTGATAGGAGGTCGTAATCAAATAGCCGGAAAAAAATCGGAGACCTTAACCGATTACCTGTCCTATGATTTAAATGAGGGCATCTGGAAAAACGAAGGGGAAATAAAAGTAAAGGACAAGTCAAAAGTTTTGATGGGAGCAGCTGCCGAAAGCATGGGCTCTATGCATATTATGGTCTTTGGTGGTTCTGACGAAGTGCTTTTTGACCAACTCGAAAATATCGTGTTAGAATTGGGCAGAACGCAAAACGATTCCATAGCTGCGTCTCTAACTTCGAAAAGAGACAAAATTCTTAACACCCATCCAGGGTTTTCAAAGGAAATTTTAGCGTATAATTCTATTACCAAAAAGTGGTTTGTATATGATAGTTTGCCGACCAAAATTCCCGTAACGGCACTATCGTTTAAAAAAGGTGATGAGTTTTTTATGGTTTCTGGCGAGGTCTCTCCTGGCATACGTACACCAAAAGTCCAAAAATTTAAAATAGCTGCAGACACCCAACCCTTCGGTGCCATCAACTATACGGTTCTGGTGCTATATCTTTTGATTTCGCTTGGTATTGGGGTCTATTTCATGCGTAAACAAAAATCGACCGAAGACTATTTCATGGGCGGCGGTCGCATCCCTTGGTGGGCCGCTGGGCTTAGTGTTTTTGGCACCCTATTAAGCGCCATTACGTTTATGGCAATACCTGCTAAAGCTTTTATTACAGATTGGTCCTTTTTCTTTTTAAATATTACGGCCATTCTAATTACCCCCGTAATCGCGTTTATTTTTATCCCATTTTTCAATACACTCAAGATTAGAACAGCCTATGAATATTTAGAAAAGCGATTCAATTATTCGGCACGCGCCTTCGGCAGCCTCTCTTTCATTCTATTTCAATTAGGGCGCATAGGTATTGTGCTTTTGTTACCATCATTGGCTATCTCAATTGTAACCGGCATTCCTGTTGAAACTAGCATTCTTATAATGGGATTGTTGTGTATTCTATATACCACGTTCGGAGGTATAGAAGCAGTCATTTGGACAGATGTACTACAAGTGATTGTTCTTTTAGGAGGAAGCATATTAGCTGTAGTTTGGATTATGATGCATACCGAGACCTCTTTTGTTGACATGATTTCTTATGCCCAAGAACGTGATAAGTTCAATATCGCAAATTTTGATTTCGATTTCACCTCCTCTACGTTTTGGGTAGTTTTTATAGGCGGTCTAGCTTCTGCGATGGTAACCCAAGGCACCGATCAAACTATAGTCCAGCGATTTTTGACAAGCTCAAGTGTAAAAGACTCTCAAAAAACGCTCTATACAAACGCTGTTTTAACATTGCCTGCCACTATCATCTTTTTTGGTTTAGGTACATTATTATTTGTCTTTTATTCTGAAATACCTAACGCACTCTCCCCTGCCATTTCAAATAATGATTCCATTTTTCCGTGGTACATCGTTAGGGAATTACCTGTTGGAGTTTCAGGCTTGTTAGTTGCTGGCATCTTCTCGGCAGCCATGTCTAGCATCAGTAGTAGTTTAAATTCTGTTTCAACGGCCTATTGTAACGATTTTCATCAACATTTCAAGCCTCAAACTACCGATAAACAATTACTCAAGATAGCCCGAATAGCTACCGTAATAACGGGCATTGTGGGCATTTTACTTGCTCTTTGGATGGCAAACTCTAATATCAAATCGCTTTGGGATCAATTCTATAAATTTCTCGGACTGTTCACCGGAGGATTAGGAGGGATGTTTTTACTAGGAATGCTAACAAAAAAAGCCAACGCGAAAGGAACTTTACTAGGTTTAGCTTTAAGCGCATTAATTATCTGGTACATCAGCGTTTTTACTGAAATTAGCTTTTTAATGTATGCCTTCTTCGGGGTAGCTTCGTGCTTTATTTTCGGATATATTTTTAGTTTGATTTTTAAGGATAAAGGTAGTTAAGCAAAAAAAAAATAGACCACCATACTTTTCGATCCTAGGGCCAAGACTCAGGGATTAATTGGTAAATTCGGAAGCTTTACCGGCTTCAACTTTTAAAATTCAGATAAGATGATTTATAAAAATTATTTAAAAGAACTAATTACGTCAAAAATATTTCTACTTGGCATACTATTATTGGGGTTAGTTTCTTGTAATAATGCTGTTCGTACAGAAAGAGTAAATGTAATATTACCTATTATTCCGCAACCAAAAGAGGTTAGCGTATATGAAGGTTCTTTTGCTATGAATGCAATGACACAAGTGGCTTACACTACAGAAGAACAGCATAAAGCAGCCAACTTGTTTAACAATGAACTGCAAAAAATAGTAGGCTGGTCTTGCCCAACATCAAAATCACCACAAGAAGAAAATTCAATCATATTAAGTCAAGTTGATTCTTTAGTCAAGGAAGCATATCTACTAGACATTAATGAATCTAAAATTACTATAAAAGCATCTTCAGAAGCTGGATATTTTTATGCCTTTCAAACCCTTTTGCAATTAGCACCAGTTTCAGAAGAAAAAAAGACACGAACTGAATTGCTATTCGACCAACTAACAATTACAGATGCACCAAGATTTAAATGGCGCGGTGCCATGTTAGACATTTCTAGACATTTCTTTGGCTCAGAAACCATAAAGCAATTAATAGATCAAATGGCTGCGCAGAAAATGAACAGGCTACACCTTCATTTGACAGATGATACCGGATGGCGAATTGAGATTAAGGAATATCCTAAACTTATTGAAATCGGATCTATCGGAGACAAGACGAACCCTACTGGACCTTCTATGTATCTTACTGAGAAAGAAGCTAGAGATATTACGGCTTATGCAAATGAAAGGCAAATAATGATTATCCCAGAAGTAGATATTCCTGGTCATTCTGGAGCTATAGAAAGGGCATATCCTGAATTTAGCGGCGGCAACAACACCCTTAATATAGCCAATGAAGATGCCATTAAAATGATCGAAACGGTTATGCTGCGTTTGGCAGATTTCTTTAACACAAAATATGTCCATTACGGAAGTGACGAGGTGAGACATCATAATTGGGAGGCTCGTCCAGATATGTTTGCTAAAATGAACGAATTAAAGCTAGACAATCAGCATGAATTTGAAGGATGGTTTGATCGTAGAATGGCCGACTTTATTGTAGATTCAGGTTTAAATCCCATAGCATGGGACGAGGCCGCTGGTTTTGGTGTTAATACGGCCACTACCCTGCAATGGTGGCGCGGAGAACATCCAGATGTTTTACATACTGCCGTAGAAAATGATTATGATATTATACTATCTCCGGTAGACTATCTTTATTTAGATTACCCCAGCCATTTAAAAGAAAGCGGCGCAAACTGGGAAGGGTTACATAATGGCCCAAATTCCATGGAAGCCATATATAATTGGACTCCAATTCCTGATACTTTTAATGAAACTATGTCTTCCAAAATTCTGGGTATTGAGGCTGGCATATGGACAGAATTCATTGACAACCAAAAACGGTTGGAATATATGACTTACCCAAGACTATTTGCTGTAGCGGAAAAAGGTTGGACCGCTGAACCAAATATTAATTGGACGTCTTTTCAAGAACGATTGTCTAAACAATACGACAGATTGAAAATACAAGGTATTAACTATCGCATTCCTAACATCGATATTGAAGAACGTAAAATACTTCAGCCAGAGGCATTTGACGGACCAATACCCGAGTGATTACTAGGACCTGAAATTCAGGTTAAATAGACCCTAACAGCTATATGCAACACTATCAAAAATAAGACATGAAATTGAACCAAAAGCATCGAAAATTGCAATTTTGAACTTACGATAATAGTTCGAAATGTACTTCTGAAAATCCTTCTCAGTTACCATAGCACCAACCAGTCTTTAAAGCAAATTTTGCTCATAAAAAAGCACACTAAGTAAATCTTATTTAGCCATAAAAATCTGTTAAATTAAAAAATAAACTGTAAAAATTTGTTTAGTTAGGAATCCTTACTATATTTGTTATGCACTATTGCAATAACTTAAAAAACAAGGTCAAATGAGTAAATCCACTTTTTATCACGCAGGATGTCCTGTATGCGCAAGCGCAGAACTTGACATCGTTAACTTAATCGGTTCCGAAAATGTTGAAATAGTAAATATCGGAGAAGATAGGTCTAGAATTTTCGAAGCAGAAGAGGCCGGTGTCAAATCTGTTCCCGCATTGGTAACACCAAACGGCAATCCACTACACATCAATTTTGGTGCATCTATGGCAGATGTAAAAGGTTGATTTTTTTAAATCTAAAAGTTAGGATTCCTAATATGTTTTAGGGTTCCTAACTTTAAAAATCAGAAGAAAAATGAAATTTATCATATCCTTATCAACAGTACTAATTTTAGTAACACTTTCAAGCGCTTGTGCCCAACAAAGCGATTATAAGAATGAAGACTTTGCCATTAAAGAAGTCAACGTAACCCATAATTCCGATTTAGGGGTAACCCTTTGGGAAATACGGGTAAACGGTATAGCAGGCAAAACTACTCCTACCAAAGTGGGCCAAATGGACGGCGCACCCGTATTAGGGTATGTTTTTCCGACTAGTTTAAAACCTACCGATGTAGGATTCAATCAAACCGAGGGAATTGTCGCACTCGCTCTTACATCTCATCCTGATTTTGATGATACTCCGTTATGGGATGAGAACAGCGACAAAATTTATGACAATGATGGAATTATTTGGCATCCCCATTGGGTAATCTTGAATGAGGATAAAAGAGTTACTGGGGGCCTTTCAGTCAAACAATTTAAAAAAGCTAATGAGACCGTAGTTCTTCCCCCAACAAATCCAGGAATGCCGATGTATATGGATTCTCCTGGATATCCCGTGACAACGGAAACCAGTACCATAAAAGTGGTGGTGCCCGATTATCGCATGAATAATAGAACTGATTTTAGCTACGATGGCGTGACGGTTTTTATGAAGGTTAATACTAGCAAAGAAGACTTGCCAATGTTAGGCGTTTATGAGGTTTTCAGTATAGCTAGCGGCGATTTATCTTTACCTTACAAAGTAAAATAAAGCCGATGAAAGTTTCAGTTTGGGATACTTATTTGCTACGAAAAGACGGGCGAAAAATGCATTTCGATATTCTAGTTCCAAGTGAATTAAAAGATGAACGGAAGATATTTGGCTTCGGTATGGATTACATAAAAACGAAATCCATTGAATACCAAGAGTTGACGACAAATGAATGTCGCTTTTGTCATATGGAGAACGCATCCGATGAAATGATAGAAGATATTAAGAAAAAAGGATACACTATCATAGAAATGGAAAACTGCGATTAAATTAATTAGGATTACTAACTTTGCCTGTCGGACAAATTCCGGCAGGCTTTTCTATGAAGGACAAAAGTGTTTTCAATCCAAACCAGCAGCAAAAGGATATTTCTAGTAAAATCGTGGCAGGTCTTGAGCGAGTTTCAGAAGTATTTAAAATTTTACTTTGGGAAAAAGCCAAATTGGTTGGATTGAGCCCTATCCAGATACAGATGCTAATTTTTATTGCCTTTCACAAACAGGAATTATGTAATGTTAGCCACTTGGCTAAAGAATTCAACGTCACCAAACCAACGGTAAGCGATGCCATCAAAGTCTTGGATAAAAAAAGAATGATTGTCAAAGATTTTTCATCTTCAGATAATCGAAGTTATACAATACAATTATCAACATTAGGCGAAAAGATAGTTTCGGAAACAAACGACTTCGCTAATCCTTTAAAAGCCAAAATCGACGATTTTGAGAAAGGTGATTTGGAAAGTCTATTTGAAACCTTAAGTGAATTGATATATAAACTGAATCATCATGGTATTTTGACTGTCCAGCGAACTTGTTTCGGATGTAAATTCTACCAAAAAAATAAAAAAGAAGACTACTGCAACCTGCTGGACAAAGAATTGTTGAATCAAGATATTCGATTAGACTGCCCGGAGTATGAGGTAAGGGTCAAAAACTGAATGGCGGACTATGCCAATAATTTATATTCAAAAGAAATCATTCTTATTCGAAAAATAGTCAGAATTGATGTGCCTGAAATAAGAAAGCCGAGATATAAATCTCGGCTTTCCATAAAAGTACTCGAGGCGGGAATCGAACCCGCACTCCGAAGAACTGGATTTTGAATCCAGCGCGTCTACCAGTTCCGCCACTCGAGCTTGCCTTCCGTCAAGAACGGCATTACCTAAAATAGGTGTGCAAAGCTAAAAAATTAATTGAATCTTCAAATGAAAATAACAACAATTATCCTTTAGCAAGACAAATTAATTTTTAAATTTGCACCTCCTTAGAACTCAGGGAGTAAAAGCAATTTAAACCATCATGGCATACCAAGTTCCAGAACCTAAATTTTTTGCTTGTTCAACTAGTATAGATCTAGCTGAAAAAATTGCTGATTCTTATGGTACCAAATTGGGTAGTGTTAATATATCGAGATATAGTGATGGCGAGTTTCAACCGTCTTTTGAAGAGTCCGTTCGTGGTGCTAGAGTTTTCTTAATCGGGTCAACGCATCCGAGTTCAGAAAACTTGATGGAAATGTTGTTGATGTTAGATGCTGCTAAAAGAGCTTCTGCTAGACATATAACAGCGGTAATGCCCTACTTTGGTTGGGCGCGACAAGATCGAAAAGATAAACCTAGAGTTCCTATTGCAGCAAAACTAATTGCTAAAATGCTAGAGACGGCAGGTGCGACACGAATTATCACCATGGATTTGCATGCAGATCAAATACAAGGGTTCTTTGAAAAACCTGTTGATCATTTGTTCGCTTCTACCCTATTTTTGCCGCATTTAAAAGCAATGAATTTAGACAACTTGATGATTGCTTCCCCTGATATGGGTGGTTCTAAAAGAGCTTATGCTTATTCAAAAGCATTATCTTGTGAAGTCGTGATTTGTTACAAACAAAGAGAAAAAGCCAATATCATTTCTCATATGGAATTGATTGGTGACGTTAAAGGAAAAAATGTTGTACTCGTTGATGATATGGTAGATACCGCTGGTACACTAACAAAAGCCGCTGATTTAATGATGGAAAGAGGTGCGCTTAGTGTCAGAGCGATAACTACCCATGGTCTTTTATCTGGCAAGGCCTATGAAAGAATTGAAAAATCTCAGTTACTAGAATTATACGTAACTGACTCCATACCAGTAAGAAAACAAAGTGATAAGGTAAAAGTAATAAGCTGCTGTGAACTTTTTGCTGATGTCATGTATCGCGTACACCATAATACTTCGATATCATCGAAGTTCTTAATGTAAACTGAAACAAAAGAATTTAGAATATTTTTAATAATTAATATTTAATTTATCAAATGAAGTCAATTACAATTAAAGGATCAGAAAGAGAAAGCGTGGGCAAAAAGGCAACGAAGGCCCTACGTAATGCTGGAATGGTTCCTTGCGTAGTATACGGAGGGGAAAAACCACTACACTTTTCAGCACCTGAATTAAGTTTCAGAGATTTAGTGTACACCGGCGCCGCCCATACCGTAAAGGTTGACTTAGGCGAAGGAAAGTTAAAAGCGATAATGCAAGACATCCAGTTTCACCCAGTAACGGATAAAATTTTGCATATTGATTTTTATCAATTGTTCGACGATAAAGAAGTTACAATGAACATACCGGTAAGATTGCAGGGCAATTCGCCAGGAGAGCGTAATGGTGGTCGTTTGTTGTTCAGAAAAAGAAAATTGGCTATTAAAGCCTTACCAGACAATTTACCTGATTTCTTTGATATCGATATTTCAAAATTGATGATTGGAGATAATATTACCGTTGAATCATTATTAAATGATGATTTTGAAATTTTGCATCCAGATACAACTGTAGTAGTTCAGGTTAAAACTGCTCGTGCCGCTATTGTTGAAGATGTGGAAGATGAAGAAGGTGAAGAAGGAGTTGAAGGTGAAGAAGGAGCAGAAGGAGCTGCTGCAGAAGGGACAGAAGGAGCTGCTACTGAAGGTGGAGAAAAATAGAAATAACTTTCTCAGACATATAAAAAGCATCCGTCATTTGGCGGATGCTTTTGTATTTTTACAAGGATGTTAAAGTTTTTAAGATTAATATTTTGTAGAACAACTACACATTTAGATGAAACTGATACTATGAAGAAATTCTTGATTATCGGCTTGGGAAATATTGGAAGTGAATACGCCGAAACGCGCCACAATGTTGGCTTCAAAGTATTGGATAGCCTTGCTAAAAAAGAAGGTTTTGCTTTTGAGACAGCGCGACTTGGAGCTATTGGAACGTTCAAAACAAAAGGGCGAAGTATATTATGCCTTAAGCCTTCTACCTATATGAATTTAAGTGGAAAAGCTTTGAATTATTGGATGGATAAAGAAAAAATATCCATAGAAAACGTATTAGTTATTACCGATGATATCAATCTTTCATTTGGAACATTACGACTGAAAACAAAAGGAAGCGATGGTGGTCACAACGGACTGAAAGACATTCAGAATGTACTACAAACTACAAACTATGATAGGCTTCGTTTTGGCGTGGGCTCAGAATTTGCCAAAGGAAGACAAGTAGATTATGTACTGGGAGAATGGAATGAAGAAGAAAAAGAAACACTCAATGAACGTCTTGAAAAATGCGGCGAAATAGTGCGTTCTTTTGTATTATCTGGCGTAAAGAATACCATGAATCAATTTAATGGCACTTAGAAGGTATAGGGCTAATTTCTAAAGTGCTCTAAATTCAAAAATTCCTGAATCAGAAGTATTTCCTTCTGAATCTCTAGTAATTACTTTCCAATAATATACCATTTCTGAAGTAACGGCAACCTTTGTAGTGACCTCATTAGGCCCAAGAGAGGCGTCCAAAGTTTCAGGAGGGTTTTCCGTAGAAAAATAAAGATCAAAACCCACAATATCATTCTCCACGTCAGCACCATTCCATTCTAAGGTCACATCGTTATTGATATCTTTGAAAATCGTAGTACCCATCTTTGGTTCAACAATTTGCGCAGGAAAAGGTGCGTAGGTAGTTTCAAAGCCTGAGTTATAGAATTGCCAGATTTCACTAGTTGCAGTCTGTAACACTTCCGCTTTCTTTGAGATTACCAACCAAGAATATGGAGTACCTTTCTCTAACGGTAACCTGGCAGTAGTAGCTTGCGTAATAATATCTTGCTTATTACCATTATTTAAATTGGTTACAATAAGCTCGTACGTTTCTGTATTAATTGAAGCTTTCCACTTAAATTCCACTTGACTACTTGTTGCACTAATGTCTTGACCCGTAGTGCATTCTGAGCTCTTAGCAGGAAATAACAAACTAGCACTTTCAGGCGGTTTAGGTGCTTCTTTCTTCTTACAGCCCAACATAAGAATTGCAACAATACATACTGCTAAAAATCTCATTTCTTTATGACTTTAGATGTTCCTTTTACATTTTCTCCTTCAAACTTGATAAAATATAATCCCGTAGCTAAGACGGATAAATCAAGCTCTAATTCAACCCCATTGACCCTATAGTTTTGGTCTTTAATAAATCTACCATTTGCAGAAAATATGCTGACATTGACACTTTCAACATTGGCACCAAAAGAAACGGTCACCAAATCTGACGTCGGGTTTGGATAGACGATAGGTTTGGTTGAAAAGAAAAATTGTTCTTCATAAACACCTTGACATGGCAAGTTAGAGCTGACTTTTAAAGTATTACCACCTTCTTTCAAGTTTAATGTAAATTGTGACGCTTCGGTTTGAGTTACAATACCATTCAATTCAATATTATAAAGTGTAGCACCCTCTAACTGCAAGTTGACTATGCTACCATCTAGCGTGGCCATAGAAGAGACACTTAATATTTCGGGTTCTGTTATCACAACCTCAAAACATTGTTCGAGATAATTAAACGTACCGTTAGTAGCAGTAATACATAAGGAATAAGTGCCTGCCATCAGATCATTCAAGCTGTATGATGGTGCTGCAAATGTATCGGTACTATTTAAACCATTTCCTGATAACGTAATTGTATAGTCAAGAGCTTCTTGAACTTGAATACTAATCGAGCCATCATTACTACTGCGGCAAGATTCGCTCTGCGCTTCAACCCTAAAGTTGGAAGCTGGAAACACCAATACGGGGCAACCCGAAGCATTAACTTGAGCTCCTGCAGCTGTACCTAAACATAAATCAGGTCCGTCATCAAATACCCCATCCCCATCAGCATCAGGTCTAAATTCGCCTTCGGCACACACATCCAAAGAAAATGATGTAAAATCACCCCCATCAGCTGGGGCATTGTCTGAAACTGTTAGAATCCATTTACCTAATGTTGATTCGCCATTAAACGAGCTTAACAGCCCTAAGGGTTTTACCGTGCCTTGAATAGCTGGCGCCAACGAATTACAAACAAAAGCTTGTGCACTATCATCAAATGTTGCGGCAACATTTCTAAAGTCATCGCAAGAATTATTAAACAAAACAATAGAAGTACCAGCAGGCGAGGTTAGTGTCACCGTCAAATCTGCAAGGTATGAATGCTCTAATTCTAAGTTAACATTGATATCAGCGATCGACAAATCATCATATAGTATAAGCTCAGATACTACGGTCGGTGTGCCAGAAGTTGAAATAGTTAAAGGCAGACCTTCACCTACAACGTTCATACAATTAAATTCAATAGTTGTAAAATTGAATGACGCTCCGAAAGCACCCTCCCCACAGCTGTTTTCAGGTTTTACCCTCCAGAAATATTGTGTTTGATTGTCTAAATTTACAGGCGAATAGGAAGGCCCCAAGACCGAAGCAGTTTGAACAATAGTAGTAAAACCTACATCCGTCGCCACTTCAAGGTCATATGAGGTTGCAAGAAAATCTGCTTCCCACTCTAACAACATATTGGTAGGGGCATCAACAAGGCCATCAGCCGGCGACAAAAGTGTTACCGCTTCAAAATTTGTGTCATATACATTTAAAACAATGGTAACTTCTTTGACCGTGCTAGCCGTAGTAGCTAAAATGCGAATCGGATAAGTGTCCACATTCAAATTCTGAGTATTGGTAAATGTAATTTCAATAGGAGTATCATTATCAATTGCAGTTTCTGGAAAAATTGCAATATCGACGCCAACAGGTGGTGCCATAATACTAAAAGTTGCTTCTTCGTTAAAGCCGTCATAAGTCTCATAGGTAAATGGCACCTCCAAGACATCTCCTTGACATACCTCTTGTTCTATCTTTTCAAAATTCAAAACAATATCAGAGGGATCAATTGTAAAATCTGTAGCATTGACGGCGAAAAAAATATTTCCATTGGCTTTTACCATAATCCGTGCTTCAGCGGTAGGGTTTCCTGGAATCACCACATCGTGACTACCATCATTAGCTACATTTTCAGCCAACATGATAGAAAATGTTAATCCTCCATCAACAGATAACAAAAGATCTACTGTTTGGGCATTTATTGGAGGCATATTGGTATTGGCAACATCCCATGTTATGGTTTCCACATTACCAGCAGTTGTAACCATTGCAGCAGCATGAGAGGTAACACCAAATGGGCCCGCGTTGTTCTCAACAAACACGTTCACCAAATCTGAGACTACTTGTCCACCATCAGCGGCATTATCACGAACGGTAAGTGCAAAATTAAGTTCTCTTTCTACATCTGACACGGTTTCCCATAAGGCACCAATCGTGGGTGATGATTGAGTTAGCTGACCATCAAGTACACTTGATAACTTTGGAAAATATCGTTCGGGATTTGTACTAGGTCTTTGCGATCTAAAATTTGCTCCAAAAGGATTGGTTGGACCAAAAGCCGATTGCGGTACTACCCCATTATCGATTTGTTCCCAAGTAAATGTTAGTACATCGTCAACATCTGTGTCTGTTGCGCTTCCTGTTAACACAAAAGCTGTTGATTTAGGGATTATAAAACTTCCTGTTGGAGTAACAACAGGAGGAGCATTGGTGAGACTTATGGTTTGAGCACAATTCGTGGTCTTAACGTAATCGGTTATTTGAACGATACTCACATGATGAAAATAATCATCTCCATTAGGCGCCACATTATTTATACCAACAATACCGGCATAACCCATAATGGTTGTCCCACTTGCGGGTTCAACCTGTACCGTAGTGCCCTCTGATTCAAAAGACCAGGTGTGATTTGCCCCAAATTGATGACCCATCTCATGCGCAACGAAATCCAAATCATAAAGATCACCTTGAGGGGTTTGACCAGTTGCGTAGGCACTTCCTTTTCTTCCATTAACACATACGGCCCCAATGAACCCTGCGTTACCATCACTTTGATTCGCTTGATTAAATAAAATACCAATATCATAGTTAGCACTACCTAAGGTATTATCTAAAGTATTCTGAACTTTCGGACTCAAACTACCGCTATAAGGGTCTGTCGCTGAGTCAGTAAAAATTACTTGTTCTAAACCAGTCACAAGCTCTAAAGTAATTGCCAAATCGGTTTCTAATACTTGATTGATACGTGTTACTGTGGCATTGATGGCCGCTAAAGCATCTGCAACTGTTCCACCATGAAATTCGGTATATTCACCTGAAGCGGTAACTGCTAGTCTATACTTTCGTAAAACCTGATCATCAACTGTTTTTTGAGTAAGACCACCTAAACTTTCTGCGGCTATAACCTTTGTAGAACATATAAAATCTACGTTTCGCTTTGTATTTGGGTCTCTAGAATAAACTACATAATTATTACCTTCATCTTTTTGCATAAAAGCGACTTCCTCTGTGTCAGCATGAATTATCATACTTTGAACACCTTTTTGAGAAACGCTAAAGCGAATTTTAGCTTTCCGGTTATTTAGTGAGTAGCCAGCATACGATTTAATTTCAGGGAATTTTCGAGAAAGTTCTGGCGACATAACCGGAGCTTCGTGAACTTGAAAGGCTATCAATTCCCCCTTTTTATTAGGAAAATTTACGATTGTAGCATTCTTTCTAATTACAGAAACTTTACTCAATTCTATCTTAAATAATTGCTCATCAAAAGAAAACTGTTGCCCTGAATCTACACCAAAACGTTCTGTAAAACTTTTACTTAAGGCATTCTCAGAAACTTTTTGTTGCCAGTAATCGTTTTGAGCTGACCCGTAAAAGGACAGAAATGCTATGGTAATTGTAAAAACAAGACGTAATTTTGTGACCATTAAGGGGAATTTATCCAAACTCAAATATAAGCCTTTTTATCTTTTTTCTAAGTGATAACAGCTCAAAGCATCTTTCAATACGATAAAGAACACGCTACTGCCATTACGATTGGCACATTTGACGGAGTTCATATTGGGCACCAAAAAATACTTGAACGACTTGTAAAAGATGCTAGTGATTTACAATTAAAATCGATGGTGCTTACTTTTTTTCCGCACCCTAGAATGGTGTTGCAAAAAGATGCGGATATTAAGCTACTAAATACCGTAAATGAAAAAATTAAAATTTTAAAAAATTTAGGCCTAGATTATCTTATCATTCATCCCTTTACCAAAGAATTTAGTCGTCTTTCTGCAACTGAATTTGTTAGAGATTTACTCGTAAACAATTTAAAAACCAAAAAAATTATTATTGGTTACGATCATCGTTTTGGCAGAAACCGTAATGCCAACATCAATGATCTCATCGCATTTGGTAGCACATTAGATTTTGAGGTTAACGAAATTTCTGTTCAAGAAATTGACGAGGTATCCGTTAGCTCAACCAAAATTCGCAAAGCTCTTGAAGAAGGAGATGTAAAAACAGCGAACAGCTATCTAGGTTACAACTATATGTTAACCGGAGTAGTAAAAAAAGGCAAAGGTATTGGCAGGCAGCTGAACTACCCAACTGCTAATATTCATATTGAAGAAACCTATAAGCTGATTCCTAAAACAGGAGCTTATGTAGTGAAGAGTGAAATAAATGGCACTAGCATTTATGGTATGATGAATATCGGTTATAACCCCACCGTTTCAGGAACTGAAAAATCAATTGAAGTCCATTTCTTTGACTTTAATCAAGATCTATACAATCTTGAATTACAAATTGATATTCTAGATCGCCTTCGCGATGAACATAAATTTGAATCAATTGATGCTTTGAAAAAGCAGCTCTCTATAGACAAAACCACTTCTCTTTCTATTATTGACAAATTATGAGCACTCTAAATCGTTTTCTTTTTACGAAAATTGATAACTCGTCATTAGTACTTTTTCGAATTTTATTTGGAATATTAATTGCTCTAGAATGTTATGGAGCCATCATCACCGGGTGGATCAATCAAACTTTAATCGAACCAAAGTTTACTTTTAATTTTATTGGCTTTGACTGGCTTCAACCCTTGCCTGGCAACGGAATGTACCTTTATTTTTTTGTGATGGGAACCCTAGGTGTTTGCATTGCTCTGGGTTATAAATACCGATTTAGTATCATTTCTTTTACCCTTTTATGGACAGGTGTTTACCTCATGCAAAAATCATCGTATAATAACCACTACTACTTATTAATTTTGATTTCAGCTATGATGTGTTTTTTTTCAGCTCACACAAACTATTCGCTAGACGCAAAACAACATCCATCCATAAGAAAAAATTACATGTTCAACTATGTAAAATGGATAGTGATACTACAGCTTTTCATTGTGTATACGTACGCATCTATAGCAAAAATTTACGGTGATTGGTTAGATTTTAGCATCATCAAATTACTAATGTCAGATAAGGCCAGTTACTATGTGATTGGTGAATTATTACAACAGCCATGGATTCATAAAATTATTGGTGCCTTCGGAATTCTGTTCGATCTTTTGATAGTGCCTGCCCTACTTTGGAAACCCACCCGAAAAGTTGCTTTTTTCACTTCCATTTTCTTTCATTTGTTCAATGCCATTGTCTTTCAAATAGGTATTTTTCCCTTTCTGTCATTAGCCTTTTGCGTCTTCTTTTTTGACCCCGAAACCATACGCGGTATTTTCTTCAAGAAAAAAGAAAGGTATACAGAGAATCAAACACAATTGCCCACATTCAAAAATGTCATTTATGTTTTGGGTGGCCTATATTTTATAGTCCAGTTGACATTCCCGATGCGTCATTATTTTATAAAAGACAAAGTGCTTTGGACTGAAGAAGGTCATCGAATGAGTTGGCGTATGATGTTACGAAGTCGAACAGGCAAGATTACTTTCAAAGTCCTTAACAACGAAACTCAAAAATCGACATTGGTAAATCTTGATGATTACCTTTCTACTAAACAGCGAAGGCGAATTGCTGCGTATCCAGATTTTATTTGGCAATTTTCACAGCGTTTAAAAGAAGAATATGCCGAAAAAGGGGAAAACGTTTCCGTTTTCGCCGTAAACTCTAGAGCAAGTATAAATGGTAAGCCTTATCGTGCCTTTATAGACCCAAACGTAGATTTGGCCAACACCTCATGGAATTATTTTTGGCACAACGAGTGGATTTTACCCTCAGATTCTGAAAAGTAAGTCTTAAAACTTCTCGGTTCGTTGACATAACTGTAGCGGCATACCCCACGGATCGCGAAGCATAACTAAATGGCTGCCGTCTTCTTTTCGAACCTCTTCTACAAACAAAGCCCCTTGAGCTTCTAATCGTTCGCGATCAAGTTCCGCATTCTCAGAAACGAAAGCGAGATGAAAAGTGAGCGGGTGTTGTCTCTTAAAATTAGTCATAAGTTCATCAGGCCTTTGATATAATTCTAAAATTACCCGATCTGAAGAATCTGCGAGGAAAGTCATGAACGGTAGCTCTTTTTGTTGTGAAACAATTTTCAAATCTAAATGTAAAACATACCACTTTACAACTGCTGAAACGTTATTCACATTTAACGCAAAATGTTCGAAAACCATAAATTCTAATTAAATCATTCTTATGAACCCTAAATGTATGTGTTTTTTATCATAGGATTAGTTTAAATTTGCACCTCAAACAAAAAGAACAATGCTACAATTACAGGCTATTCGAGATAAAAAAGAGGAAATCAAGATAGCGCTCCAAAAGCGGAATTTTGATGCAACTTCACTTTTGGATACCATTCTTCAGCTGGATGAAAAAAGAAGAGCAACCCAAACCCAATTGGATGCCACTCTGGCCGAATCGAACAAGCTATCTAAAGAAATAGGCATGCTCTTCAAAAGCGGTAAAGGAGATGAGGCTAGTATTCTTAAAGAAAAAACAATAGCGCTAAAAGAGACCTCTAAAACTTTAGGTGAAGAATTACAAGCCGCAGCCGAAGAGTTACAAACACTTTTATATCAAGTGCCGAATGTACCTCACGATTCAGTACCTGCCGGGAGTACGGAAGAAGACAATAAGGAGATTTTTAAAGAAGGTGATATACCTACTTTAGTTAGCGGTGCTTTGCCACATTGGGAGCTCGCCAAAAAATATGACATCATCGATTTTGAATTAGGAGTAAAAATCGCCGGAGCAGGTTTTCCCGTTTACAAAGGGAAAGGTGCTAGACTGCAACGTGCTTTGATTTCTTATTTTTTAGATAAAAATACGGAAGCGGGGTATACCGAAATGCAGGTGCCACATTTGGTCAATGAAGCTTCAGGTTTTGGTACTGGACAATTACCAGACAAAGAAGGACAAATGTATCACGTGGGTGAAGATGATTTGTACTTGATACCAACAGCAGAAGTGCCAGTTACGAATTTGTTTCGTGATGAAATTGTGAATGAAAAAGATTTTCCTATTTGCTATACCGCCTATACGCCTTGTTTTCGAAGAGAAGCAGGCAGCTATGGTGCACATGTAAGAGGACTGAATCGCCTGCATCAATTTGATAAGGTTGAAATCGTACGTGTTGAACATCCAAAGAATTCATATCAGGCTTTAGATAGTATGGTGGAGCATGTGAAAAATATTCTTAGAGAGTTGAAACTACCGTATCGAATATTACGTCTTTGTGGTGGCGATTTGGGTTTTACCGCAGCCCTAACTTTTGATTTTGAAGTCTTCTCTACGGCCCAAGACCGTTGGTTAGAAATTAGTTCAGTTTCCAATTTCGAAACCTATCAAGCAAATCGTTTGAAACTGCGATACAAAGACGAAAGCGGAAAAAGTCAATTCGCACATACCTTAAACGGAAGTTCACTTGCACTACCTCGAGTTTTAGCCGGTATTTTGGAAAATTATCAAACTGAGGATGGTATTCAAATTCCGGAGGTATTAGTACCATACTGCGGTTTTGATACGATTGGTTAAGAACCTATTAACAAACACTTTCAGCATTCTACTTATCTTTGAGTATGCGTTGTATTCTTTTACTTATTTCCTATTTCGCGCTTTTAAGTTTTGCGTCTGCCCAAGACGACTTCTTAGCAAAACGTTATTTTGAAGATGGAGCATTTGAAAAAGCGGTTGTTTTTTACGAAAAACTGGTAGAAAAAGACCCAAGAAGAACTGATTATGCCGAAGGTCTAGTTGCCTGCTACCAACAATTAGAGCGTTATACCGAAGCTGAGAAATTCTTACTAGAAAAAATTGAGTTAGCCAGACCGAATCCTACCTTTCATATTGACTTGGGTTATAATTATACCTTGCAAAATAACGAGGAAAAAGCCTATAAGAGTTACGATAATGCTATCGCAATGATTTCTGAAAATCCGAATTACGGGTATGGTACAGGGTTACGATTTCAAAAATATACGGTATTGGATTATGCCATTAAAGCATATTCCAAAGCAATGGAGCTTAATCCGAAATTAGATTATAACTATCAAATGGCTCGTATCTATGGAGAGCAAGGTGACATTGATCGCATGTTTAGTGCATATCTAACATTGATTGTTGCAGGCAAATCTTCGATGTCTAAAGTGGTTCGCAATTTCGATGATTTTATTACCCCAGATCAAGAAAGTGAGAACAACCAAAAACTAAAAACCATTTTATTGAAAAATGCTCAAAAGAACCCCAATGTTATTTGGAATCAACTTTTAAGTTGGCTTTTTGTACAACAAAAACAATATGGCAGCGCCTTTCGACAAGAGAAAGCCATTTATAAACGTATGGATGGCCCATCAATACACCGTCTAGAAAACTTAGGAAACATTGCCTTAGCCGATTCCGCGACTGAAGCGGCTAAAGATATATGCGAGTTTATTATTGAAAACACCAATGATGATGTTACAAAATTGAACGCTCAATTGAATATTATCGATATTCAGCTGTTAGTTTCTGATGAAAAACAGCTTGAAGAAGTACAAAAACAATATGAGGAGCTTATTGAAATCTATGGCTATAAAAGTCAAACTCTTCAACTACAGATTGCCTATGCTAATTTCTTAACATTTAAAAGAGATTTGCCTGAGCCCGCAATTGAAATTTTAAAGAATAGTTTAGAACTCCCTTTAAATACCAGAGGTACTGCTTTGGTAAAATTAGCATTAGGTGATATTCTTGTTTTCAATAAAAAATTTAACGAAGCGCTCATCTATTTTTCTCAAATACAAAAGCGTTTGAAAAATGATGTGTTAGGTCAAAATGCACGCTTCAAAGTGGCTCAGACGAGTTTTTACAAAGGTGATTTCGATTGGTCACTAACACAGCTCAAAGTGCTACGAAGCTCCACCTCACAGTTGATAGCCAATGATGCCATGCAACTAAGTTTATTGATCTCTGACAATTCATTAGAAGATTCAACCCAAACAGCACTTAAGAAATATGCTAGGGCAGATTTACTCGCTTACCAAAACAAAACTCAAGAAGCTATTACCGTTTTAGAGGATATTTTACAAAACCACAAAGGCGAAAAAATCGAAGATGAGGCCTTACTGAAGCAGGGCGAACTTTTAGTAAGCATTAAAAACTACGACGCGGCTAAATTCAACTACCAGAAAATAATTGAATTTTATGCGACTGGTATTTTAGCAGATGACGCTTATTTTCAATTGGGAGAATTATATAGAAATGTATTAAACGACCCCGAAAAAGCCAAAGTGAATTACGAGAAAATTATTTATAATTATCAAGACAGCTACTATTTTCCGAAGGCAAGACAGTATTTTAGAATGCTTAGAGGAGATGCTGTAAATTAAAAATATTCTCAAAACTTCAACTAACATAAATGTACATATACAACGTAACCACTAATATTGAAGAATCAGTCCATGAAGAATGGTTGATATGGATGAAAGAAACTCATATTCCTGATGTGTTGGCTACAGGAAAATTTCTCAATGCTAAGATGTGCAAGGTTTTGGTGGAAGAAGACATGGGAGGAATCACCTACTCCGTACAATTCACAACTATTGACAAAGTAACTCTAAAGCGATATTATGAAGAAGATGCTCCACGGCTAAGACAAGATGCGGCCAAACTTTTTGCTGGTAAGTTCGTGTCGTTTAGAACAGAATTGAAAATCGTCAGCGAACACTAAAAATGAGCAAAAAAAAGAAAAAGTCCTTTCAAACCTGGAAACACGATAAAAAGCGAGACGATAGCCCTATAAAGGCTAAAAAACATCTAGGTCAGCATTTTCTAAAAGACGAAGAAATTGCTGAAAAGATCGCGAGTACGTTGTCCTTCAAAGGCTATAAAAATGTTATCGAAATTGGGCCTGGTACTGGGGTACTCACCAAGTATCTTTTGCAAAATGATATTGATTTGGTGGCGATGGATTTAGATAGTGAATCTATACAGTATCTGAATCATAACTTTCCATTGGAACATCCGAAAGCGATGCATGGAAAAAGCACTATGAAAGTTATTGAAGCCGATTTTTTAAAATACGATGTACAGCAGCTCTTCGAAAAAGAACAATTTGCGATTACTGGCAATTTTCCGTACAACATTTCTACTCAAATTGTATTTAAAATGTTGGAGATGCGCGAACAGATTCCTGAATTTTCAGGTATGTTTCAAAAAGAGGTAGCCCAACGTATTTGTGAAAAAGAAGGTAACAAAACCTATGGTATTCTATCGGTACTAGTGGGCGCCTATTATGATGCAGCTTATTTGTTCACCGTACCACCTCAGGTTTTTGACCCGCCCCCAAAAGTTCAATCTGGCGTTTTACGATTAACACGCAAGCAAAATTTCAAATTAGAATGTGATGAGAAATTATTCTATCGCGTTGTAAAAGCGGCCTTTAACCATCGCAGAAAGACCCTACGAAACAGCTTAAAAACCTTTGAGCTTTCTGATATTCTCAAAGAAGATGCTATATTTGACCGACGCCCAGAACAAATGGCAGTAGCCGATTTCATAGCGTTGACCAAGAAGATAGCTAATGACACCCTTTAAACTCACCGATGCCCTTTTAGCTGAAATTGAGCAGCTAATAGAAAACCAAAAAGATTCTACTTTGGAATCACTTTTGGAAGAGGTGCACTATGCGGATGTTGCAGAGATTATAAATGAGCTTAATGAAGATGAAGCAACTTATCTTATTAAGCTTCTCGAAAGCGATAAAACTTCAGATGTACTTACCGAATTAGATGAAGACGTACGTGAAGCTATTTTAAATAATCTTTCAGCGAAAGAAATTGCAGAAGAATTAGAGGAGTTAGATACTGATGATGCCGCTGATATTATTGGTGAACTTCCACAGGAAATTGTTCAAGAAGTTATATCCGAAATCGAGGATAAAGAACACGCCAAAGATATTGTAGACCTGCTTCGATATGATGAAGACACCGCAGGGGGCCTCATGGCTAAAGAATTGGTAAAAGTAAGAGAAACTTGGAACGTTCTTGCTTGTGTAAAAGAAATGCGCGAACAAGCCGAAAACGTTACGCGTGTACATTCAATTTATGTGGTTGATGAAGAAGATATATTGTTAGGACGTTTGTCATTAAAAGATCTTTTGACCGCTTCTACTACAGCCAAAATCAAAGACGTTTACATACCTAAAGTAGATTCTGTTAATGTGAACGAAGACTCTGAAGAGGTTGCCAAGATCATGTCAAAATATGATTTGGAAGCCATTCCAGTTATTGATGAGATTGGACGTTTAGTGGGTCGTATTACTATTGATGATATTGTTGATGTCATCAAAGAAGAGGCGGAGAAAGATTATCAGATGGCGGCCGGTATTTCGCAAGATGTAGAAGCAGATGATAGCATTTGGGAATTGACTAGAGCAAGAATTCCATGGTTAATACTCGGCCTTTTTGGAGGAGCCGCTGCTGCCGTCATCATGGGTAATTTTGAAGAAATGTTTCAAAAATATACTGTTCTATTTTTATTTACTCCTTTAATTGCCGCAATGGCTGGCAACGTAGGCGTGCAATCAAGTGCCATTATCGTTCAAGGTTTAGCCAATGACGACTTAAAAGGAAGTACAGGAAGTAGATTGATTAAAGAAGTACTTTTAGCACTTTTAAACGGCATAATTTTAGCTGCTATTTTGTTGCTTTTTACTTGGTTTTGGAAGGGGAACTTTTTAACAGCCCTTGCCATCTCAACTTCTCTAATTGCCGTTATCGTTGTAGCTGGTTTTATCGGAACTTTCACCCCACTTTTTCTGCATAAAAGAGGTATTGACCCTGCAATTGCAACAGGTCCTTTCATCACAACCAGCAATGATATTTTTGGAATATTAATCTACTTCTGGATTGCCAAGCTTATTTTGGGAATTTAAGGGGCTATCCCAACTTATTAAATCATTTCAAAATTCGAGAATCATGAAACCCATCAACTTAAAAGAAAAACACGGTCTCTTCACGAAACAATGGCATCCGCATCAAATAGCTGTCGTCGATGATATGCAGGTTATTCTGGCGAAAGTACAAGGTGAATTTGTGTGGCACGCTCATGAAAATGAAGATGAACTTTTTCAAGTATTAAAGGGCACTTTATACATGAAGTTTCGTGATCGAACTGAAGTTGTAAACGAGGGTGAAATTATCGTTGTTCCAAAAGGAGTGGAGCATTGTCCCTCAACTCAAAACGGAGAAGAAGTTCAGCTTTTACTTTTTGAAAAATTAAATACGGCGCATACTGGTGAAGTGCAGCATGAATTGACGCAAAGCCATTATCCCAAAATATAAAAATTTACCTATGAAGGTTTTACACCTAGATATAAATCACCCTTTACTAATTGAACAGTTTGCTGCCTTAGGCTTTCAAAATGATGAGGACTACACATCATCCAAAGAAGAAATCCTTGAAAAAGTAGATCAATATGATGGTATCATTATTCGCAGTCGTTTTTCGTTGGATGAAAAATTTCTCGAAAAAGCCACCAAACTCAAATTCGTTGGAAGATTAGGAGCTGGTCTTGAAAATATTGATACCAACTATGCCAAATCACGAGACATATTCTTAGCAGCAGCACCCGAAGGAAATCGAAATGCCGTTGGTGAACATGCCTTAGGTATGTTACTATCCCTCTTTAACAATTTACATTCCGCAGATCGAGAAGTAAGATCAGGCAAATGGGATCGCGAAGGTAATCGCGGGCTAGAATTAGAAGGTAAGGTGGTGGGTATTATCGGCTATGGCAACATGGGCAAAGCCTTTGCAAAAAAATTGATTGGTTTTGATGTATCCGAAGTCATTTGTTATGATATTGAAGGAGGAGTTGAAGATGAATATGCACGCCAAGTGGGTATTATGGAATTTCAACAACGCGCCGAAATAATCAGTTTACATGTACCCCAAAGTGAAGAAACTATAGGGATGTTGAACACAGCGTTTATTAGCAAATTTCAACATCCGTTTTGGCTGATAAACACCGCTCGGGGCAAATGCGTGGTTACTGAAGATTTAGTTGCAGCCTTGCAGTCTCAAAAAATTCTTGGCGCAGGGCTCGATGTTCTCGAATATGAAAAGTCATCATTTGAGCAACTATTTACAGAAGATAATCTGCCTAGTGCATTTCAATATTTAACCGAAGCGGAAAATGTACTCTTATCTCCACATGTTGCTGGCTGGACGGTAGAAAGCAAAATTAAATTGGCACAAACTGTTGTAGATAAAATCAAAGCAAAGTTTTGTTAACTTTAATGATCTGATAATTAAGTCAATCATTATGAATTACAAAGCAAATTCACCCGAAGAATATATTGACCAACTTCCGGAAGACAGACAACCCGTAATTACTAAACTGAGAACGGTTATTACAAAAAACCTTCCTGATGGATTCGAAGAGCAAATGAGTTATGGTATGTTGGGTTTTGTTGTTCCACATAGCTTATACCCTGATGGATATCATTGTGATCCCAAGCTTCCATTGCCTTTTATAAATTTGGCGTCGCAAAAGAATTTTATTGCGGTTTATCATTCCGGTATTTATGCAGATTCAAAATTGCATGATTGGTTTGTTGGCGAATACCCCAAAGCTGTGAAGACCAAATTAGATATGGGTAAAAGCTGCATCCGTTTTAAAAAGATGGAAACTATACCTTATGAATTGATAGGGGAGTTATGTGCAAAGATGACTGTTGAGGAGTGGATCGCTCGGTATGAAAAAAATGTAAAGAGTAAGTAGAGAACATCTAAACTTCTATAGCAGTCGTCACAATGAATCAAGAGATTTCCACCCGATAGCTGTCGGGATCACTGGATTGACAATAAAATCACTATTTATGAAAAAAAGAGTTACAGGTCTTGGTGGTTTCTTCTTTAAAACAGAAGATCCTGACGGAATGAAAGAATGGTATAAAGAACGATTGGGCATACCAACGGACCAATACGGATGGACGTTCTGGTGGAAAGACAAAGATGGCAATGACTGTTCTACCCAATGGGGTCCTATGAAAGAAGACACCAAATACTTTGAACCAAGTAAGAAACAATTCATGATGAATTTTAGGGTGGAAAACTTGGTAGAATTACTTGTGATCCTCAAAGAGGAAGGCGTTACTGTAGTAGGTGAAATAGAAGAATTTGAATATGGTAAATTTGGCTGGATTCTTGACCCTGAAGGAAATAAATTAGAGCTTTGGGAACCAATCGACAAAGCATTTCTACCTAAGTGATTCTATATCGCATACAACAAGAAGCGATCTACTTTATGAAGAAACGAGCTGCATGTAAAGTATTTTTTACTCATTGCTATGGTATATAAATATTTATTACATTTAACAGGAATATTAACAACCAAAAAATAATCAACATGTCAGAAGAAAATAAAGATCTAGGCGATATGGCAGATGATGCCATGGACAACGCCCAGGAGGGAGCCGAAAGTATGGGTGATAAAGCCTCCGATGCTCTAGATAGCGCCAAAGAAACCGCTAAAGATTTAGGTGAAAAGGCAGGCGAAAAATTCGATGATGCCAAAGAAGCTACCAAAGAATTCGCTGAAGACGCAAAGGAAAAAGCAAGTGAAATAGGAGAAAAGGCAAGTGAAAAATTTGATGATGCTAAAGAAGCTACCAAAGAGTTCGCTGAAGATGCTAAAGAAGCGGCAAGTGATTTTGCAGATGACGCTAAGAAAACAGCTAATGAGTTTTCAGAAAGTGCCAAAGAAGCATTTAGTGGTAGTGAAAACAAGAAAATGCTAGCAGGTATTTTGGCAATTGTACTAGGGTGGCTTGGTGTACATAAGTTTATTCTTGGTTATCAAAAAGAAGGTATTATCATGGCTGCGGTTGGCATTTTAGGTTGGTTCTTATGCGGTATTCCTACAACGATTGTTGCTGTAATAGGCTTGATTGAAGGTATTATGTATCTAACTAAATCAGATGAGGAGTTCTATGAAACCTACCAAAAAGGGAAAAAACCTTGGTTCTGAAAAATAGTTAAAAGCCAGATTTATAACTTCTGGCTTTTTTAATTCATTTTATCATCGTAATATTGCAATATATAAATATGATAATGGGTATTACCAAAACACAAATATTTAATAGCAAGCAAAATGAATTGGCCACTATTTTTAAAGTACTCGCGAATCCTGCTCGGATTGCCATACTACAATTTATCAGCAGCCAAGCAGCCTGTATTTGCAATGACATTGTAGAAGAAATAGGTCTTGCTCAACCTACAATCTCTCAACATTTGAAAGAATTGAAAAGTATCGATTTGATTCAAGGAGAAATTGACGGCAAAAGAGTCTGCTATTGTATCAATCTTAAAAAATGGAAAGACATACAAGACCTTTTAAACTCCTTCTTCGATAAGACCAAGTTTAACTGCTGCTAAACTATTTTCCTCAACAAAAACTCTAAAAATATAGACATGAAAACAAACGAATTTTTATCCCTTTTAAAAGAACATACAAACAAAAGTCTACTCTTTGAATACCAACCAGGGCAACATGTTGGTGCTAACTACCATGTTACAGAAGTAAAAAACATCACTATTGATTCCGTTGATTGCGGCGCAGGAACTGATTTTTGGAAAGAGACCATCATACAGCTTTGGGAGAGTCCGACCGAAAAAGACAAAACCGAATTCATGACTTCGAACAAAGTGCTATCAATACTAAATCGCGTTGATAGCATCAAGCCAATGGAAAAAGAAGTAGAAGTGAAATTTGAATATAGCAATGCTAATTTTCATACGGCTCAGCTCTTTGTAAATGACCATGAAATCAGCGAGAATCAACTTCTTATGAAATTGGGTGTAGAACGAACCGACTGTAAGGCAAAAGATGAATGTGGGGTTCCTTTAGAAGTAAATTCTCAAGAAGCAAATTCATGTGCTCCTGGTAGTGGTTGCTGTTAAAACAAACCCTTAAAACAATCAAATTATGGATATTCTCTTCTATTTGACTACATCCTGCTTGATACTTTTTATGTTATTAGCTACTTATGATGGCTTCTACCTTCATATCTGGAAGTATCGCCTTTTTGATCGATCAGAAAGTAAATTTGAACATAAAACACATACGGCCAGAGCAATATTATTTCCAGTAATAGTTTGGCTCTTGTTCATTCAAGAGACAAGTTTGTTGGCTTTTATGATAGGAATTACGCTTGTCTTAGTAGATATTGTAGTTTTAGGAATTGACGCCTACCATGAGGAGGAAAGCAGAAGTTTTATGGGTGGCCTTCCTAATTGGGAATACATAGTTCACCTTTTTGCAAACGCTTTTCATTTTGCAGCTATAATCTTAGTTTTAGCAATAAGACTAGATATTTCTCAAGGAAGTTTGGTTTTTATTGACCATATGCTGGTATCACCTGCACACAGCCTATTTCAATTTGTGAGCGCTAATATTATTCCCGGTGCCATCGTTTTGGCATTGTTACATTTTATATTGATGATTGAAAAACCAAAAAACATTTGGTTGAATTACAGGGCGAAAGTAACTTGTTGCTAATATGAAAAAAGAAGTTATCCTTAGAACGATGACAGTTTCCGATTGGAAAGCCGTCGCTACCATATACGAAGAAGGTATTGCAACTGGATATGCCACTTTTGAGACCAATGTTCCTGATTTTGATGTATGGAATGATGCACATATGCAAACTTGTAGAATAGTAGCAACCAGTGATGAAAAGATTTTAGGCTGGGCTGCACTATCAGCCGTATCAAGCAGATGCGTTTATGGCGGCGTTGCAGAAGTAAGTGTTTATATCAAAAAGGATAGTCGAGGCATGGGCGTTGGAAAACTCCTTATGGAAAGCCTGATAACGGAAAGCGAATCAGCTGGCCTTTGGACCTTACAATCAGGTATCTTTCCTGAAAACGAAGGAAGCATTGAATTGCACAAAAAGTTAGGATTTCGATATATCGGCAAACGTGAACGTGTAGGAAAATTAAATGGTGTTTGGAAAGACAACCTGCTGTTCGAAAAAAGAAGCGAAACAACAGGTATTTAATGATGATTCAAGAACAACTACTGCCTGAAATTAAGGCAACGATACTAAGCTTAGATACTACTAGTATTCCTGAGAAAAGAAAAGCGGTTTTGAATCCCTTAATCAATTATCTAAAGGATAAGATATCACAAAATCAACCCATAGCCCTTAATTTTATTTGCACACATAATTCAAGGAGAAGCCACTTATCACAGGTATGGGCACAGACTTTGGCATACCATGTGGGCATCAAAAATATCAATTGTTATTCTGGAGGAACTGAAGCCACAGCGATGTTTCCGATGGCTGTTGAAACACTAAAAAACATGGGGTTTAAAATCAATATATTATCAGAAACGAAGAACCCTGTTTATAGTATTAAATATGCCAACAATGCACATCCAGTCATTGGGTTTTCAAAAACTTTTGCTGATACTTTCAATCCGAAATCGAATTTTGCTGCTATAATGACCTGCTCTTCTGCGGATAAAGGTTGTCCGATAGTTGTGGGTTCTGATGGTCGTTTTCCTATAACGTATGAAGATCCAAAAGCCTTTGATAATACATCACAACAAGCAGAAAAATATCGCGAACGTTGTATTCAAATCGCTACCGAGCTATTTTATGTAATGCAGAAGGCTGTTTTATAGAACTTGGCCTACTCTTCTTCTGTTTTTCCTTCCGCAAACTTCCGCTCCAATTCAGCTTGAAATTCTTCCATTACTGGTTTTACTGTGCTTTCAGGTAAGTCGGCGATTTTAATATACATCAACCCGTCTACAGAGTTATTGAACAACGGATCGACATTAAAAGCTATCACCTTGGCATTCTGTTTAATATACTTCTTGATCAAAACAGGTAGTCTCAGGCTACCGGGTTCTACTTCTTCAATCAGCCTGTCAAATTTATTCAAATCAGCCTGGGTTTCATCAAAAATGAACTCCTTGTCCGCATCTTTGAGTTTTACTTTAAATTCTTTTTTCGGATGAATATACTGCGCCACATACGGATCCCAATAATGTGATTTCATGAACTCGATCATCAAGGACTTTGAAAAATTTGAAAACTGATTACTAATACTTACACCACCAATCAGATATTTATGTTCGGGGTGCCTCAAGGTGGTGTGAACAATACCCTTCCACAATAAAAACAAAGGCATTGGTTTTTGCTGATATTCTTTTACAATATAAGCCCTTCCCATTTCAATGGATTTGGACATCATATCATACAACTCCGGTTCAACTCTAAAAAGGTCTTGTAAATAAAACCCATCAATGCCATACTTTTTGAAAATTTCTGAGCCCATACCCATACGGTATGCACCCACAATGGCCTTTTCGGCGTCATCCCACAAAAACAGGTGATGATAATAAGTGTCAAAAACATCGAGATCAATGGCATTGTTTGTGCCCTCCCCTATTTCTCTGAAAGTCACTTCACGCTGCCTACCGATTTCCTTTAAAATAAAAGGCATGTCGTGCTCTCTTGCCAAGAAAACCTCATAATTCTTACTCTGCAACAATCTACAGTCCTTTTCTCGAAGCTTTTCTATTTCGCCTTGAATAACCTCAGTTCGCACCGCAGAGGCAATTTTTTTAGGAGACTTTGGAATTTTTAGCGTAGTAGGTATTTGATCAATCAGCCGTTCTTTCTCGTAGGCATTAGAAAGAATGTAGGTCTTCTTTCGAAGTAATTCTCCGAAATCTTCAAAACTTTCTTGTTCTTTTTGAACTTTGACTGAGATGGGTTGACCAATTCGAACCTTTATCGGCCTATTTCTTTGAGAATATACCTCTGACGGTATTTTAGCAGTACGAAAAACGTCGCTGATTTTCGCCAACCGATAGAAGAGTTTACTATTTCGAGCGTGAAAATATATGGGTACGACAGGCACTTCTGCCTTACGAATTAACTTCAAAGCCGCTTCTTCCCATGGCTTGTCGACTATTAGTTTTCCATCTTTATGTGTAGAGACTTCCCCAGCTGGAAAAATACCTAAAGGGTGACCATCTATTAAATGTTGAAGTGCGCTTTTGAATCCAGCGATACTACTTTTAGCATCTTTTCTATTCTCGAATGGGTTTACCGGAATAATACAAGGTTCAATAGGGGCCATGCGTTGAAGCAAAAAATTAGCCATGATTTTATAATCCGACCGCTGTGCAAACAACAGTTTAAAAAGAAGAATACCATCAATAGCACCTAGTGGGTGGTTTGAGATCGTAATATAGGCGCCATCTTTGGGCAATCGTCGGTAATCTTCTTCAGGAATCTCAAAATCTATTTCAAAATGATCTAGGCAAGCCTGCGCGTATGCACCAGCATCAAGATGTTTAATATTATCGTAAACCTTATTAATACTTGACAATCTTGTAACCTTCATCAAAAACCAACTAATGAAAGTGCCTATAAAGCCATACTTGTCAATTTTTATGGCTTTGGCCAATTCTTTAGCAGTTACTAAACCCATTCATGTTTAACTTAGGTGACGGTAAATATATGTGAAAATACCTGTTTCATAGGTATACTTTAACATTTTCAAAGACAGTCAAATGTTAGAATGGTTGCATATGTAAATCTTAAACTATTTAATAACAAATTGTACCGTCTCCTTGCCTCTTTGCTCTAACAGAACCTCATGTCCGTTTAAAAGTGATTCAATAGCTTTTGCATCAAAATGTCTAATGGTATAGAGTGACACCTCTTCTTGGTAAACTACCTTGAACCTACTTTTTAAGTTATTTAATAGCTCTTCAAGCCTTCCAAATTTATTATCTACACAGACTGAGAAACTAATCGCCGAATTTTGAATCAAGTCGACTTTCATCTTGTATTCATGAAACATTTTGAAAAGCTCGCTAATACTATCTTCCACAATAAATGAAAAATCTAAAGAAGAAAGTTTCATTAATACTTGGTTCTTTTTCACAATAAAACAGGGTACTTCAGGTTCAATGCCCATGCCTTTTCCAACGGTCGTTCCGTCATTTTTTGGGTGAATGAAAGATTTTACAAGCAACGGTATCTCTTTTCGCTGCAATGGTTGAAGTGTTTTTGGGTGAATTACTGATGCCCCGTAAAAAGCCAATTCAATGGCTTCACGATATGATATATTGTTCAATAACTGAGTTTCCTTAAAGTACCTAGGGTCAGCGTTCAATACACCTGGCACATCTTTCCAAATCGTTACAGAACTAGCATTGAGACAATACGCTAAAATAGCCGCCGTGTAATCAGACCCTTCTCTTCCTAGGGTAGTGGTGAAATTGTTCTTATCGCTTCCTAAAAAACCTTGGGTAATATGAAGAACTTTTCGATCCACATTTTTTAAAACCTGCGCCTGAGTTATATCCCAATCAACGGTAGTATCGCGATAACTGTCATCTGTTTTAATGAGATTTCGAACGTCTATCCAATTATTCTTAATGCCAACCTCATTGAGGTATTCGCTAATAATAGTTGAAGAAACCAATTCACCATACCCGACAACTTGATCATATACAAAGTTATAATTAGGTGATTTGTTCCACACCAAAAAACCCTCTACTTCATCAAATAAGGTCTTTACCTTTTTAAAAATAGGATGTTGGTGATTCGGAAATAGGTCTTGTAAAATAGCTTGGTGATAATCGATAACTTCTTGCACAGAAGAAGCAATAGCCGATTTGTTGTCAAAGTATGCATTAACAATGGCTTCCATTGCGTTGGTCATCTTGCCCATAGCTGAAACTACAACCATGGTATTGTCATAACCAACTTCTTGTAAAACCTTTACAACGTTTTTTACGCCCTCTGCATCTTTTGCTGATGCTCCACCAAATTTGAATAT
>RCNE010000201.1_pt1 | contig 30974 bp, 31 predicted proteins | sample 2041361 | NCBI WGS metagenome assembly RCNE01 (sample SAMN09708229, study PRJNA481090) | Marine sediment metagenome, whole genome shotgun sequencing project. | reverse complement strand
AGGGCGCGGTTTTCAATGCTGTTGTACGGTGGGCCCGCAGAGACTCTGCAGGAATTTTCCAAGCGTAAAAAGAGCAATACGGTTGTTGGAGCAGGTGTCGCAGTCACAATACCCACCGGTGATTACAGCAGTGGAAGGCTTATTAATTTGGGTGCGAACCGTTGGGTCATCCGCCCCCAGGTGGGTGTGACCCACACTCGTGGAAAGTGGACGGGGGAGTTCACGGGATCATTGTTTCTTTACGCTGATAATAATCATTTCTGGCAGGAAACCAAGTTGGAAACAGATCCGCTTTTTGCCGGCCAGGCACACCTGATTTATACCTTCCGTCCCGGACTCTGGGCTTCGATCAGCACGGCTTATGGCTGGGGAGGTGAAGCCACTGTAAATGGTGATGCCAAGAATAACCCTTCTGGAAACTGGCTCACAGCTTTGAGTTTTGGCTTTCCAATCACTCACAAGCAGGGCATCAAGATTGCCTGGATAAGGGGTCGGTCGCAAAAACCAACCGGGGCCGATATTGACACCTTGTTGCTTGGTTATTCAGTGATGTTTTGATCTAAAACAAGACTTTAAGAGGTTTTGTGGAAACTACCTGCAAAAAATACTTATATCAAAATAATCCTCATGATGATTTTTATAGATTCATGGCCTATACTGTTTTTAAGGGGTGAAATAATTAATACACCCCGTGTTTCTAGAAGGGGGTGGCCTTCCAGATCATATGTGGCATTTATCCGGTAGCCGGAAAACCACACAGGTTCAATCTCCTCCAAAGAAATACAGGTCGGAAAAAGTTGACAGGCATGGGGTCTGATTAACCTATCACCAATGATTGGTGAGGTTTTGAGGTTTTGAGGTTTAGCAACCGGAAAATTTTTGACAAGGAAAAGTGGCTTGCGGTTTACCCGTAACCATAGAGTCTCCCTGATTGGTTTCACGACCACCTTTGAAGGTGATGCGAAATCATTTGGCGGGTCCAGCGAATGGACTGGTTTTGAGGAGATAGAAAATGCTCGCACTCGTTGTTATATTTTTGGTCACACTTATCGTGTCCGCTACAGCTATCTGGGTATATCGTAAACTATCAGTATGGCATGGGCATGGCTTCACCGAGACCCTCGTGAGTGGTCCTGGCTCGACAGCGAAAATGAAGATCGGTGCACGGCAAGGGACCATTTCCCTGGTATCAAAGCGAAGGAATAAATCAAGAAATACAAAACTGCGCAGTTCGAAAGGAGAAAATAATACTCCTTGGGGATGGTAAGGTCCGATTTATATTTGTTTTGATTTCGTAATAAATAGTAAAAGGGCGCTGCTCCGTATGGATCAGCGTTTTTTTATCTGTAACTTTTGACATTTAGATTTCAGGGTACTTCAATAGACTGATGGATTTGTCTATAGCCATAATGGCAGATTGTCTATAGCCATAATGGCAGATTGGCTATAGCCATAATGGCAGATTGGCTATAGCCACAATGGCAGATTGGCTATAGCCACAATGGCAGATTGGCTATAGCCACAATGGCAGATTGGCTATAGCCACAATGGCAAAGTGTCTATAGCCATAATGGCAGATTGGCTATAGCCATAATGGCAAAGTGTCTATAGCCACAATGGCAGATTGGCTATAGCCATAATGGCAAAGTGTCTATAGCCAAAATGGCAGACTGTCTATAGCCAAAAATGCATGATAAAAAACCCTTATAATCAAATAGATAAGCGATTATATTAAGGTGTTAATGTGAATCATTCGCTTACACGGCATGATTCTGAAGCTTTACCAATCAAAATTGGAAGCATTTATTGCGGTAAAATAATGATTGGGTACATCACGGTAGGTACAAACGACCTTCAAAAAGCAGTGGCGTTCCATGACGCATTGCTAGCGGAACCAGGTGCAGCTTACTTTCGCGATTTGGATGGCAATAAACTGAATGTGCTATTTATGCAGACAGCTGAAAGTTGAGCTTATTCAGGACGTGTAAGTGTTGCGGGCATTAGTGCCTCAACGCGTTCCATAACGTCGAGACAGTCCACCATATCGTTTATGTAGTCGAGTTTGTCAGTTTCCAGGATCAGTATTTCACCGAACTGGTACGAGGCCACCCACTGATCGTATAGCCTCTCCAACCTTTTCAGGTAAGAAAGCGGTATGTCCTTTTCCATGGTCCGGCCACGAAGGCGAATACGTTTACGTAATGTCCGCATTGAGCAACGAAGGTAAATCATCAGGTCAGGTGGCCGGATAGCTTCCAATATGATCTGGTAAAAGTTCCAGTAAGTGTCCCAGTCGCGGCCGGTGAAATTGCGCATGTCATGCAAGGCTGTTGCGAAAATTTCCGCGTCCTCATAAATCGTCCGATCGAGAACAACGACCCCTGAAACACGCTCCAGTTGTTGGTGCATGCGGAATTTATTACTCAGGAAATACAATTGCGAATGAAACGCCCAACGGTTCATGTCCTGATAGAAGTCAGGCAGGTAGGGGTTCTCATCGTTGGGTTCGTAGAAAGGCTCTATGCCGTATGTTCGGGTCAGAAACTCAACCAATGATGATTTACCTGTGCCGATGTTGCCGGCGATTGCGATGGTCTTACCGGAAGAGCGGCCACTGGAGTTCTTTTGACTCATACCCGGCCCTGGCCCAATTTAACAAAGATAGAATCTGATGCCTCGCAATTTTCCGGTTCAATTTTGCCATGTCGCTTCATTTTGTAACCCTTATAAGATTCAAATCTGAAATAATGTGTAGATGATAAAGCTATGCATTAGCTAATTACAGAAATCAATCCACCAACAGGTTGCAATATGCTGAACAAAATTAAAAAGCTCGAACTGGCGTCTGCTTTACTTGAGCCAGATGCGGGTCTACGCGAAGCAATGACCGGGCAGGCAGTGGCGTATGCCGAGTCCTTTCTGAGTCAACTGCCGGCTACGAATACTTTCGAGTATGACAAGGGGCGTAGCGAAGGCCTGGATCAAACTTTTAGCGAAGATGCGGCGGATTTTCCGGGACTATTGGAAACGCTAAAAACAGCAGTCAACTTTGAAGGTCTCAACCCGGCATCCGGTGGGCACATGGGTTATATACCGGGTGGAGGGATTTATCCATCCGCATGGGGTGACTTTATTGCCGATATAACCAATTGTTATTCCGGCGTTTCCTTCGCGTCGCCCGGTGGTGCAAAAATGGAGCGGCTATTGGTTCAGTGGATGGCCGGCCTGGTCGGTTACCCTGAAACGGCCGGTGGTGACCTTACCTCCGGGGGCAGCATGGCTAACCTGACTGCCATAATCGCTGCCCGCGAAACAATGGGTATCCGTGCACGGCAGGTTGAAAACAGTTGTATTTACACGACTTCAGATACCCATCATTGCATCGACAAGGCCATACGTGCTGCAGGCCTTGCTGATTGTCAGAGGCGACTGGTGCCAATGGATAAGCGGTTCCGGATGGATGTTTCCGCGTTGCGGCAAATGATCCTTGAGGACAGGGCGGCGGGTTTACGGCCCTGGTTGCTAATCGCATCGGCGGGTACAACTGACACCGGTGCTGTTGATCCCATTGATGCGATTGCCCAGGTGGCGGAACAATATGGTTTGTGGTTACACGTTGATGCTGCCTACGGTGGATTTTTCCTGTTGTGCGAGGAAGGCAGAGAGGTGTTACGCGGTCTGGACAAGGCGCATTCAATTGTTCTCGACCCGCACAAGGGTATGTTTCTTCCCTATGGTTCGGGCGCCGTGCTGGTCAGGGATGAAGAGTGGTTAGCGCGTTCACAGGCATACCAGGCAGATTATATGCAGGATGCCAGGACCTCCTCCGGGCACTATTCGCCGGCGGATTTATCGTTGGAACTCACCCGTCCATTCAGGGGCTTACGTTTCTGGTTACCCTTGAAGTTGTTTGGATTGGCGCCGTTCCGTACAGCCCTGGCTGAAAAAATCTGGCTGGCACGATACTTTCATGAACAACTGGAAAAGACACCGGGATGGGAGACAGGTCCGTACCCGGAGTTGTCGGTGGTCACCTATCGCTATATTCCGGAGCAAGGTGATGCAGACAGATTCAACCAGCAACTCGTAGACGCAGTACAGGCGGATGGAAAAGTGTTTATCAGCTCAACACTGATTAACGGCCGTTTTTTTCTGCGTCTGGCCGTTTTGCATTTTCGGACTCATCTATTGCAGGTTGATTATCTTTTGGGGCTTCTGAAGAGGTTGATACTTGAGTCTGAATAGTTCGGTTGGCAGGGATTGATTCGCAAATGGGGTTAGAAACATCGCCAGCTAAAGTGCAGCTATCTGTGTCTAATTGCGTAGACAATTCAAAGATATACGGACGTGCCAACCATATATTTGTTATATTTATCAGGAAATAAGAGAAAGTTGCTGACAATGAATCATCTTGACCACCCAAACGAGATTACCCGTGAATCGTTGGTAAGCATCCTCGATATCATGCATCGCCTGGCGGCGCCCGAGGCGATGCCGGAACTTCTACGGGAAATCGTCGAGGTCGGTAAGGTAGCAATCGTTGCCGAGACGGGGGTATTGTGGTTATTGGAACAGAGTTCCGGACAACTGGTCATGGTCGTTCCGCCAAGCAATAAACCGAAAAGATTGGACATCGGACAGGGCTGGGCAGGCCAATGCGCTGAAACTTCCACGATCAGCAATATTCATGAGTGCCGGGAAGATGCGCTTTTCTTAGAGTATCCGGTACATATAGCCGGGGGTGAAAGCCGGTCCCTGCTAAACGTTCCCATCCTCGGGCTTGATGAATCCGCCTTGGGCGTGATGCAGTGGCTGGGTGCCGAAACCGGACAATTTGATGAACATGATGAATGGGTTGGGCCGGCTTTGGCAGCGCAGGCGGCGGTGGCAATTCAGCACTCCTATATGACCGATGAGTTACTCGCCAATGCCATCCTGAGCCAGGAAGTGGCGGTGGCTCGTGATATACAAATGAGTACCTTGCCGGATACCATGCCTGATGTTTCCGGTTATGACCTGCACGGGCATTTTCAGCCCACTGATCATACAGGTGGTGATTTATATGACCTGGTTGTATTGAACAAGCAGCTATTTATGCTGCTGGGTGATGCAACGGGCCACGGATTTGGCCCTGCCTTGTCAGCGACCCAGATGCAGGCCATGCTGCGGGTTTCGTTCAGGCTCGGTGCGGATCTCGATCAGGCTTATATGCATGTTAATAACCAGTTGGCGGAAGATCTTCCCGATGACAGGTTTATCACCGCCTTCATGGGTTTTTTGGATCCTGTCACTCACCGGGTCATATACCATTCAGGCGGGCAGGGTCCTATATTGCATTTTCGTGCCGCTGCAGGTGCTTGTGACTGGTACAAACCAACCAACTTTCCTGTTGGCATCATGGAGATTGACGACAAGCAGGAATCCGCGACCCTCCAATTGGAGCCGGGTGATATTCTGGCTTTGATTTCAGATGGTGTGTACGAGTATGCCGATCTAAAGGGAGAGGAGTTTGGTGAAGAGTCAGTGGCCGATATTTTCAGGGCTCATCATCACCTTTCAATGGCAGATCTGAGCGCAAAACTGATCAAAGCAGCGATGGATTTTGGCGGTGACGCGCCACAAGCTGATGATATAACGCTGGTACTGGTTCGGCGGTTACCGGAATAGAAAACCGAGGTGAAAGAAAAAATGCAAAGAAAATTCAAACGTGACTTTAGTGAACTAAAAAATATCGTCACAATGACGGAGTCAGTTTTTAATGAACTGGGAATGAATCCGGGTCTGCGCAATGTTGTCGACCTTGCAACCGAAGAGTTGTTTGTCAATATGGTGACGTATAATACTGAATCCAGTGAGGATATCCTGATCGAAATGGTGCCTCACGCACTTGGACTCGAAGTCAGGCTGACGGACTATAATGTAGAACGATTTGACCCTACCAGCGCCGCGTCTGTTGATGTCGATGCACCGTTGGGTGAGCGCGTGCAGGGGGGATTGGGTCTGTACCTGGTGATGAAAATGGTCGATTCGATTCATTACGAATACCGGAACCGGCAAAGCAAGGTCACCTTTATTGTGGACAGGAAGTAAGCTGATGTTTGAAATCGAACTTGCGGATGATGGATCCGTTACAGTTGAAGGACGGCTGGATGCGGCCCAGGCGGTCAAGGCGCAGACTTTTCTGGACAAGGTTGATGGCCAGTGTGTGCTGGACCTGACAAAACTGCAATATATTTCCAGTGCCGGACTGGGTGTGCTGCTGAAAACACACAAGCGTTTGATGGGCTCGGGCAGCGGTATAAAACTGATAAACGTCAGTCATCATATTCACGACATATTTCGTTATTCCGGTTTCGACAAACTATTCGAAATCGTGCCTGCGGGTAACTGACCAAGCGACGTCATTACACCATGAAAATTATTTTCATAATCCCACCAACTATTTCCGTCCCCGGATGTAGTTATGCATAAGGACGAGGATGCTGCCCTTGTAAAAAGCTGTATACAGGGCGACCGGCGAGCGATGTCTCAACTTGTGAGCCAATACCAGCGGCCGGTTTTCAATGCAGCCTATCGAATTTTGGGAAATAAGGATGACGCAGCGGATGCAACACAAACGGTTTTTCTCAAGGTTTTTGAGCACATCACTGATTACGATCAGAAATTCAAATTCTTCAGCTGGGTTTACAGGATAGCGATCAATGAATCCCTCAACCAGATCAAAAAGCGCCGTGTACAGGAGTCTTTGGATGATAGCCAGGCTTCACCGTGGCAGGGTCCTGCGGAGGAGCTGGATTCCAGTCGGCTTTGCAAAAAGGTACAGGGCGCACTGATGTTATTGAACGACGAATACAGAACAGTGGTGGTTTTAAAGCATATGTCAGGCTGCAGTTATCAACAGATCAGCGAAATTCTGCAGCTGCCCGAAAAAACGGTGAAGTCACGTCTGTATTCCGCTCGCCAGTTGATGAAGAAAACACTACAGAGTGATGAAATTGCTAACCAGGGGCACTGGAAAAATGACTGAACAAAATCAAACTGGACAGACCCCTGTGGATCAACACATTCTGCACCTGCTAAATAGCAGTATTGATGGTGAGATCAGTGCGACGGAGCAGGACGAACTGGACCGGCTTCTTATCGCTTCACCCGAAGTATGCAATCTGAATGATGAATTAAGAACGGTTACCCGTCTTCTGGATGAAGTGCAGGAAGTCGACCCTCCGGAATATTTGCAAGATTCCATTGAAAGACAGGTCAGGTTGCCCGTGCAAGGTCATGTAGATTCGAAAAAGCCGGGCTTTTGGGGCAATGGCTGGTTGAGCGCAAACTGGTTACGTACAGGGTTTGCGCTGGCGGCAGGTGTGGTGCTGACCGTCGGTGTCTATGATATGGGTTCAGAACCGATCACCCCGAGAGACAGTACAAGTATGGCTGGCACCATGGCGAATAGAGGGGCGACTGATCAGCCCGGCGCGCTGCTTGATAGTATTCAACTCAATACGGCGAAGCTGAGCGGTCTGGTCGAACTACGCAATAAGGATGAATTATTCACCCTGGATTTGCAGTTGAACTCTGATGAATCCACCGAGGTGGTCATCAATTTTGCCGATCGCGGGTTGGAGTTCGATGGAGTGAACGGCAAGCACGCCCGTGATGACAGCGTTTCGGTGGTGGATGGTTCTGTCCATCTTGCCAGCAAGGGTGAACAGCATTACACGGTAAGGTTAAGACGTACTTCAGCGGCACAGCAGATTGCACCACTGGATGTGAATTTCTTTGCCAGCAACGATCTGATTCTGCAGGCCAAATTGATAATCTCAAAGCAATAACTTATTTTTTTGATATAAGCGCATCACAATAGTGTTTGGGGGAAGGTCGAGGCGGTGGCGGATGTGTGTATACACAACTGAAAATATTGTGAAACGGCGCGCAAATCACGCAGAATAGGGGGCATGAAATCCCTCGAACAGAATTCATTGCTTCATGTTGACTGATTTGCTCACCCGGGCACCGGTCGGGTTGCTACCGGTATTGATTTTCCTGCTAATACTTCTCTACATGGACAGCTATAAGCTGGTCAGTCTGCGTACCGTAATCTGGGTCATTCTGACGGGCGCATTTCTGCCTGTTGCAGGATACTGGATCAATGGTTACGCCATTGGTTTGCTGAGTTGGGATTTTCAGACCTATTCGCGATACGCAGCACCCGTGATTGAGGAGGGCATGAAAGCCTGCGTAATGATCTATCTCTTCAAAACCCACCGCATCGGCTTTTTAGTGGACTCGGCGATTTTGGGTTTCGCGGTGGGTGCGGGTTTTGGTGTGGTTGAGAACTTTTACTACCTGTACATGGCATCCGATGCACACCTTGCTGTGTGGGTTGTCCGTGGCTTCGGTACCGCCATCATGCACGGCGGCACCATGGCATTGTTTGGTGTCATGGCCCAAACCCTGACTGAACGCAGTATGAAAATTAACCCGTTGCTTTATTTGCCCGGTTTCATTGTTGCCATCACGATCCATTCGCTGTTTAACCATTTTCCGGGTACACCTATCCTTACGACCCTTGGCACCTTGCTGGCCTTGCCGCCGATATTTTTGGTTGTTTTCGAGAAGAGCGCGCGCAGCATGCACGAATGGCTGGAGGTGGATTTCGACGAAGATGCGATGTTACTGCAGCAGATCAATTCGGGTGAATTCACAGAATCCAGGATCGGCCGTTTCCTACAGGACCTGAAACAGAAGTTCCCGGGCACGGTGGTCGTAGATATGCTTTGTTATTTACGTCTCTATACCGAACTTGCGCTGCGGGCAAAAGGAGTGCTGATGATGCGTGAAAACGGTCTGGATACACCGGTGGGGGAACGTACCAGGGCCAAGTTCGAAGAAATGCGTTATCTTGAGAAAAGCATCGGCAAAACAGGCTTGCTCGCCATGAGTCCGTTCTTGCAAATGACCCGCAAAGACCTGTGGCAGCTTTATGTTCTGGAATAACGCTGCTTGTATTTTTTCGGGTCTAGTGTAGTGTCAACCCTGTAACGTAGGATCAGCGAGTACACAAGCCGTTAGCTGCAAGATAGCGCTTCGAGGGCATAGTGGTTCTACGCCGAGAATCGCTAACGCAGCAGATGACGGCTTGTGTGCTCGCCCTGCGGGTGCTCACCAGAACGTCCATCACGGCGTTACACACGCTTGGCATAGAACCACTATTCCGGCGCGAATGTGCCTTGTGCTGAACGTTCTGGTGAACACTGATCCCACGTTACAGGGTTGACACTACACTAGGCTAAACCAGGGTGTAAAACTGACCTTGACACGTCATGCATGCAATACATAAAAAATCAGAATTGCCAGTCCGCTGATAAATACTGTGCCGATAAGCAATCCGGTATCTTTGAGGGCGAAGCGGTGATCGGAAACCTTCGAAAAAACCAGGTATAGCAAGCCGTAGAAAACAACGGAAAGTACGCTCTTTCCAATCCAGTGATGGCCGCCAATTGAACTGAGTAACTGTTTGAACATAGCGGATAGTTCACTGCTAATCGTTGCAACCGCAATCAACGCAATGGTTGCCGCTGCGGCCCGTGTTATTGCTTTTGAATTCATGACAGTCCCGCCATCAATGCAAACCTGTAGCCCGAAGAAATAAGAGCGCCCATACCGGCGATGGAGAAACCAAGAAGAAAAATAAGGCCGGAAAGCAGGACAATACTTAGCCGGGCATCCCTGTTTTCGAGCAGTTCCCCATCGTACTTGTATAACAATGCTGCCGTAAGCGTCGCCAGTATCGGCAGGAACAGGAAGACATGCTCTTTCACTTCCATGACGATGCTGTGCACCCACTTGGCGTCGCTTGCCTTGATCAGGGGTTTGACGTGCAATCCGTATATTTCAACATAGTAAAAACCACCAATCAGCCAGGCGAAAATCAAAAAGGCAAAACCAAAGACAGCAGCCATTTGTGCGCGTGCGATCCTGGTCTCGGTCGGGTTTAGCATCTCCACCAGGACCCACAGGAATGCGAATAATCCCAGTTCAGCACAAATTGCATGTATGAAAATCAAGGGGTTTACCATGGGGGTTTTCTACCTTTAAATTCTATTAGGGCGATATCATCCTGTTGCCACGTACAAAAGGACTGAGCTAATCGCCTAATATAACAAAAAACGCAGAACCCGAAAGTTCTGCGTTTTTTTTAGCTATTCCAACTAGGAATTAGATTTAATATAAGCCAGCATTGTATCGGCATCACTGACTTCGAACGGGTCGGAGGGCGCATTGTCCTGTTTACCGGCCTCGCTGAAAACCATCTTGATTTCGCCATCTTCAACCAGCATGGAATAGCGCCAGGAGCGCTGACCAAAACCCAGGTTATCCTTGCGTACCAGCATACCCATCAAACGTGAGAAATCTCCACTTCCATCCGGGAGTAATTTCACGTTTTTTACACCCTGGTGGATACCCCACTGGAACATCGTGAAGGCATCGTTCACGCTCAGACAGTAAACATCATCGATCCCGGCATCACGCATTGCCTGGTAGTTTGCCTCGTAACCGGGCAGGTGGGTGTTGGAACAGGTAGGTGTAAATGCGCCGGGTAGGGCGAATACAACCACTTTCTTGCCTTTGAATATATCGTCTGAAGTCACATCCTGCCAACGAAAAGGGTTCGGGCCTTCAACGCTTTCATCACGGACACGCGTTTTAAATGTAATGTTGGGTACTTGGTGGGTCACTTGACTATCTCCTTTTAACAAAAAATTCGGGCGGGTGAGTCGCTCACCCGGTGTTAATTTGGGGAGATTATGGACCTTTATCAAGTCATAGTTAAATCGTTTTTATGCATGCACCCGATAGTTACCGCTTATGCAACCAACCCGGTAGCAGGGAGGCGGGTTCAAAGTCCTTTGGCATGGCCTTCATACTGATGTTGTGACCGGCCAGAAGTGCGCTAAGTTCACCGCTTTTAGATGGCCAGACCGATACCCGTATTTCCGCCGATTGCTTTAATTACAGTCTTACCGGGACAACCTTATGTTCAGGATGAACACTAGCCGCGGGCGCACGACTGCAGGGATGCAGGAGGTAGAGCATCAAGAGTAGGCGCTTGAGGTGACGCAGGAGCAGTTGCCGAGGAGCGGCCTGTGTACGATTTGCACAGCATCCCTTTAGATGAGCATAGGTGCCCCCCGAGAGGCTTCGCGTCGCACATTCATGTGCTCAATCGCGAAGTACCGTTCATCCTGAACATAACTGCATATTGCGATCCAACATAGGTACAATGCATGGCTTGTTCCGGACATCAGGTATGTGTGATCCCCATGAGAAAGATAATCTTTATTGCGTTGCTGCTGTTAAGTTTTTCATCAATCGCAGTTTGTGATTACAAGGACGAAATTGAAACGCTGACTGCGCGTATGCAGGAACTTGCCGGAAGCAAAACTGGTTTAAGTGACTCGGAGCGTTTTGAAGAGATAGTCGGTATGACCTATGAGTACACCATGCTCAGCTTCCCCGAGTTCGCGACATACCTTGGTGATCCTCGTGGGCAGGATCGCTGGTCCGATCGGTCGGAATCTATCACGCTACAACGCCAACAGGACGAAAAGACGCTGCTGGCAGCTCTGGAAAATATCAATCGTGATGCGCTGACCGCCACTGAGCAGGTTAATTATGACCTGCTATACGACAGGCAGAAACTGGATATCGAAGGTCACCAGTTTCCAAATGAGATGATGCCGCTTAACCAGATGGGTGGTGTGCAACAAAATATTGCACGAATGATGGCGATTACCCGGCCAAAGAACGTTGAAGACTACGACAATATGATTGCCCGCCTGGACAAGACCCCGGAAGTGGTTGACCAGACCATCGCCTGGATGCGAAAAGGTATGGCGGCAGGTATTACGCCACCCGCCATTACATTGCGTGATGTCCCCCAGCAAATTCGCAACCAACTGGTTGATGAACCTGATCAGAGCCCACTGCTGGGTGCATTCATGAAATTCCCGGCTAATGTGGACTCATTGCAGCAGGCCACTCTGAAAAAACAGGCTGAGGCAGCATACAGTGAGAAGGTGGCCCCCGCTTTCGAGAAATTGCTGACGTTCATGGAAAATGAATACCTGCCGGCAGCCCGTGAATCAATCGCCATGCGTGATTTGCCAAATGGTGAGGCCTGGTATGCCTACAACGTGAAACAAAGTACGACAACAGACCTTACACCTGAACAGATACACCTGATCGGACTTGATGAAGTCAAGCGTATTCGCGGCGAAATGGAAAGTGTCATTGAGTCCAGCGGTTTTGAAGGATCGTTTGAAGAGTTCCTGGTGTTTTTGCGTACCGATCCGCAGTTTTATCACGAAACAAAGGAAGGGCTGTTACGTGAGTACCGTGACATAGCCAAACGTGCTGACCCCGAATTGATGAAGCTGTTTGGCAAGTTACCGAGAACACCCTATGGTGTTATCCCTGTTCCAGCCTATGCAGAAAAATCACAGACTACCGCCTATTATCAGCCGGGTTCAGTCAAGGCGGGTCGTCCCGGTAATTTCTTTGCCAATACCTACGCATTGGATACACGGCCTCGCTGGGAGATGGAAGCGTTGACGCTGCACGAAGCCGTACCGGGTCATCACCTGCAAATTGCACTACAGGATGAGTTGGAAGACGTGCCGTGGTTCCGTCGTGCGGGTGGTTACACCGCCTTTGTCGAGGGTTGGGGGCTTTATTCGGAAAGCCTTGGTGTAGAAATGGGTTTTTATACCGACCCTTACTCAAAATTCGGTCAGTTGACCTATGAAATGTGGCGTGCGATTCGCCTGGTGGTGGATACCGGTATGCACCATTTGGGCTGGTCGCGTCAGCAGGCTATTGATTATTTCATGCAGAATGCAGGTAAGCAGGAGCACGATGTCACCGTAGAAGTCGATCGTTATATCGTTTGGCCGGGCCAGGCGCTTGCCTACAAGATCGGCGAATTGAAGATCAAGGAACTGCGTGCTTACGCGACCGATGAACTGGGCGAGGAATTCGATATCCGCGAATTCCACGACGAGGTGCTGGGTCGTGGCTCGGTGCCTTTGAGTGTACTGGATGCAAACATCAGGGCATGGGTTGAAGTGAAGAAAGCAGAATGATTGATCGCACTCTTCCATTGGTCGAATTGCACCGTCATCTGGACGGCAGTATCCGGCTTGAAACCATACTGGAACTGGCTGAGCAGCATGGTATTTCGCTGCCAGCTACAAACGTCGCTGGTCTTGCGCCGTATGTTCATGTCGATGAATCAGCACCGGGTCTGATGGCGTTTCTTGAGCGCTTTGAACATATGACTGCCGTGCTGGTCGACGCGGATGCCTGCCAGCGTGTGGCATATGAAAATGTAGAGGATGCCAGGTCTGAAGGTATTGATTACATCGAACTGCGCTACAGTCCATGGTTTATGGCGGAATCGCATGGTATGGATCCGGCCGAGGTTATGGAAGCCTGCGCGGATGGTGTACGTGCGGCTGAACGTGATACCGGGGTGCGTGTCAATATCATCGGCATTCTAAGCCGGACCTATGGTGCTGAGGTCTGTATGAAAGAGTTGGATGCGATATTGGCACACCGCGATCATATTGTCGGGGTTGATCTCGCCGGCGACGAATTCCGCTATCCGGCTCACCTGTTCAAAGATCATTTTAAGCGCGTCCGTGATGCCGGCCTGCACGTGACTATCCACGCAGGGGAGGCCGATGGCCCGCAGAGTGTCTGGTCGGCTATTCAAGACCTGGGGGCAGAACGCATCGGACATGGTTTCCGTGCTATCGAGGACCCAACGCTGGTCGAATACCTCGCAAAAAATGAAATCAGCCTGGAGGTTTGCCCGACGTCAAACCTGCACACCAGCACGGTTGAGAGCTACGCCTTACATCCGGTTAAAGCTTTGGCAGACCAGGGCGTGCGGTTCTGTCTGAATACCGACGACCCGGGTATTAGTGCGATTGACATTGGGCATGAGTATACAGTGGCTGCGCCCGCAACCGGTCTCAGCGGGACACAGGTTCATCAATCCCAGATTGACGGACTTGAAATGTCATTTCTCAGTGATGAGGAAAAAACCGGCTTACAGCTCAAAGTCGCCCAGCGTACGGCGTTGTAGCCAGTTGCCGCCGGACCACCTGGCGGTTTTCTCTGCAACATGCAATGTAAATGCATGCCGGGAAAATTCCGACCGGTTTTGTGAACTGTAATGAGGCATGTGATCGTGAAAAATCACCACGCTGCCCAAGGGAACTTCCACTGCAACGGCCTCGTCGATCCCGGGCCATGGCGACCTGTCCAGATCGGTCAGTACGCCTTCCCGCTTTGTCCAGTCAACCTGGTAAATTTCACGCAAGGGTGAGCGGTGCCCGCCGGGTTGAACCCATAGACAACCGTTATCCCGGTTCGCGTCCTCAATGGCAATCCAGATACCTGTCACCGTGGATGGGTCGGAAATCAAATAACTGCCATCCTGATGCCAGCGCACCTCACCGCCAATATGCGGTTGCTTGAAGATATACATGGTTTGCCAAAGCGTGGGTGCCTTATAACCGATGTCCCGCAGAACCTGCCCAAACAGGGGTTGTTGGCAAAAAGCCCTGAATGCCGGATTCAGGTCATGCATCGCGTGACCGATTTTATTAATCGCCAGTCGGGCAGGTTTCAGTAATACGCCATCATCGTCAAGCGCACCCTCTTCGAGAAAGCAGTGAACGTTTTCGGCCGAGTCAAAAAAGTAGTCGTCACGGCCACTGTCCCGATCTGAAGTGCTGAATACCGCACGGTGACTGTCGATATCAAAATCATCAACAATTTGTAGTGCGGCAGTCTTGAGTTTTTCAATTTCCGCTATTTCAATCGCATTTTCCAGAACGAGGTAACCGTTCTCATGATATTGATTTATTTGAATGTCGCTAAGCATGTCGTGTCCCCACGTAGGGTGCGTAATTAATTACGCACCGCCTCGGTTAAACCATAGTTGCCGTGTATCAATCATGTGCCCGTCCCCGGTCACATAGTTCATTCGCCACTCAGGCTTTCAGGTAATGATCAAAGAAATTGATGGTTCTTTGCCAGGAAAGCTGCGCAGCAGTTTCGTCATAGCGTGCCTGGCTCGTGTCATTGTGGAAGCCGTGACCGGTACCCGGATACATGTTCAGGCTATAAGCCACCTCGTAGGTATCCAGTGCAGTGCGGAAATCAGGGATCATCGTGTTGACGCGTTTATCATTACCGGCGTAATGCATCATCAGCGGAATCGACACCTGCGCAGTTTGTTCGGTGGATAGGGCTCGACCGTAATAACATACACTGGCATCCGTGCTTGTTTCCGCCACGGCGCACTGCAGCGAAACACCACCACCATAGCAAAAGCCGACAGAACCGGTTTTGCCGGTGCAATCTTCACGCGTTTTAAGATAATCAACACCCTTGATTACATCCGCGGTAATGGTCGCGGTATCCGCTTCCCGAAACTTGTCCCTCGCTGCCTCCTGATCGACAGGTGCTCCACCGACAAAGCTGAGGCCGTCAGGTGCGACCGCGATATAGCCTTCAAGTGCGGCACGCCTGGCCACATCTTCGATATGTGCATTCAGACCGCGGTTCTCATGTATCACAAGTATACCGGGCAGGGTGTGTGTTGCTCCTGCCGGTTTGGCGAAGTAGGCTCTGACCGGGCCATTGGTGCCCTCATAGGTGACATAGCCTTGTTGCAAACGATCATCCTGCGGATTGACCTGTTGTCCCAGCGCATAGTTGGGTTCAACGAGCGCCAGCACGGCATTTGCCATGGTGGCGCCACCGGTGATGACTGCCAGTTGCTTGAGAAACGAACGTCTTGGCATATCGCCATGAATGTAGTCGTTGTATAGCTCGGTTACCTTGGGATCCATTTACTTATCTCGTCCGTATTAATGGGAATTGGGTTTGTAGGCTGACTTTTAGTATATGACAAGTCGTGCATCAGGTTGGAAATGGTAACTGGAAAGTCGCCCCAAAAGCACTTTTAGCCGTCCATTCGTGGCTGAAATATGGTATAAACCTAAGCTGAAAAAATGCTTGAGGCCTGATCGGTGATTTTTGTGGTTCAAAATCGGTTTTCAGTCTTGATCAGCCTTGAGAATGTAAATGCCGGAAGGTCATGGCTCCGGTAAAAAAACCAGCACAAAGGGCACTTCAATGAATACAAAATCAGCTCTAATCAATTCTAGAAATAAACTCTATCTATCAGTTATAGCAGGAATAATTACCTTTTCAGGTAGCAGCTTGATATATGCGCAAGACGATGAGGCATATTCAGAAGGTGTGCTGGAAGAAGTGATTGTAACGGCCACCAAACGCCAGGAAAGCATACAGGATGTACCCTTGTCCATCGCGACGCTCTCCGGCGAAGACTTACAGACCATGTTCTCCGGTGGTGAGGATGTCCTGGCTTTGTCCGGTCGTGTGCCAGGTCTTTATGCCGAATCATCGAATGGCCGCTCTGCACCACGTTTCTATATTCGTGGCCTGGGTAATATCGATTTTGATCTTGCAGCATCACAGCCGGTATCCGTCATCATGGATGAAGTGGTGATGGAGAATGTTGTACTCAAGAGCTTCCCGATCTTTGATATGGAACAGGTTGAGGTCATCCGCGGCCCGCAGGGTACATTGTTTGGCAGAAACACAACTGCCGGTATCATCAAATTCAACAGTCGCCGGCCGGAACATGAAACCAGTGGGTATGCTTCAGCATCACTGGGCACTTATACAACCGGTAATGTCGAGGCCGCCGTTGGTGGCAGTCTGATTCCGGATGTGCTGGCTGGCAGGATGTCGTTGTTATACCGAACCCGTAATAACTGGATAGATAATGGTTTTACGGAAGAAAAAAATGTCATGGGCGAGTACTCGGAAATGGCTGGACGTGTGCAGCTTATGTGGACACCTAGCGAGAACTTCAGTGCTCTTCTTCTTGTCCAGGCACGTGATCTGGACGGTACTTCATCTATTTTCCACGCCAATGTTTTTGATACCGGCAGCAATAAGCTAAATCAAAACTATGACCGCGACACGGTGTATTACGATGGTGGTGATAATAACCCGCAGTCGTACAATGGTTCCGGCTACACACTGAACCTCGAATGGGCTCTCTCCAATACAACATTAACGTCCATTAGCTCATACCAGGAAGGAGATGGATTCAGTCGCGGTGACATTGATGGTGGCGTGGTTGATTTCAGCGGCATGGCAACGGTTCCGCCCGGAATTACCTTCGATCCGGCTGCACCTGTTTTCGGTAATCCAACCCTGACCTTCCCGGGCACAATCACCACTCCCTCGGTGACCCAGGATGGTGCTGATACCGACCAGTTTACCCAGGAAATTCGTCTCGCCAGTGACACCGATGGCGCGTTCAGCTGGCAGACCGGGTTCTACTATTTCACTAGCTCACTTACAGTAGAAACGGACTCTTTTGCTTCCTTCGGTTTTGGCGGTCCACCGCAAAACACGATCATCAAGCACAGCAACGATGCATGGGCAGTATTCGGCCAGGGCGCCTATGACGTATCGGATCAATTCACCCTCAGCGCCGGTCTGCGTTATACCCATGACAAGAGAGACTTCAAGGTGTTGCAGTATGGTCAACTCTGGCTGGATATAGGCATTCCGCCAGTTGCACCGATTGACGTATCCGCTGATAAGGTCAGCTGGGATGTGACTGCTGATTATGCGATCAATGACGATGCTAATATCTATGGCAGAATTTCAACGGGTTTCAGGGCGCAATCCATCCAGGGACGTGATGTGGCGTTTTTGGAATTCCCGACAGTTGCGGACCCGGAAACGATCACGTCGTATGAACTTGGCTACAAGGCGGACCTGGTGGACAACCGACTGCGTCTTAACGCGAGTGTCTTCTACTACAATGTGGATGATATGCAACTGTCAATCATCGGTGGTGCAACGAATAGCAACCAGGTCATCAACGCCCATAAAGGTACCGCGAAGGGTTTTGAACTTGATCTTCAATGGCTGGTCACTGACAATTTTATGGCCACCTTTGGCGCCGCTTATAATGACACCGAGATCAAGCAAGAGGGTCTGAGCGTGGTTCCCTGTGGTTCCACACTTTGTGAAGCGTGGCAGTACCGAGATGAAAACGGACAGGTCTCCATCGATGGAAACCCGTTCCCCAGGACACCTAAAACCAACTACAGCCTGACGCTTCGTTATGGTATGCCTATCGGTGATGATGGTGAGTTCTTCGTCTTTACCGACTGGGTTTACTACGGCAAAATTCAGATGGCCTTGTATTACACCCCCGAGTTCGAAACCAACAACCAGTTTGAAGGTGGTCTCAGAGTTGGCTACAGGAACACACGGAATAATTGGGAAGTGGCCCTGTTCGGACGCAATATCACCGATGAAGATAACGTCAAAGGTTTCGTAGATTTCAGTAATAACACCGGTTTTGTTAATGAGCCGGCGATCTGGGGTATTGAAGGGACATATAACTTCTAAAGTTCAGTCCTAAAGAAACCCGCTCAATTTACAGAGCAATTCAAAAGCCCGGCACCACGCCGGGCTTTTTTGATTAACATTCACACGCCTCTTAGTACATTCAGAGGTGAATGGGTGACCACCCGCCAGGTCGCCAACAATCCGCTGCTGCCTACAAAGAGCATGCCCAGGAACGGTCCCGTTAGCCAAAGTACAGGGCTGAACTGGTACTGAAGGTCATAGACATTGACCGCCAGGTACCAGGCGGCGAGACTCGCACCGCTTGATGCGAGAAGTCCCGCGAGCAGGCCGATGGCGAGAAACTCAACCACCACACCGGCCAGAACCCTTCCACGGGAGGCCCCCAGTGTGCGTAGGATCGCACTATCAAAACTGCGTTCATCCAGGCTGGATTGCACGGCTGCCCATAGCACGGCCAGTCCCGCAAACAGGGTAAAGAGAAATACCGCCTGAACGGCCAGCGACGCCTTGTCCATCACGTCACGCACCTGTGCCAGTGATGCTTCAAGATCTATGACAGTCACGCTTGGGAACTGCTTCATCAACTCCAGGATGTTCCTGTCATCTTCCGCGTCCGCGTAAAGGGCTGTTATATAAGTTGCAGGGTAACCCTTGAGCGTGGCAGTTGAGAAGAACATAAAGAAATTGGGTTGAAAGGTATCCCATTCCACACTTCGGAAACTCGTGACCGTGGCTGAGACAGGTTCGCCTGCAATATCAAAGCCCAGTTCATCACCAATTTTTATTCCCAGGTCACGACCAAAATCCGCTTCCACCGATACCTCGTGACGATCGGTTCCGGCCTGCCACCACTGTCCCTCCGTTAACTGGTTACCGGTTTGAATTTTATCGCCGAAGCTGAGGTTGGATTCCCGTTTGGCCCAGCGTTCACCCCGGGGGTCTTCAAAGCTGATCTGGTTGATATCCTGACCATTGATGGTTGTCATGCGGGCTCTTACCAACGGCGCAAATTCCGGTACATCCATATTCTGTGAAGCGAGGAATTGCTGCATTTCGGGAACTTCATACGGCTGAATATTGATCATGAACTGGTTCGGGGCGTCACTTGGTAAACTGTCCCGCCATGTTTCCATCAGGTCGTTTCTGACCAGTGTTAACAGCATCAATACCATCAGGCCCAGGCCAAAGGCGACCACCTGGATCACACTCTCACGTCCGCGCCGATTCAGATTGGCAAGCCCATATCTCCAGGCGACACCGGCTACACCGCGAAAGCGTCCGGTAGCTTTGACCAGTATCCAGCCTGCGAAACCCAGTACGATGAAAGTACCGGCGGTTCCGCCAGCAATAGCCAGAACCAACTTAATATCGCGTATCATCCATTGCAAGAGTGCCAGCACGGCGAACGCACCTGCAAGGTAGCTGATCCCGTACCGCATGGGTGGTGGTTCTACATCATGCCTTAAGACACGCAACACCGGTGTCTTACCCATCTGGATCAGATCAGGTAATGCGAAGCCAACCAGGATGAACAGGGCGGTCACCAGACCAAGCAAGACAGGGGAGGGACCGGGTGCCGGCAGTTCCTGGGCGATCAGGTCTCTGGCAATCCATGCCAGGCCCTGTTGTGCCAGGAATCCTAAAACGATACCCACGGCGGCACCCAGTAGGGTTAGCATCAACAACTGGATCAGGTTTAAGCGGAGGATAAAGGCCTGTTGTGACCCCAGGCACTTGAGTAGGGCAATACGATCACGATGACGGATGGCGTAACGTCTCGCAGCCATTGCGACTGCTACAGCGGCCAGTAAGACACTGACCAATGAAGCCAGGTTAAGAAAGCGGCCGGACCGTTCCATTGCCGAACGCATTTGCGGGTCGGAATCTGCAATGTCACGAATCTGTTCACCTGCCGTTAGAAGTTCTTCAAGTTGCAGCTTGAACGGGGCAATGTCGTTGCGTGGCCCGGCAAACAGGTTGCGGTAACTTACCCGGCTACCCGGTTGGATCAGTGATGTGCTTTCGAGGTCTGCCATGTTGATAAGAAGGGTTGGCGCAAGATCAACAAACCGAAAACCCTGATCGGGTCTGAAATCAAGTACCTTTGTAACTCGCAAGCTGGTTTTCCCAACGGTGATAATCGATCCGGCGTCGGCACCGAGTCTGGCAAGCAAACGGGTGCTTGCCCATGCTTCGCCCGGAGCGGGTATTTCGGTGGTTTCAACGGCTGTGGACAGAAGTTTTTCTGCAGTCTTGAGTTGCCCCCTCAGCGGGTAGCCGGCGGTAACAGCGCTAATAGCCGAAAGTGTACTGCGGTCACCTTCGAATACCACGCTGGGCATGATTATCATGGATGCCGTTTGTAAACCTGCCTGCCTGGCCATTTCGATATAACGTTCGGGCAGAGGTTGGCTGGACCCCAGGCGCAAATCGGCTGCCAGTGATTCAGCAGCACGTAACTCGACCGCATGGCCGACACGGTCGGTTAGAAACGCAACCGCAGTTATCGAGGTCACCGCGATCACGAGGGCGGCACCCAGTACGGTTAACTCACCGGACCTCCAGTCCCGTAACAGTAACCGCCAGGCCAGTGTCAGCGCTTTCAAGACCCGGGCTCCGTGTTCACAGGTGTTTGTAGTTTAATGTGGCCAGCTTCCATCTGTATGATCCGGTCACAACGTTTGGCGAGAACCAGGTCGTGACTGACCAGTACCAGGGTGGTGCCGTATTCCTTATTCATTCGAAAAAGGATGTCGATGATTGTTTCACCGGTTTGCTGGTCGAGATTACCCGTGGGTTCATCGGCGAACAGGACTGTCGGTTGAACAACATAGGCACGGGCGATGGCGACCCTCTGCTTTTCACCACCCGATAACTGGCGGGGGTAGTGTCCGGAACGCTCACCCAAACCCACATTCCGCAAGGCTGTTTGTGCAGTTTCCATGGGCTTATCATGACTGGCCAGTTCCAGTGGCAGCATGACATTTTCAAGTGCGGTCAATGAGGGGATCAGGTGAAATGACTGGAACACAAAACCGACTTCATTGGCGCGCAAGGCTGCGCGACCGTCTTCATCCAGTACAGTCAGTTCGTTACCGGCCAGCCAGACCTTGCCGGATGTGGGTAGATCAAGCCCGGCCAGCAATCCAAGCAAGGTAGATTTCCCTGCGCCGGAGGCGCCAATGATGGCAATACGTTCGCCGTGACTGACTTGCAGACTGACCTGGTCTAGTATGGTCAGCATACCCTCGGGGCTGGTGACAATTTTGCTAAGATTTTCCGCCTCGAGGGCAAATGTTTTGTGTTTCGGTATTGGAGTATTCATGAGAGCTATTTTATCGCTTCTGTTATTTGTGTTTGGGTTTATTCCGTCTGGTGCTTCGGCAAATGAGTCACCTGTTTTACTCATCCTTGGTGACAGCCTGAGCGCCGGATACGGCATGGATCGCGAGCAATCCTGGGTGAATCTGCTTGATATCCGTTTGAAAGAATCCGGCTTTTCCTATTCCATTCTTAACTCCAGTATTAGCGGAGATACATCCCAGGGCGGTCTGTCACGTCTACCGCGTTTGCTCGATCGATATCAACCCGAAATCGTCATTATTGAACTCGGAGCCAATGATGGTTTACGTGGCATCAATCCGGGTATTACCCGTGAAAACATGACCCGCATAATTCAGCAAAGCCAGGCCGCCGGTGCGCGTGTGCTGCTCGCCGGTATCAAATTACCACCGAATTATGGCAGCGCCTACCTGGAACAATTCGAATCCATGTATCCTGATCTTGCCAGTGAATTTGAAACAATGCTTGTGCCATTCTTCATGGATGGGGTGGCATTGAAACCCGACCTGTTACAGGCCGATAATATTCACCCCAATGAAAATGGCCAACCGGTGCTATTGGACAACGTATGGAAAGTTCTGGAACCTGCCCTGGCCCGTTAAGCTTTTACCTCAACCTTGTACCAGGAGTAAGTACCAACTTTCAGATGGGTTGGAGATTGGGTATCATTCGTTAACAAAATCCAGGGAGAGACCAAATGAAGTCGATTTTTTTAAGTGTGGTTGCCATAGTGCTTTCGTCAACTTCGTTTGCCGGTAATTCGACATTCGCCGAGCAGGTGGCAACGGGGGTGCAGGGCGAGCACCGTTCAGAATCAAATACAGCGCGTGACCAATACCGGCACCCGGTTGAAACACTCGAGTTTTTTGGTATTGAAGACGGAGATACGGTGATGGAAATCTGGCCGGGTGGTGGCTGGTATACCGAGTTACTGGCACCTGCCATGCGTGATCATGGAACACTGATCATCGCCACATGGGATCCGGAAGTTGAAGGGCAATCAGCGTACCGTTATGAATTGCCGAAAAAGATGGAAGAGAATTTCGAGCAACATCCAGAAATTTATGACCAGGTCACCTTTGAATATTTTTCACCACCGGACTCACCTTCTCTGGGTGAAGCCGGGTCGCTTGATGTCATTGTTACTTTCCGCAATACCCATGGCTGGATCAGCGCTGATCAGGCACAGGACATATTCAACGAGTTTGCGCGTGTGTTGAAGCCCGGTGGAGTTCTGGGGGTGGTTCAGCACCGGGCAGAGGAGGGTTCTGATCCGAAGGTTTCAGCCAAGCAGGGTTATGTATCCGAATCGACGGTCAAGGAAATCGCTGCCAATGCCGGCTTTGAATTCGAAGCGTCTTCGGAGATAAATGCCAACCCCAAAGATACAAAGAATCATTCAAAAGGGGTCTGGACATTGCCTCCAGGTTATGCAACGGGTGATGAAGATAAAACCAAATATGCGGCTATCGGCGAGAGCGACCGTATGACCCTGCGGTTCAGAAAGCCCCGCTAGGTTCAGCCGTCATGTTGACCAGGATACGTTATGGCCTGCAGGGTGCGATTGTAACGCTGGTGGCGACTATCAATACCGTCGTTTTGACGGCAATCATTTTTATATTGTCCATATTTAAATTGATTGCGCCCGAGGGCCGTGCCAGGAATGCCATGACCCACTGGTTGTCTTCGCTTGGTGAGTTGTGGGTTTCTGTTAATAAATGCTCGGTCTGGTTTTATCGTGATATGGAATGGGATGTTCATATGCCCGAGGGCATCAGCCACAAAGGCCGCTACCTGGTTTTTTGCAACCACCAGTCCGGTGTGGATATCCTGGCCTTACAGCATGTTTTGAACCGGCGAGCACCTTTTGGACGGTATTTATTAAAGCATCAACTGATCTGGGTTCCGATTCTGGGTGTTGCCTGGTGGGCGTTGGACATGGCATTTTTACGGCGTTACAGCCGACAGCAACTTATCAGGAATCCAGCCTTGCGTGGTAAGGATTTGGAGAATGCTGCCCGCGCCTGCGAAAAACTCAAGCACATTCCAGTTTCCATGATGACATTCCCCGAAGGGACGCGATTTACCAAGGCCAAAGGGGAAGCGCAAAACTCGCCATATAAGCACTTATTGAAGCCACGTTATGGTGGTATTGGGCAGGTTTTATACTCCTTTGATGATGCACTGGATTGTCTGATTGATGTCACCATCATTTACCCGGAAGGCACGCCGTCGGTTTGGCAATATGTATCGGGTCAGGTGCGGAAGATTTCAGTACATATACAATTACGACCCATTGACGAGGAGCTTCGGGGTAGCGATTTCCGGCAGAGTGGAACTGCCAAGGGTCATCTTAAAGCCTGGTTGAATGGCATTTGGGAAGAGAAGGAACATTTGATAGCGGATAGTTTGAGCAGTCATCTTGAAGCAAAGCCAGAGCAAAATTACAAGAGCTAAGGAAAAACCCGGATACAGGGTTCACATAATCATGAATGAAAAAAACCTACAGCAGCCACCCATACCTCACAAGACAATGATTGTGCCATGCCGGTCGCTAAAGCCCGGTGCTGCATTCGGCTGGTTGAGGGCGGGTTGGAGTGATTTCAAAAATGCACCGGGTATCAGCCTGATGTATGGATTTTTTGTTTTTCTGGTAAGTGTTCTCGTGGCCTTCCTGTCGTGGAAGCTGGGCGGGTTTGTACTGTTATTTAGCGCGCTTTCAGGTTTTATTTTTGTTGCTCCGATGCTGGCATTTGGCCTTTATTCCGTCAGTAGACAACTTTGCGAAGGCAAGACACCGGATCTGGCCCATACCATTAAGGCAATCAAACGGCCACTGGGTAATTCAATGGTGTACACACTGGTCCTGCTGGTGATATTTCTGCTTTGGGCCAGGGCAGGCATGATGGTGCAGGTGTTTTTCCCGATGGGTGGCGAACCTGACTGGGGTCATGTCGCGACCTTTCTCCTGATCGGTTCAGCCGTGGGCTCGGTATTTGCCTGCGTAAGTTATGCTGCCAGTGTATTTTCACTTCCCATGCTGGCCAATCGTGATATTGATGTCATCACCGCCGTAATATCCAGTATCAATGGGGCTTTACGTAACAAACCCGCATTGTTCGTCTGGGCGGTGCTGATTTGTTCCTTGACCGGGGTTGGGTTTTTGACCGCTGGTATTGGCCTGATTGTCATCATACCGTGGTTGGCCTATGCGACATGGCACGGTTACCGGGCGGCGCTGGATGTATCCGAATGGCCGAAGCTGCCAGAGGAAGACCCGGGGCAGACTTGAACCCGGGCGGGAACTCCGCCTGACCTTGCAAGTGGTCAGTAGTTCAGCCCTGCCTTCACTGTGTGTCTTTTCCCACCCCCAGGCGTTTGTGCATGATAGGGCTGGTTGTGGTGTATTGCAGGAATACCCGCTTATCAGGGTCAAGGTGTTTCTGCACGGCGAAGGCGGCAAGGGCCGCTTCGTGAAAGCCACTGAGAATAAGTTTTTTCTTACCCGGGTAGGTATTGATATCACCCACCGCAAAAATCCCAGGCTCGTTGGTTTCGAATTTTTCGGTGTCCACCTGAATCTGGCGTTTGACGATATCCAGTCCCCATTCGGCAACGGGCCCAAGGTTTGGTGACAAGCCCCAGAACACATAGGCTTCGTTTGCTTTGATTTCACGGGTATTACCTTCAGCATCCGCTACGTTCAAACCACTGAAGCGCCCGTCCTGGGAAAGCACTTCGCGTACCATGCCGTGAAATTCCTGCAATTGGCCTTTTTCAGCGAGTGCTTTCATTTTCTTGACCGAAGCGGGTTGGGCGCGGTATTCGACACGCCGGTGTATTAGCGTCAGGCTGTTGACCTTGTCGTGTAATTCGAGTGTCCAGTCGAGGGCGGAATCTCCACCACCAAGGATGATAATGTCCTTGCCGGCAAGTCCTTCCGTCTGGGTAATCTTGTAGTGGATGTCTTTGCCGTTGAAATCAGCGGCACCCGGAGCACGTAACTGGCGTGGCTGAAAAGCTCCGAGGCCTGCGGCGATGATGACCGTAGCGGTATCGAACTCGGTACCGGTGGAGGTTACCAGTGCGAAACGGCCATTATCTTTCCGATCCAGGCCGGTGACAGCCTGTCCAAGATGAAACTGGGCATTAAATGGCTCAATCTGCTCCATTAACCTGTCGACGAGTTCCTGTGCCCCAATGACCGGATAGGCCGGGATATCGTATATGGGTTTTTCCGGATATAACTCACCGCACTGACCGCCAACTTTCGGCAATGAATCAACGACGTGTGCGTGAATATCCAGCAAACCCAGCTCGAAAACCTGGAATAAGCCGGCGGGACCGGCACCGATGATTACTACGTCTGTGTGAATGGGCATATTAGCTCCGATCTGGGGTCACGTTGAATGACCTGATAACTTGGGTCAAAGTGTATAGAATCAAGGCATGGAGTGCGCTGTTTTCCACGCAGGACAGCGTTTTCAATACAGGCTGGGATATATAGATATGGGAAAAGTCCAATTGCATGAATCCTGGCTCAGCCGGCTGGAGGGTCAGTTTCAACAGGAATACATGCAGAAATTGCACAATTTCCTGGTGACGAGGAAACAGCATCGCGCGGTGGTCTATCCACCGGGTCCGCAAATTTTCAATGCACTCGACAGCACACCTTTTGAACAGGTACGTGTCGTGATCCTTGGCCAGGACCCATACCATGGACCGGGTCAGGCTCACGGTTTGTGTTTTTCAGTACAACCTGGTGTGCGGGTTCCACCATCACTGGCCAATATCTATCGCGAAATCCATGCCGATCTAGGTATTCAACCGCCTCATCATGGCTGTTTACAATCATGGGCGGAGCAGGGCGTGCTATTGCTCAACGCGGTGCTGACCGTTGAGCGCGGGCAGGCCGGTTCCCACCAGGGCAAGGGTTGGGAGACCTTTACTGATGCTGTCGTTCAGTTGCTGAATGACGAGAGGGAAGGGCTGGTTTTTATGCTTTGGGGTAGTTATGCACAGAAAAAAGGTGCGGTAATAGACCCCAGGAAACACCTGGTACTCAAAGCGCCACACCCGTCGCCATTGTCGGCCCATCGGGGCTTCCTTGGTTGCCGTCATTTTTCCAGCGCCAATGAATATCTGCAGCAGCACAATCAGCAACCCATTGACTGGAAAATACCTGATTAAAGAGCATGCTATCTGAGGCAAAGACCTCCTAGCCGTCCACCTGTTTCAGGGTTTCGTCAATGGGCATCCAATCAACGTGCCTGTCGAAAAATACGTTGGCCCGTGGTTCGCGGTCTATGGCTTCGTCCATGCAACCCAGCGCGATATGTAACTCGCCAGCCCAGCGTTCGGAACGAAAAAACAGGCTACTACCGCATGTTCGGCAAAAACCGCGCTGTGCGCCTGCTGACGAATCAAACCAGCACAGTTGATCTTCGCCACGGGTAATACTGACCTGTTCTGCCTCAAAGCCCAGCCATGTGACATATCCGGCACCGTGAGTTTTTCTGCACATGCTGCAATGGCAGTGAGCACACCATTTGCTGGGCAGGTTTGCAGTAAACCCAATGACACCACAAAAACAACTTCCGGAAATCTGATTATTCATGCTCATTGATCTTGCCTCAGGATTGCATGATGATCCAGCCGAGACGCAGCCAATAAGCGAGCAGGACAAAACTGCTGAAAAGGAAAACCGAGAAGCGGTGCATGACCTGATTATAGGTCACATGGATAAAACTGTGCAGGTATCGGGAGGAGACGAAGGCCCATGCGAAAAATACCAGGATGCTGTCCTGTACCATCAATATCAGGGTAAGCAGAATGGCGGTGTAAAACAGAACCGGTAATTCAAACAGGTTTGAGTAATTATCCGAGGCGGAAGCCGAATCCGTCAGCAACGCTTTTGATTTGGACCGGGATTTTATCTGTTGCGGATGAATTTGTTTTGTTTTCATCTCGGCGATACGCGTCCGGTACATGCTACTCATGACGATAAAGCTCAAAGCAACCTGTGCCAGCAATGGTAACAGCAGCGGTTTGAAATACATTGGTTGACTCCAGTACTCGGGTAAAAAGGATTTATCTTAGCAGAGGAGTGAGGGCATGGTGATGTCCCTGGTAAGCTGAATTTTGCCGGGCAATAAAGAAATGGGAGCGAGAACTCTTCGCTTGCGTTTCGGGCTGTGAAAACATTCACCGTAAGTCTTCGCTCCCACTTGATCCAAAAGGGTTCAGGTGCTCCTGCAGGTGGTCAGCCTGTTAATCGGAGTCGGACCCGTTTGAACATTAAAATGGTTTTACCAGTCGTACCTTCTGCGCCCCCGGTAAGAACGGTATGAACGATAGCTGTCCGGTGGCGTGTAAAGCGCGGCATCAATAATGGACCACAGGTGGATAACCCAACCCAGCAGGATGACCCACAACACAATGGACATGACGAACATGAAGCCTGCCACTATCCAGCGCCCCTGCAACAACTGTCCCAGGCCTGGTATGAAGAAACTGCATAAGGCTGCAATCACATTGCCTGCTGAACCGCGACCCATAATTTTCTCCTTTCGTGCATTAACCACTGTTAACCTGTTTTATGCAGTATTCATGCCAGCCTGACTAAGAATAAGTGAGAGCGGTCTGTAGCATATATATATCAGGCCCTTGAGGGCTTCCCCTGCATAAGTGCGGTGACTATTTTGGCAAATCGTTCGTTCGCACTTGAGGTGTGGTCGCAAAAAATGGCGAAATCCACCAGTTTTGAAAATTATCAAATGAAAATATCAAATTGAATGCGATTTGAAGCTGTCACACGTATAATGTTCCGCAACTTTTAAAGCCCTCTTAACAGGAACTGAAACCATGAGCTATGACCATATCAATATCCCCGCCAGTGGCGACAAAATAACAATTGAAAATAACAAGCTAGTTGTAAGCGATAACCCGATCCTTGGTTTTATCGAGGGCGACGGCATTGGTGGCGATATTACCCGGGCATCCATGCGGGTCTGGAATGCCGCTGTCGAAAAGGCCTATGGTGGAAAACGCAAGGTTCATTGGGCTGAGTTATTTCTCGGTGAAAAGGCTGCCGGCATTTACGACGGCAATTATTTTCCTGCTGAAACCCTGGATGCCGTCAAGGACCTGGTCGTGTCTGTCAAAGGGCCGCTGACAACACCTGTTGGTGGTGGTTTCCGTTCATTGAATGTATCCCTGCGTCAGGATCTGGACCTGTATGCCTGTGTCCGCCCGGTCGAGTATTTCGATGGTGTTCCTTCTCCCATGAAACGCCCTGAAGAAGTAAATGCGATTATCTTCAGAGAAAATACGGAAGATGTTTATGCCGGTATCGAATATGAATCCGGTACGCCTGAAAATGAAAAGCTGGCTAAGTTTCTGCGAGAAGAAATGGGTGCAGAATTCTTCGAGGGTGCCGGCCTCGGTATCAAGCCGATCTCTGCTTTTGGTTCAAAACGGCTGGTACGCAAGGCGATCCAGTATGCAATCGCTAACAATAAGGACAGTGTGACCCTGGTTCACAAGGGCAATATCCAGAAATTCACCGAAGGCGCTTTCCGTAAATGGGGTTATGAACTTGCAGCTGAAGAGTTCGCCGATGAGACCATCACCGAAGCCGAGTTGTGGGATAAGTATGATGGTCAGAGACCGGAAGGAAAAATCGTCATCAAGGATCGTATTGCCGATATTATGTTCCAGTTGATGCAACTGCGCCCAGCAGAATTCAGCGTTTTGGCTACGACCAATCTCAATGGCGATTACCTGTCCGACGCAATGGCCGCTGAAGTCGGTGGTATGGGTATCGCACCGGGTGCCAATATGGCAGATCATATCGCTGTATTTGAAGCCACCCATGGTACGGCCCCCAAGTATGCCAACCTTGACAAGGTTAACCCCAGTTCGCTGATGTTCTCCGGTTCGATGATGTTTGAATACATTGGCTGGACCGAAGTGACCGCTTTGATAGCCAAGGCATTTGGCAAAACCATTAAGCAGAAAATCGTAACCTATGATTTTGCCCGTCAGATGGATGGTGCGACTGAGGTTTCAACTTCTGCCTTTGCGGATGCTGTCATTAGCAATATGTAACCGGGAAAGACGCTGTGCTTACTTTTTTTGAAAACACAGCGCGCTGCCTGGCGATTTGTTCGCCTGAAGAGAAATGTGCCGCCGTCACGGATTTGTGGCTGGCGGTTCAGGTAAACGACTTCGAGTTTGACCCCAATACACCGGTCACCCCGATCGGTGTAGCGGGTCGCCCCTCCAAACCGGAACTTGTTGAACCGAAACAATTGAAGCGTCGGCGGCTTGGCAGTGAAGCGGGTCGTGCTGCACTGGTACACGCTGTAACGCATATTGAGTTCAATGCAATTAACCTCGCCCTTGATGCAGCATACCGGTTTCGGGATATGCCGCCCCTGTTTTACCATGATTGGATATCCGTCGCGGCCGATGAAGCCCGTCATTTTCAGTTACTGTCGACTCGCTTAAAATCGATGGGCTTTAACTACGGTGATTTCCCCGCCCATAACGGTTTATGGGAAATGGCCCAGCGCACGGCGGATGACTGCATGAAGCGCATGGCGCTTGTACCAAGAGTGCTGGAAGCGCGCGGATTGGATGTGACACCCGGTATGATCGAACGACTGGATTCGGTTGGTGATCATGAGACCGTCAGAATTCTAAGAATAATCCTGGATGAGGAAATCCGGCATGTAGAAATTGGCAGTCACTGGTTTCGCATTTGCTGTGACCAGCGTGGTCTGGAACCCGAATCCACTTTCCTCGCTCTGCTGAAGGAATATTTTGCCGGTACACTCCGAGGGCCTTTCAATATCCCCGCAAGAATGCAGGCCGGTTTCACCCAACGTGAAATGGATGCGATTTCAGGTCTGAGTTAACCATAGCCAACAAAGATCTAATAACGATCAGTCACTAGATTGGTTCTTGTATTCGTCTCTCTATCGGAAGGGAGGGGCGCTGGGGAGGGGGTATTGTCTTACCAGGACACGCCACAAGTACATCCCTGTAGGCTCTTCCTCGACGTCCTGTCTTGTAAGGTCCTGGTAAGACAATCCCCCCTCCCCAGCTTCAACCAAACTGCAGTG